>ERZ1643250.582-NODE-582-length-38101-cov-51.837302_pt1 | contig 38101 bp, 28 predicted proteins | sample MGYA00579262_ERZ1643250 | MGnify/ENA primary metagenome ERZ1643250 (study PRJEB29033, sample SAMEA4952265) | chicken gut metagenome | biome: Broiler Chicken; feature: Gastrointestinal Tract; material: Caecum | place: Ireland | collected 2018 | study: Broiler...
TTAACAAGAAAAAATGCCGTGTTTATGCGGCTTTTGGCGTTTCGCAAACGCCTAATTATTCTCAGAAATGGAGAGGAGATTCCTGTAAGCAAAAGCTTCCGGAAAGAATCAAAAGAAAAACACCTGCAGTATCTGAAAGGAAGGTGGGGACAATGAATTTTCCATTTGCAGCTCTGGCATTAAACTTTATTTTCGATATTTTTCTATACGCAGTAACTCTTTGTGTTTTTACATCGCTTTTAAACCGTATCTTCGGAAAACCGGGACCCTATCTGAAATGGGTACAGGGAGCCCTGCTTCTGGCAGGAATTCTTCTGCTTATTCTTTTTGATCTTATTTCCATCCAGGGTTCCCGGTTCTATGAGTTGACTATGACAGAGATGCCCCTCTGTCTGTTTCTGCTGTTCTCCTATTCCGGCAGCCGGCAGAAAAAGCTTTTCTTCGCTTTTTCCCTTTTTACACTGACCGTCTTCTATCTGTTTTGTCTGAATGACCTTACCAATCTCCTTCATCATGGATTGAACTATTATCTGCCCTTTTACCAGCTTCAGCTATTCTATCATATCTTTCTCTGGCTGATCCTTTTTCTCTTCCAGAAGCTTTGCGGCAGCTTTGAAGAAAACATCTTTCTTTCTCCGACCCTTTGGGGATTCCTGTTTGGCATTTCCGGAGCCCTATTGCTGATTGCATTGGGTTCTTTGCCCCTGGTGATCTCTTCCTCCATAGAATATAACCGGAAAATGTTTCTTCACCTGGGGCTTATGCTCCTCCTTCTGGGACTAAATTACTGCCTTTTTGCCCTGTATAAAAGGTTCTATCTCTATGGGGCAAAGGCCAGAGAGGCCGCTCTTACCCGACAGCAGTTAGAATACCAGGAAAAATATTACCGGGAATATCTCCACACCACAGGAGAGATCCGCAGGCTCCGTCACGATATGAAAAACCATCTGCGGACCGCTGCTTCTCTCTATGCCCAGGGAAAAGGCCAGGAGTTGGAAAACTACCTGGAAACTTCCCAGAAAGAACTGAAAGACTACGAAAACTTTGTTATGACCGGAAATCCCTGCCTGGATGCAGTGCTGAACCTGAAGTTCCAGGAAGCCAGACAGAAAAATATCTGCTGCCTTACCCAGCTTACCATACCGGAAAACAGTGTGTTCCTGGACTTTTCCGATACGGTGACCATATTAGGGAATCTACTGGATAATGGGATAACTTCCGCTTTGGACTTTCTGGCGCCTGGCACTCCGGTCCCTGAGATCCGGCTGTCTCTGATCTATCAGGAGGGCAATCTCCTCCTACACATGGACAATCCCTGCAAAGTTAAGCAGAAGCCGCCCTACGGTATTGGAATGAAAAATGTAGAATCCCGGGTGGAGAAATATCAGGGGACCCTTGTGACAGAAGTTAGAGAAGGACGTTATTATACAGATATATTACTGTATGGAGCATAATTGCGTTCAGTCCTCCAAATCGTATAATTTATATAGATCCAACATAGTGCCGTAGGTCAGCTTCCGTCCCATAAGCTGGCGGTAGGTGGCTGACTTGGTCCTGCCGGCTTCTTTCTGTTTTTCCATCTGCCGTACAATGGAGTCATACTCCTGCTTGACGCCTCTGTGCATTTTCCGGTAAGCCTCCAGCTCTTTTTTCAGACTTTCCAAATCTTCGGGAAATGCACTTTCCGTTTCATTTATGTTTTCCATTTTCTTTTCCTCTTCTTTTTCATTGTCTTCTATCCCTGTATCCCTCAGTATTGCAGCTGCTGTTTCCTCAGGAGTTTGTCTGGAAACATGAATTTTCTTCGTATTTAGTTTTTCGTACAGAGGAAGCCGCCGGATACTCCGCTCTAACACATCTTTTTGACGAAGTCCCTGACGGATATCTTTTTTCAGTCTCTCTTCCAGACTTTTCTCATCAAGGATCAGGGAATACAGATGAACTTCTGCATTCTGGCAGTCCAATCTGGATAAAAGTGTGTCCAGGATTTCCTGCTCGTGAAGAACCCAGCAGAAAATCACATGGTCGTAGGCCGAGCAGGCAAGGAAATTATTCAGTATATGGGTAATGTTATCCATTACCATTGCCTTAGTCTCCTCTGTCACCTGAAAAGGCTCCATATTCCAGCACCAGTCCCCGTCCAGGAAAACGCTGTTTTTCAATTTTTTCTTTAAAATATTGCAGACTGTAGTCTTGCCGGCTCCCATGGTGCCGCCGATCACATAGAGATGTTTTTTCATAGAATGATTGCCCCAAATTATATCAATACTCTCATTTTTCTATATAAGCATTGCTGCTGTGGTGTTTATAACTCTTTTTAATTTACATAAAATAATTATGGTAAACATTTTCTTGCTTTGTCCAGTAAAAATCGTTTTTGATACTTTATTTTTACATATTTCATGATCCTCTGGAGATATACGGTATCGTAAATTCCTCCTGCCGCTCCCACCACTGGGATTCCCTGAAGGAATTTCATATATAAAAGCTCTCCGGAAAGCATGGAAGAGGTGTCTTTGACCTGCTTCTTCATATCGTATCCTTCTGGAAGTTTCTTCATTTCCATAAAAAGATCTGTCTTTTGATTTTCCTGAACCAGTTCCTCTCCATACAGCAAAGATACCTGGATCAGTTTCAGGATAAAGTACCGTTCTTCTTCTGTGTCGTAGCCATATCCATAGTGTAAGGCCACTTCATAGATGCTTTTCAGGATCATTCCTGTAAAAAGGGGAATATCCGGCAGGCCGATCCCCAGTACCCCTAAACCTACCCCTTCTGCTGTAGACAAAAGAAGATTTTTTCTGGAGGAGGCGGCAGCACCTTTCTTAAAAGTCCGTAAGGTGTTTTTGTTCTCCCAGATTTCCGCCGAATAAGCGTTAACCTTGTACCCATGCTCCAGATCTTCTCTTTTGTAGGTTTTTTCTATGATCCCGGTTCCCTTGTCAAAGACCAGGAAAAAAGCCTTGCTAAATGCTGCGTCCAGCTTCTCCTGAAGTCCATCGGGAATCTTCTGGGCCAGCTTCTGGTTCAGAAAAGATTCCTTTTTCTCTTTATACTTGTCTATATATCTTTGTTCCTGCTTTAAAACCGTCTCCAGTTCTTTTTCAAGAGAGGATTTTCTGGAAATCAATAGCCTTCCTCCTAACTGTTTTTGCCGCTTTTTGATACGATCTTATTTACTTCCATCTTATCCATGATCCCATGGGCGGTCACTCCCGGGTGAGTTACAGAAATCCTGCATACCTGTTCCGCAAACTCCTTTGAAACCTGAAATTTCTTTGCCATGGAAGCTACGGTGGTTCCCTTTTCCAGTTCTTTTAAGATTCCTTTTATCAGCTTTTCCATATCTTTCTGGGAAAGTTCCGGTACTTTTTCCTGTTCCACTCTGGGAAGGATATCCATCTTTTCTATATGGAAGCTTTCTGCCTCTATAATCAGCACCGCCATGGTCACCGGCTGATGGAATCTTCTGGGACCGCAGCTTCCCGGGTTCAGATACTGGACGCCTTCCTGCACATAGGCCTCGTATTTATGGGAATGTCCGTAGATCACAAAATCTTTTTTCTCCAGATCTTTTGGGATATGTTTTTTATTGTGGACCATATAAATGCTTTTGCCAAAAAGAGAAAAAGAAAGCTCTTTAGGCAGTTTTTCGGCCCATTCCTTATCATTATTCCCCCGGACCACATACAGGGAAGGATTGATCCTGCGGATTTCTTCCAGAATCCCGGGGGTATTGATGTCTCCGCCATGAATGACTGCGTCGCAGGTCTTTAAAATTTCAGCCACTTCTGGCCGCAGAAGTCCGTGGGTATCGGAAATTACTGCAATCCGTCCTGTTTTTCTTTCCATTTCTTCACATTCCTTTCTGCCTCTCCTAAGAAGGAAAGGGAGCCGAAAATGATCACCACATCTTCCGGTTTTGCTTCTTCCAGAGTTTTTTCCACTGCCTGTTCAATACTTTTTGCCGCTTCCACAGAAGGATTCACACAGGCCACTGCTTCCTTCAGTTCTTCTGCCGGAAGGGCTCTGGGATTATCTGGAGTCTGCACTGTTATGATATGGTCTGCCAGCGGGGCTGTGATCTGGATAACCTGTTTGTAATCCTTGTCCTGAAATATACCGAAAATATACCGGATATGCCGGTGCGGAAAATAAAGCTTCAGAGAATGTTCCAATTCTCTGGCTGCTCCCGGATTATGAGCCCCGTCCATGATCACTACCGGCTCTTTGGAGATCAGGGTGAAACGCCCTCTCCAATGGGTCTTTCTGAACCCTTCATAGATATTCTCTCTGGAAACCGAATAGCCGAGTTTTGTCAGAAGGGTCACTGCCTGAAGAGCCAGGGCAGCATTCAGGATCTGATAGCTTCCTGCCAGAGAAATCTCTACCTGATCAAAGTCTCTCCAGGTAAAGCTCTGTTTTTCATACCCGTAATGAATATCCTTTACTTCTTCCATATCCAGGAATTCCAGGGAAGCCCCTTGCTCCTTTGCCCTTTCTTCCAGAACTTTCCTGGCTCCGTCTTCCTGGGGACCGGATACCACCTTTGTATGAGGCTTGATGATCCCGGCTTTCTGTGCGGCAATTTCCTCCAAAGTATCTCCCAGAAAGGCCATGTGATCCATACTGATGGGGGTGATCACTTCCATTACCGGCGTCTTAATGATATTGGTGGCATCCAGGGCTCCTCCAAGACCGGTTTCCAGGACCACCAGATCACATTTTTTCTCCTGGAAATACAGGAAAGAAAGGGCGGTTTCTATTTCAAAAGGCGTAGGATTTGTAAGATGATGTTCCTCCATATCTTTAATAGCTTCTGCAATAGCTGTCACATGTTTCGCCAGGGCTTCTTTTCCGATCCGCTCTCCGTTTACCTGTATCCGCTCTCTGTAGGAAAACAAAGTAGGGGAAATATACCGTCCTATCCGGTATCCCGCCTCCGTCAGTATGGTAGAAAGATAAGCCAGGACAGAACCCTTGCCGTTGGTTCCTGAAATATGGATAAACTTCAGGCTGTCCTGGGGATTTCCCAGACGCTCCATAAGATGGCGCATATTCTCTAAGCCAAGCACACTTCCGTATTTAGAGGCTTCCTCCAAATATACTCTTGCTTCTTCGTAATTCATGATTTCTCCTATCCGGGGCCTGTATGCCCCTCTGTAATTCGGAGATTATTATAGCTCTTTTTCCATTTGTCTACAATCATAATCTTCTGTTCTTCTCTATTCAACTGCATTTTAATGGGAGAAACGGTTCAGAATCTATTTTCATTCATGTAACCGTTCTTGTAGGCATATGGGGACGGTTCTTAATCGGATTTTCTTCTGTGTAACCGTCCCAACTAACCTAAATTTCCGGCTTAAAATCGTATTTTCCCTGTGTAACCGTTTTGACCATCGAAAATTACGGTTTAAAATCAGATTTCTTTCTGTATAACCGTACCAGCTGGTTAAATACTGCGGCCAGGAATGAAGAAATCGGAAACTCAGCCGTAGCAAACGCCTCGCCACCGGAAATAAATCCAGCGGTGAGGCGCTTTTCATCTTTTATCATTATTCAGTAAACAATAATCTATCCCTCTGTTTTTACAGACGTGCGTCAAAAAGTCCGCAGAAGCTGTCGATAGGATCCTGCCCCTTAAAGGCTTCTTCTCCTGTCATCAGGTTTTCTACCAGTGCATCGAAGGTACTGTCTTTTGTGTCGTAGGCATTGATGTAAGTCCGTACCTGGGGAATATCTGCCAGCATGGTGGGCTGTCCGCAGCTTACAGCTACTACCGGGATTTCAAAGACATACCAGGGGATTTCTCCGCCGCCTTTGGAAAGTCCGAAGCTGGGCCTTCCCTCGTTAATATCACAGAGGGTGATTACCAGGTCCATGTCTTTTACAAAGTCTGCAATGGCGTTCTTACCGGCAAAGTAAATATTGATATCCGGTTTCTCCCCGGCTTCGATCTGTTTCTTCATTTTGTCCACAGGGCTTTCATAGATAAATGCGTCAAAGCCTTTGCTGATCAGCTTATCTCTTAAAAGCTCTGCCGGGTTGGTCCCTCCTGCCATTCCCATGGCTTTGGCCAGAGCGGACATGCCGCTTTCTGCCCCTTTCACATAGCCTTCTCCTTTCCTGAACAGCACATTTCCGTGTTCGTTTTACTATAATCAGTATTGTAACACCCCGGACTACCGCAGGTTAGGATAATTTCTCTGGATATACGTCCGATTTTTAGTTTTTTCGGAATTATTCAAATAATCCTCTGATTTTTTCCCAGAATCCGGTGGTTTCTTCAGGGGCTTCCTCCTGGGACTCTTCCTCTTCTATCTGGATGGGATCGGTCTGGAAGGCAAACTGAACAGCCTCTACATTAGTATTTTTCTCAGATACAAAGGAAACCGGAACATAGTCCTCGCCGGAAAATTCCTGTACCATTTCCTCCACCTTATTTTCGATTTCTGTGTCTATATCTGCAGTTTCTGTTTTAAATTCTTCAGTGCCGCCTTTCATTTCTCCGGCTCCCTCGTCCAGATCCTGGGAACCTTCTGCCAGGCTGGAAATACCTGTTTCAAAAACAGAGGCACCGGATGATAAAACGTTTACCCCCTCCTGGAGCTGGGTAAGGCCTTCGGAAAGGGCCTGGGTCCCTTCTGTGAGGCTGCTGCTTCCCGTCTGGAGATCTGCGCCATTTTCTTCCAGCTCTTCTAATCCTGCATCAAGCTGCTGCGCTCCCTGTGCCAGGGCAGAGATCCCGGTGTTTAACTGGGTGATCCCGCTGCTTACTTCTTCAGCCCCCTGATTCAGGGCCGAAGAAGAAGATTTCAGGGCTTCTCCCCCCTTCCTCCAGGGTCTGGTTCTGGGCGGTCAGTTCGTCAAATCCTTTTAAAAGGCTGTCGATGCCTTCTGCTCCTGCAGGAAGAGAAGCGGTCTGTGTCTCCATGGAAGTTAACCCCTGGTTCATCTGCTCCAGCCCTGTTTCCAGCTGCCGGGCCCCTTCTGTCAGAGCCTGTATACTTTCCGTAAGCTGTGACAGGTCTCCTGTCTGGAAAGATTGAAGGTTTTCTCCTGCTTCGGCTGCTTTGTTTAGTTCTTCCGTTATACTGTTCACAGATCCGATTCCTCCTGCCTGGATCTCTTCTAATCTGGAGGCAACGGATGCCAGTGCAGAAGAGCTGTCATTACTTATGGAGATCTCCGCTGCAGGAATATCCACAGCCACAGCATCTGCTCCCTGAACACTGACCCTGCTTCCATCCAGGCCGGCAATAAGGGCGCTTCCTGTATCCGGATCTATGGCGCCGCTGTCTATGGAATTATGAACAGCGGCTATAGCCGCATCAATCTGAGCATTGGCACTGTCTGCCGCTGTCCAGATCTGGCTGTTTGCCTGGCTGATCTGAGCGTTTGCTGAATCTACCTGGGACTGGAGAGATGCCCCAGCCTGGTTTATACTGTCACTGGCTCTATCTGCCTGGGACTGGAGTTCGCTTTCTGCCTGAGAAAGAATATTTCCTGCTTCCTGCAGTTCTCCCGCCGCCTCATGATACAGAGAAAACATTTCTCCGGCCTTTGCCTGGACACTATCCATAGCCTGGGCTGCCTCCTGAAGACTGCCCAGCATTTCCTGCAGCTGCCCGCCTTCCCGGGAGTCTTCCAGAAGCCGGAGCTGGGACTGAAGGGCCTCCAGCCCATCCGACAGGGCCGCTGCCCCATCTGTAAGCTGCTGAGAACTGTCTTTTAAAACGGTTACCCCCCGGGAGACTTCTCCCAGATTTTTCAGTCCGGCCAGCTGTCCGGCCCCTTCCTTCAGCTGCTCCACGCCGCTGATATAAGCCTGGACGCCGTCTATATAGCTCTCTGTTCCCTCTATATAAGTCCTGGTCCCTTCTGCTAATTGTCCTGCACCGGCTTCCAGAACAGGGGCGCCTTCTTTCAGGCTGTCCGCTCCCTGGATCAGAGATTTGCTCCCGGAAGCTGCCGAAGAAACACCATTCAGATAAGTGCCGATGCCGTTCTCCAGCTCCTGACTTCCCCGGACAAGAGCAGAACTTCCCGAAGCGGCCCCGTCTGTGCCTGTTTTAAGGCTGACTGCACCTTGGGCCAGGCTGCCTGTAGCATCCAGAAGCCGGCTGCTGCCTTTCGCCAGTTCTCCGGTACCTTCCTTCAATGAACCGGCTCCCTCATCAAGCCGGGATACCGCTTCTTTCAGTTCATCTGTCTGTTCATAGAGAGCCGTCATATCCAGGCTGACTGTATCAATGGCAAAGGACATCGGTACTCCCTGAAAAGAAATCCCGTCCATTTCAAAGTCTGTAACTTCTGAAGTAATGGAAAATTCCTTTTCCTGTCCCGCCATAATGTTGTATAGGATCTGTTTATCTGCTCCCACATTTGCCAGAGTAGCCCCCTCTGCCTGGATATTTTTGCACTTTTCGGAGTCCAGTGTAACTGTAGCCTGGAGCAGATAATCTTCAAAATAGTCTCCCTTTACTTTTTCATTTTTCTTTACGGAAATCCGGATTTCCAGATTTCCGCTCTCTCCGGCCAGTTCTTTCGGATTTTTCTTCTCACCGTTCAGGTAATAGGAAATCTGGATCTTCCAGGGCAGTTCTTTTGTCTCCAGATTCCCCTGATAATAGAATTTCCCTTTTTTGCCTTCTACTGTATATCCGTCGGCTGTCTCCTCTATTTTATCCTCGGTAGTCAGGTTGGTTACTTCTGTATAATCGCCATAGTCTGTGATTCTGGTATCTTTTTCCAGATCATATTCATTGACCACATAGACGCCGGATACTGTTCCGTCTTCTTCCAGGGATGCATAGACATTTTCTTCCTTTTGGGGATTTTCTGCAGCAATGACCGGCAGGGTGTTTCCAAGAACCATGGAAAAACATACAGCCGCTGTAATAGATTTTTTTGTGTATCTGCTTTTTTTATTTCGATTCATGATGACGTCTCCTTTTCTGATAAAAGTTTGTGTGCAGGGTAGTTTTCTCTATGAGCCTGTCAAATAAGTACAGCAGTCCCGGCAGTACAAAAAGTACAATGGTCAGGGACAGCATACTTCCGTTTCCCAGGAAGGTCCCGAGCTGGGAAAGGATCCCGTGAGAAGAAATTGCCCCCATCAGGTATCCCACCACAGCCAGCACAATACCGGAAGTAAGCAAAGATGTAGTCACCGCTGCGATGGTTTCAGAAACTGCCTTTTTCTTATCCATGGTCTGTCTGAACTCCATATAGCGTTCCGTAGTCAGGATCGCATAATCCACGGTAGCTCCTAATTGGATAGAACTGATGATCAGGTAGGAAATGTAGAATACCGTAGAATCCTTAAAGTATGGAATCGACACATTGATCCACACTGCCGTCTCGATAGCCAGCACCAGGAAAACCGGGAGAGAGACGGATTTCATGGTAAAAAGCAGTACCACAAAAACTGCTGCGATGGCGATAAGATTTACTTTCACCATATCTGCAGTGATGGTGTCCATCAGATCATAGGTACTCACTCCCGCTCCTGCCAGATACCAGGAATCCGGATAATAGGTATCTGCAGTTTCTCGGATCTTTTCCACCAGGGCAAAGGCTTCCTCTCCCTCTGCATCTGCATTTACAGTAAGCACCATTCGGCTGTAATCTTTGGAGAGCAGCTGGGAAAGGAGTTCCTCATCCAGATATTCTTCGGGTATCTGAGCCCCTACTGTGTCTACATAAGAAAGGATGCCGGTCACTTCCGGTATCTCATGAAGAGCCTGGGAAAGCTGCTCTTCTCTGACCTTGTCTCCTCTGGGGATCATTAAGGCGTAAGTATCGCTTTTTCCGAAAATTTCTTCAATCTCTGCAATATCCCGGCCTAATTCTGTATCCTCCCCGAAAATATAAGCAGAGCCATAGTAAAAAGTATTTTGGTTAGAAGCCAGATAAGAAGGCACAACAAGAAGCACAAACACTGCGGTCATCGGTACCATGATCTTTCTCACCAGGAAACCGAACCGGTGAAAGTCAGGCAGAAGTCTTCTGTGATGGGTCTTCATCAGCCATCCGTTTAAGGCCAGGATCAGTACGGGCATGAATACAAAAACCGTGATCAGGCTGATGGTTACGCCTTTTGCCAGAGCAAGGCCCAGATCCGGACCGATCTTAAACTGCATAAATACCAAAGCCAAAAATCCGATCACTGTTGTCAGTCCGCTGGACAATATGGAACTGGTGGATTTACAAAGGGCCTCTACCATAGCCTTTCTGGGAGTTTCCTCTGTCTTCATGCACTCTTCAAAGCGATGGATCAGAAAGACCGAATAATCCAGAGAAACCGCCAGCTGCAGGATATTCCCCGCCGCATTGGTCACAAAAGAAATCTCTCCAAAAATCAGGTTGGTTCCGGCATTGATGGCGATAGCAATGCCAAGTCCCGCCATAACGATTACCGGCTCTGCCCAGGAGGTGGTGGTTAAGAAGAGTACAAAAAATACAAATAATACTGCAAAAGCTGCAATTTTATAAACTTCACTGACTGTACTGGTAGTAGCCACTGCTGTTGAAACTGCGTCTCCGCTCATGGCCCCTCTGTCCCCTGCCACTTCTTCCATTGCCTCTACAGCATCCAGGACCTGGTCCTCCTCTACAGTAACAGTAAAAAGGGCGTTTCCGTTTTTATAATAGGTCTCCGCCAGTTCCTGATCCAGAGTCTCCAGAGGCTGCTCAATATTTGCTGCATCATCCAGCCAGGTTACACTGACGACCCCCGGGCATCCTTCCAGCTTTTCTTTATATTCCAGGGCTTCTGCCACAGAAGTATCCCGGATCATCACCCGGGCGTTGGGAATTCCCCCTTCGTATTCCTCCTCCATTTTGTCCAGAGCAATGGTAGATGGGGATTTTTCCGGCAGGTAGTCTTTGATATCATAGTTCACACGAACCAGCCTTTGGCAGAACAGGGAGAAAACTGCTGCCAGGATAAACAGGGTAAGGATGCTTTTGGGATGCTCCACGATTTTCTGATAAAATTTTTTCATGACGGTATACCTTTCTCTGACTTTTCACTCATTTTTCTCACCTTCCCGGGACAGTTCTTCCAGAAGCTTCTCCAGTACTCTGACCGTTTCATGGATTCCACGGCTGCTGTTGATGCAAAAGTCATAATTATCTGGTTTTCTCCAGCCCCCGTCTGTGTAATAATTGTAGTAGGCTTTTCTCCGTTTATCTGTTTTCCTTATCAGTGTCTCTGTCTCCTTTGCGGATAAATGGAGCAGCTCTTTTTTTCGCATTACACGGCAGGCATATGGGGCAGTGATAAAAATACAAACACAGGGGATATCTGCCTCTTTTAGAATAAAGTCTCCGCATCTGCCTACAAAAACTGCATTTCCTTCCCTTGCCCGGTTCAGGATATAGTCCTTCTGTATCTGAAATAAAATATCATTGGCCGGAAGTCCACGGAGATTTTCATCCTCTGCCTCATACCATATTCTGTGTATCCAGGGATTGGCTTTCTGCTCATCTGCCCTTTCCAGATGATCTATGGGAATCCTGCTTTTCTCCGCCGCACCTTCCAGCAGCCTGCGGTCATAAAAGGAATATCCAAGCTGCTCGGCAAGTATCTTTCCGATCTCATGTCCTCCGCTGCCAAATTCTCTGCTTATGCATATATTCATTTTTTAAGGCCTCCTTTTTTTCATCTGTTCTGCATTTTATGAAAAAAATCCAGGAAAGAAAAGCAACACTTTTCAGCAGATGTCTAAAATTTAGGCAAATGACTGAATATGTTTAGCTGAATGATTGACTTTTTATTTTTCAGCCGCTAAAATAAAAAAACAATATTGCTGATAAAGGAGTATGGATGATCCCATGAAACATAACGCTACCACCTTTTATACCAGGAAAATCCTTGCAGAATCTCTGAAAAAGCTTATCCGCAGGAAATCCTTCTCGAATATCACTGTCCGGGAAATCACCGAGGACTGCGGATTGAACAGAAATACTTTTTATTATCATTTTGAGGATATCAACGATCTTTTGAAATGGACTTTAGAACAGGAAGCTATTGATGTGGTAAAACATTTTGATCTGATGTCTGATTACGAAGAGGCTGTCCGGTTTGTTATGAATTATATCGAGGAGAATGAAAAGCTGCTGAACAACATCTGTAACTCTTTAGGACAGGGAGAACTGAAACGTTTCTTCTTCAATGACCTTTATGGGATCACCTCTTCTGTTATAGATAAAACTATCCAGCAGATGGAACTGTCCATACCTTCCGATTACAGAGATTTTCTCAGCCGGTTTTATACGGAAGCCTTTGCAGGCCTTCTGATGGACGGGATCACAAATCCCACTCTGAGGAACAATGATAAAAATATCCTGTATATCTTTCTGGTCATACGCTCTTCCCTTCCGCCTCTTCTCAGTGATTATGCCGCCCAGCAAAAGGCAGAGAAGAAAGAATAACGGCAAAAAGTCCCTGCGAGAGCATAAACTGCCCTGCAGAGACTTTTTTCCTGATCATCCTGCACTTCCTCTAATCTGCTGCCTGTGCTTCTTCCTGCTTAACGGTCTTTACCCGCAGAAAGAAATACAACAGATGGCATACCCACACAACAGCCAGACAGATCTGTCCCACCGGAACCTTGCTCATCATCAGAAAGCCAACCGCCATCACCACGGTCACGGTCCCTACGATCCGCAGTTTCGTCCCCATAGTCATGGCCCGCTGCTTCACAAAGCTGTCCAGATGTTTCTTATAAAGATTCGTTCCGATGAACCAGCCATGAAGCCGCTTTGAACTTTTCGCAAAGCAGAATACCGTGGCCATGAAAAAGGGCACGGTAGGGAGAATCGGCAGGATGATGCCAATTACTCCAAGTCCCAGGCATATAAAGCCCAGTATGATCCAGAGGATCCGGAACGGATTCATATTCTTCATTTTGTTTCACTCCTGTTTTTCTGATTCTGACCGCTGCAGTAATATTCATAGCCTCGCCACATGCACACTTGAAATCTGCCACTTACAAGACTAAGACGGCTATCGTTACACAGTCAGGACAAATTTCTTTCCTTCAATGATCGTCACTCCCAGGGAAATCCCATACAGTGTCCGGATGCATTCCGGTGTGACCACTTCAGCCGGTGAACCCTGTGCAGCCACCTGTCCGTCTTTCAAGCCGATGATACGGTCAGAAAAATGAATCGCCTGATTAATATCATGGAGTACCATGATAATGGTGATTCCATATTCTTCATTAAGTTTCTTCACCAGCTCCAGGATCTCGATCTGATAACGGATGTCCAGATAGGTGGTCGGTTCGTCCAGAAACAAGATCTTAGTATTCTGCGCCAGTGCCATGGCAATCCATACGCGCTGACGCTGTCCGCCTGAAAGGCGGCTTACTTCCCGGTCTCGGTACTTCTCTACATTGGTCACTTCCATGGCCCACTCGATCAGCTTTTCATCTTCATCACTGCGCCCCTGCATCATTTTCATATGAGGCGTACGCCCAAAGGATACCAGCCGTTCTACTGTAATGTCATCTGCCGAAGAATTATACTGATGGACAATGGACACTCTTTTTGCAAAATCTTTCAGACCAAAATTCTGGATATTTCTTCCGTGGAGAAAGATATTCCCTTTCCGGGGATACAGGTTTTTGGTCATCAGGTTAAACAGGGTAGACTTTCCGCATCCATTTGCTCCCATAATCGTAGTGATCTTTCCACCTTCTATGGTAAAGGAAATGCCTTTTAGAACCTTATTCTTTCCATAGGAAAAAGACAAATCCCTGACTTCCATGGCAGGCTTGTCTGCTCTCATCGCCGTTTTCCGAACATCTGTAATGTTTTTTTGCACTTGGTTCATATCAGGCTGCATACTTCTTCGACCTCCTTAATAAAATGATAAAGAACGGTCCGCCGATCACACTCATGATAATGGACGCCGACACTTCGTAGGGTGCTGCCACAGTCCGACCAATGGTATCCGCCAGCAGAAAGGTAAAGGCTCCCGCCAGCATGGAAAAGGGCACCAGCGCCCGGTGGTCACTTCCCACCAGCAGCCTTCCGATATGGGGTACAATAAGCCCCAGAAAGCTGATGGCGCCCACCACTGCTGTGGAAATGCTTGCCAGGAGAACCGCAACAAGGGAAATCAGGATACGCATCAGGTTTACGTTGACACCCAGGCTCCTGGCTGTCTTATCTTCCAGGGACATCAGGTTGCATATCTTTGTAAACAGCAGCGCAAGGATCAGCCCGGCAATCACATAGGGAAGGAGCGTCTGTACGTCCTCCCATGTCTTCTGTGTGATATTTCCCTCTACGATAGAAGCCACTCCGGAGGAATTTCCACCGCTCATGGAGTTCAGGGCATCCGATAGTCCGGTGAACATGGCGCTCACTGCCACGCCGGTCAAAATAATACGCAGCGGGCTTAATCCGCCTTTCCAAGACAGGCTGTATACCAGGAAAAAAGCCAGCACACCTCCTGCGAATGCCAACAGAGGAGTAAAAAAGTAAAGGGCTGGGAGGAAGGCCGTGATCAAAACAGCTGTAAATCCCGCACCGCTGGAGATGCCGATGATCCCCGGATCCGCCAGCGGGTTCTTTAACACTGCCTGAAAAAGGACTCCTGAGACCGCTACTGCCGCCCCTGCAAATAGAGAGATCACGATTCTCGGAAAACGCAGGTCATAGATGGCTGCCACGTCGTCGATCCGTTCGATGAACAGTCCACGGAATAATTCCGATGGTGAGACCTTCAGGCTTCCAATATTAACAGACAATAGGATCAGCACTGCCAGCAGGATTCCTGTAACAAAAAAAGATACCGCTGCCCGGGCTGTCTTCCGTTTCTTCCTGCTCCGATCCTGCCTTCCAAAATCTTCCTGCTCCACCCTGCCATCGAAAACTGCCGGATACGTAAGGCCGCCGTCCTGTCTTAAGTCTTTGTCTTCACTCATGGCTTATCCTCCTTACTTCGTGATTTCCTGTAGTGTCTCTTCGTCTACCTTTTCGGAAGCTTCGCTCTCTTCCGCCGCCTTTGCGGCATTCTCACTGTTCTCTTTTGCTTTTTCTTCGTCTGCTTCGCTCTCCGGATAAAGCATAGGCTGCAGTTCCTCTAAAGCCTCCGGGTAATCAAAGTCAGCACTCATCCCAAAGTATTCGTAGGTCAGGTCATACACACACCCGTTTTTTACAGCATCAAAATGCTGCCAGATATCGTTTGTCTCAAATTCCTCATTGAACATTTCAACAATCTGATCCGGCAGAGCGTGAGCCGCCCGCAGGATCACGTCCGGTTCTTTTGTCTTCATATCCTCCGTATTTACGGTCAGAAATTCTTGATCTGTTCCGGCATAAACATTCTGGCCGCCTGCCAGTTCCACCAGACTTCCCACATAAGAATTCTCAGTTGCAATGATATAACTTCCGGGAAGTCCCATGAGGATCAGCACTTTCGGTGCATCTTTCCCTTCATTTGTATTCTTGTAATCTTCATAAAACTTCGTGAATTCATCCACCATTTTCTGTGCCTGTTCTTCCCTTCCAAAGATCTCACCCAATTCTTGAATGGAACGGTACATCCCTTGTACGCTGCGCAGATTTAAGAACGCCCAGTCTGTATCAATAGCTTCATATTTGGGCTGCAGATCAGCCTGAAGGGTAGCCGGGCTCAGAATCCAGTCCGGATCCAGAGATGCTACGATCTCCATATCCGGGGCCATGGCGGTTCCGACCTTCTCCGCTTCCTCATACCTTTCCGGAATCTCCGAGATAGAACTGGAGCATACGCCAACCAGGTCCAGCTCCAGCTGGTCGCAGATTTCCGCTGTGGACGGAGATGTGGCAATGATTCTTGGTTCTTCTGCCATCCCCTTTACCTTTGCTTTCGCGGCTTCCACAGCAGCTTTTTCCTCCGGGTCTGTGATCTCCAGCATAGTCTCCACACTTTCCATCTGGGGGGAGGCTTTGCTACTTTCAGAGGCGTTATCTCCTGTTTCCCCGCCGCTTTGATCTACACATCCTGCCAGAAGGCTGCAGGAAAGAACCGTGCATACGGTAAGGGACAGGATTCTCTTTTTTACATCCATCCATCTATGCTTCATCATCATCGTAACCTCCGCCCCATCTTCTCCAGTTCTTCCGGAAGAAATAAACGATCACAGCAGCTGTCCCCATCAAAATCAGCCCGGATACTGTAACCGCAGTTCCCATAACAAAAACACTGCCCCCACTGGAACCTGCCATATCTTCCGCCTCTTCTACTGTGTCCGCTGCCGTGGATAGACTTAATCCCTGGGCATCGCTAAGTTCTGCATCGGTAGACGGCGTGGGCTGGGCCGCTTCATCAATGGAACTGGACAGTGCCGGCGCTTCCGTACTGTTGTCTACGGGCTCAGTATCCGAAGAATCGGAGGATAATAATTCGGAGTCACTCTGGAGAGAGGAGCCGGACAGGCTGGCATTGCCATTTCCAGTGCTCTCACTTTGGGTATTCGTGCTGCCAGAGCCGCTTGTTCCGCTTTCTGTACTCTTGCTGCCAGAGCCGCTGTATGTAGATGTGCCGCCGCTTCCAGATGCTTCTGTTACAATCGTCGCATTCATATTTGTATTATTTCCTGCCGTGTAATCACTGGGATACAGGTAGAAGATCACATCCCTTCCCATAGGTTCCACATACATAGAGCCTCGGACCACACAATTCTCACTTGGCACCTGCATACAGATATCTGCTGTAGCACCGTTGTCATCTGTCCCATTGCCCGTCACGCCGATGGCAGGGCTGGACCAGTTGGAATCCCCCACATTCTGTACCCAGAAGCTGTGGTTTGACGTGTAGTCCATCAGGCTCATGCGGATCGTCAGGTAGTATTCCCCGCTGTCCGTCAACTCCAAAATACCGGTGGTATAGACAGCGCCGTCTACCATGCCCTGACCTGTGGCATAGGACGCCTCCCCGCCGGAATCTTCGATCACGCCGGTGACCGGATGGGCATAGCAGGGATGGATCACACAGGTGTAAATATTGCCGCTGGCTGCCCGGACCGGAACCGCTCCGATTCCTGCTCCCATCACCGTCAGCACAAGGGCTGCAAGCAGGCCGACAAAAATCTTTCTGATTTTCTTTACTGATTTCATACTTTTCTCCTATTTTTATTTCTTGTTCAGTCTGGGAAAGAGTCCTCCCCCGTAATCATTGCAACCGGATAGGAGTTCTACTCTCATCTGTCTGGTGGAAATCAATTCCGTTTATATGCAGTTAGTTCTGTCTTATATAAGTTAGCTATTACTAACCCATGTAAGAATTATATACCATTCTATTCCAGCACTGTCAACTATTTTTTCAGGTTTTTTTATTTCTCCGTCCAGACTGATATACACCTTGAAGGTCTCCGGCGGAATCTTAAGAACAAATATCAGTATCTTTTTTATATTGACAAAATTTCATATCAGATATATTATAGCATTGTTATATATCACTGTTATATGGAGGTTTTTATGGACGAAAGGACATCATCCACACTGGAAAATATCCAGCAGGCTGCTTTAGAGGAATTTTCCGAAAAGGGGTTTCTTGGCGCTTCTCTGCGCCAGATTGTAAAGAATGCAGGCGTGACTACAGGCGCCTTTTATGGCTATTTTTCCAGTAAGGAAGCTCTGTTCGCATCCATTGTGGAACCCCATGCTGCCGCCCTCATGGGCAGGTTCATGGAAGCCCAGACAGGCTTTGCTGAATTGCCGGAAGAAGAGCAGTCCAACAGCATGGGGGAAGCTTCCAAATACTATGTAGACTGGATGGTGGATTATATCTGTGAGCACCGGGAGCCAGTCAGGCTACTGCTTTGCAGGGCGGAGGGAACTTCCTATGAACACTTCATTCACAACATGGTAGAAATCGAAGTGGAATACACACTGAAATATATGGAAGTGCTCCGAAGGACAGGACGGAAAGTCCCGGAGTTAAAGAAATCTCTCTGTCATATCATCGCCAGTGGAATGTTCAACGGTCTCTTTGAGATTGCAATCCACAATATGCCCCGGGAACAGGCACACCGGGATATCGAGCAATTCCGGGATTTTTATACTGCCGGATGGATAAAACTAATGGAAGAGCAGCGTTAGTATACATTGACGCTGCTTCTCCTGCTTCGTTTACCGACATTGACAGATGATATATTTCTATCCACAGCGGGAATTATTTCCTTTGTTTTTTGCTCAATAGTTAGCTTTATCTAACTATTAAATTTTATCTTTTAAGGAGGAAAACTAATGAAAGGAAAAAAGAAAAGTGATGTGGCGGTCCTGCTGGATTATGCGGGAAGCCGCAAGGGCCTGACCTTTCTTGGTCTGACCTTTTCAGCAGTATCCATGCTGCTCTCAATGGTTCCTTATATCTGTATCTGGCTTGCAGCCAGAGATCTAATCGCCGTTGCCCCGGACTGGACGCAGGCTCACGGCATCACCAGGTATGGATGGATGGCTTTTGTTTTTGCGTTTGCGGGAATTGCCCTGTATTTCGCAGGTCTGATGTGCACCCACCTGGCGGCTTTCCGCACTGCCTCCAATATCCGAAAAAAGGGGATTGCCCATGTAATGAAAGCACCGCTTGGCTATTTTGACGCCAATGCCTCCGGTCTGATCCGGGGACGTCTTGACGCAGCGGCAGCCGACACAGAGACCCTGCTTGCACACAACTTGGCGGACATCGTGGGCACCATCGTTCTGTTTATTTCCATGGTGATTCTGATGTTCCTGTTCGACTGGCGGATGGGTCTGGCCTGCCTGTTAGCGGCTGTAATCTCCATCATCTCTATGGCCTCTATGATGGGTGGGAAAAATGCAAGTTTCATGGCTCAATACCAAGCCGCACTGGATCGCATGAACAAGTCGGGGACAGAATATGTCCGGGGCATTCCAGTAGTTAAGATTTTCCAGCAGACTGTCTATTCCTTCAAGGCATTCCAGGCTTCCATTGAAGAATACAGTTACTTTGCTGAACATTATAATTCTCATGTGTGCAGTAAACCCCAATCCGTCAATCTGACCTTCACTGAAGGCGCTTTTGTATTTCTTGTCCCGGTGGCGCTGTTTTTGGCTCCGGAGGCTCTGGCGGATGGAAGTTTTGCTGGTTTTATCACAGATTTTGTATTCTACGCAGTGTTCTCCGCTATCATCTCCACTGCACTGGCAAGGATCATGTTCGCCTCCTCTGGAATTATGCTTGCCAGTGCGGCACTTGGCCGGATCAACAAAGTGATGGAATCCCCAACTCTGAAAAATCCTGCCAATCCCATGGAACCCCACGGCAGCAAAGTTGAGTTTATGGATGTCAGCTTTACCTATGACGGAGCCACAACGCCCGCTCTCTCCCACGTCTCATTCACAGCTGAATCTGGGCAGACCATCGCTCTGGTAGGGCCCTCCGGCGGCGGCAAAACTACAGCGGCCAGCCTGATCCCCCGCTTCTGGGACGCTTCCTCCGGCTCTGTTAATGTAGGCGGTGTGGATGTTAGACAGATCGATCCCCATGTGCTGATGGACCATGTGGCGTTTGTTTTCCAGAACAATCGCCTATTTAAAGCATCAATCCTGGAAAACGTCCGGGCGGCAAGACCGGGCGCCTCAAGAGAACAGGTGAAAAACGCTCTCATGGCAGCCCAATGCCAGGATATCCTCGATAAACTTCCAGAAGGAATGGATACATTGATCGGCACGGAGGGCACCTATCTCTCCGGCGGTGAACAACAGCGGATCGCCCTTGCCAGAGCCATCTTAAAAGATGCGCCTATCGTCGTCCTCGATGAGGCCACAGCCTTTGCCGACCCGGAGAACGAAGTCCTGATCCAGAAAGCTTTCGCCACACTAACGAAGGGCCGCACCGTGATCATGATTGCCCACCGTCTGTCCACCGTGGTGGGTGCTGACCAGATTATCGTCCTGGATAGGGGCTGCATCGCAGAGCAGGGTTCCCATAAGGAACTTGTGGCTGCCAGCGGCCTGTACGCCAGGATGTGGGCAGACTATAACAAGGCTGTCCGGTGGAAAATTTCCAGCGAAAAGGAGGACGAATAAATGTTCAGCAAAAAATTTCAGAGAAAATACGCACTCACCGACCAGGGACTGCGAAACACAAAAAGGGGAGCGTTCTGGACTGTCATCGTCAATCTTGTTGTCATGGGAGGGATGGGAATCCTTTATCTTCTCACAGGGTCCTTCATGGAAACCTTGACGGAAGAAAAACCCCTGCCGACTGTGGTACTCCCCATCGCCCTGACTGTCCTGTTCCTGGTTTTATCATTTCTCACCCATCTGCAGCAGTACCAGGCTACCTACGGTCTGGTATACAATGAGGTAAAGGCAACTCGTCTCAGCATGGCAGAGCGGCTCCGCAAGCTGCCCCTCGGATACTTCGGGAAGCGGGATCTGGCAGACCTGACCGAGACCCTGCTGGGGGACGTGAACCGGATGGAGCATGTGTGGTCCCACGTCCTCGGATATCTGTACGGCGCTTATATTTCTACATCGCTGATTGCCGTATGCCTGTTCGTCTATGACTGGCGGCTTGCCATTGCCTGCCTGTGGGGCGTACCGGCAGCTTTCGGGCTTCTGTTTGGAAGCCGGAAAATTGCGGCCCGTGCCTCTGAACGGACAAAAAAAGCCGCTCTCCGGGTATCGGACGGAATCCAGGAGGCGCTGGAAAATGTTCGGGAAATCCGGGCTACCAACCAGGAAGAGCTCTATCTGGATCGCCTGAATCAGAAAATCGATGAGCACGAAAGGATCATGACCCGGGGCGAGCTCGGCACAGGCATATTTGTCAATGCCGCCAGCGTGATTATGCGTCTGGGCGTGGCAACGACCATCCTGACCGGAGCCGGTCTGATCCTCTCAGGTGAGATTAATTTCATGCTGTTGTTTTTATTCCTGCTAGTCATCACCCGTATCTACGCACCCTTTGATCAGAGTCTTGCCCTGATCGCAGAAATGATCATATCACAGGTATCCGCTGATCGGATCACAGAGCTCTACGAAACCCCTGCCGCCGACGGGAACAGCAAATTTACTCCGAATGGGCACGATATCGTATTTGAACATGTACATTTTGCTTATGATGAGAAAGAAGTTCTCCATGATGTAAGTTTTACTGCAAAAGAGGGGGAAGTCACTGCGCTGGTGGGACCTTCTGGTTCAGGCAAGAGCACCTGTGCCAGACTTGCCGCAAGGCTCTGGGACATCACAGGCGGCAAAATCCTCGTAGGCGGTATAGACATCTCAAAAGTAGATCCGGAGGTGCTCCTTACCGATTACTCCATGGTATTCCAAGATGTGATCCTCTTTGATGATACTGTCATGGAAAATATACGTCTGGGAAAACGGGGCGCTACGGACGCGGAAGTACTTGCCGCGGCCCAGGCTGCCAACTGTGAAGAGTTTGTCCGGCATCTTCCACAAGGCTATGATACGCCTATCGGCGAGAACGGCGCCAGGCTCTCCGGCGGCGAGCGCCAACGCATCTCCATCGCACGGGCTCTCCTGAAGGACGCGCCTATCCTTCTCCTTGACGAAGCTACGGCAAGTCTGGATGTGGAGAATGAGACAAAGGTACAGGAAGCTCTCTCCCGCCTGCTTGCAGGAAAGACGGTTCTGGTCATCGCCCATCGGATGCGCACCGTGGAGGCAGCGGACAAGATCATCGTTCTCTCCGACGGTCAGGTAGTGGAGGAAGGTGCCCCGACAGAACTGATGAGCCGGGACGGTCTCTTTCGTCACATGGTGGAACTGCAAAGGCAGAGCGCCGGATGGAGTCTGAAATAACATATTTATTTTTAAATAGCCGGAGTCCGCAAACAGCGGCTCCGGCTATTTAAAAATAAAAATTACAGCAAATGTTGTTTATACGTCAAAGCAGCCTCCGCCTACAAATTCCCGCAAAATGGAATTGTGTGGAATAGCTTCACTGGGCACACTGACGAAATAATCCAGGAACTTCAGAAGTCGTTTTGCTTCGTTATATTCCGGTTCTCCAGGCTGAATGGAAAAGAGAAGGGGTTCTGCATACAGCTTTAATACGGCCAGCTCATAGATCAGGGCAGAATTAAACATGACATCTGCAGACTCTTGATAAGGAAAAATATTTTCTTCTTCTCCTCTCCTTACGGAATTCCACATAGCAATCGTAGCCTTTGCAGAGGCTCCCCTTGTCCTGGCATCCCGGACAATCCGACGGATCAGTCTGCCGTCCGTAGTTGGAATCCGGTTATGCTCATCAATGTTAATCTGGGTAAGGGCGCTGATATAAATACGGAATTTGCTCTCATCGGGAAGACTAAAACTCAGCTTATCATTAAGGCAATGAATCCCCTCAATTACCAGCACATCCTCAGGCCCCAGACGAAGAGAATCTCCCCGATATTCCCTCATTCCTGTTTTAAAATTAAAAGAGGGCATGGAAACCTGTTCACCTCTTAAAAGAGCGGTCATATCTTCGTTAAACTGTTTTACGTCAATGGCTTCCAGACACTCAAAGTTATAATTTCCTTCTTCATCCAGGGGTGTATCTTCTCTGTTTACAAAATAGTTATCCACTGCTATGGGATGAGGTTTCAGACCATGGGCGGATAGCTGTATAGATAATCTATGAGAAAAAGTGGTCTTTCCTGAGGAAGAAGGTCCCGCGATCATAATGAATTTTTTGCTTCTGTCATTGGCAATCCTGTCTGCTATCTGTGAGATTTTTGCCTCCTGAAGGGCTTCTGCAATGAGTATCAGCTCATTGGCGCCTTTCTGGCTGATCTGTTCGTTTAAATCCCCTACTGCATCTGCTCCGATCATTTCTCCCCAGTTTCCAGACTCCTTCTGCACCTGGAAAAGTTTTATCCATGGCTTAAAAGGAGGAACCTTCTCAGGTTCATCTTTATCAGGAAGCTGGAGCACCAAACCTTCGTCAAAGGGATATAATTCAAAATATTTCAGATAACCGGTATGGTTTACCATATAGCCATAAAAATAATCTTCGAACTCTTCCAGACTATAGATATTTACCCTGGAACCACGGCGGAAATGGAAGAGTTTTTCTTTGTCATACATATGATGACGATGGAATATTTCAATAGCCTCACTGGTTCCTACACTTCTTTTTCGTATGGGAATCTGCCTTTCTGCCAGCTCCATCATATAAGCTTTTACATCTGCAAGAAACTCTGGCGTAATTTTTACATCTCCATCTATAGTATAGTAATATCCGGAGCTGACGGAAAAGTGCAGCACAACTTTCCGGATCTTTCCATGTCCGGCCACATGATAAAGGGCTTTCAGCAAAAGCAGAGAAGTGCTCCTTTTATAAGTCTGATGGCCAATTTCATCCTTTGTAGTAATAAATTCCAGCTCTCCGTCTTTTTTCAGTTTTTTATGGAGCTCACAGAGCTTCTTATCCTTCATTACCAGCACGATGGGATGTCTGGTGATTCCCCGGTAGTCTTCAGCAATTTTACTGTAGGGAGTTCCATAAGGATACTCTCTCTGTTTTCCCAGAATCTTAACGGAAATCATTCTTTCTTTCACTGTGCCTCTCCTTTCCTGTCAAATATCCAGTAACTATATGGCTTTACAAGGGTGCTGCACCCTCATTTTTTCTACCTCTAATTCCGGTAGCATTTGTCCCAGTTCTTCTTCCATATAATCCATAAAAATATACTCTGTTCCATAGTGGCCGGCGTCTATTACGCATATTCCCTGGGAAACTGCATCTATAGAGGAATGATAATCCATGTCCGCTGTAACATATACATCTGCCTGAGAATGGAGTACAGAAGGCATAAGACTTTTCCCCGAACCGGTACATACAGCAACCCTTTCCACCTTCTTATTTAAGTCGCCATATACTTTCACAAAGGGCAGCTGAAATTTTTCTTTTACAAATCTGCCAAAGGCTTCCAGGGTCTGGGCCTCTGCCAGGTTTCCCACTCTTCCCAGGCCTTCCTGTCTGCTTTCCCGGTCATAAGTAACCTCCAGAATTTCACGGTCCTTAAGCTCCAGGTAATCTGCACTTAAATCTGCCATTCCCAGTACATCAAAATTCGTATGCATGGCATAATAGGAAATTCCGTTCTCTATCAATCCTATGATCCGGCGGCTGATAAAATTATCGGCAGTGACCTTCTTAATTCCTGAAAAAATCAGCGGATGATGGGTAATCATCATGTCTGCTCCAGCTTTCACAGCTGCCTCAAGGCTTTCATCGGTCACATCCAGAGCCAGAAAGACCCTCTTTACTTCTTTCTCCGGATCTCCCACAAGAAGTCCGGGATTATCCCACTCTTCAGCAAAAGATACCGGATACTTCTCTTCAATCTTTCTGATAACATCTTTACATTTCATAGTATGCCAGCGCCTCCTCTCTGTTTCTTATTTCCTCCTGCAGCTCCTCTTTCCTTTTCTCTGCCGAGGAGGTCTCTACCTGGGTAAGCTTTTTTAAAAGTTCTCTGGAGGCCCGGTCCTCTTTTTCCAGGAACTCTCTTAAAACAGGGTGCCTCTTTTCCAGAAGTTTCTTCCCATAGAGATATTCTGCTTTTTTTGTATAATTCATACTCCCCTGGACAGCTTTCATCATAGGATAATATTTTTTCTCTTCCTCAACCATATCTTCTTCAATGATCCTATAACCATTTTCAGCCAGAAACTGGCGGAAATGGCCGATTTCTGACTGAGGCTGGAGGATCAGTTCTTTCATATCTTTCAGGACCGGGGCTCCTTGCGTAAGGATTCTCTCCATAAGAGGGCCTCCCATTCCTGCGATCACCAGACACTGGGCCTCTCCAGGTTCTAAAGCTTTCAGCCCGTCGGAAAGTCTGGTCTCTATGTAAGCTTCCAGTCCCCATTCCCGGATATGCTCCCTGGCTCGCAAAAGAGGACCTTGGTTGATATCCATGGCAATGGCTCTTGGTATCTGTCCTTTCTGTATTAAATATATAGGAATATATCCGTGGTCGCAGCCTACATCTGCCAGCACCAGTCCGGGGCTCACCAGAGCTGCGACAGCTTTCAGCCGCCGGGATATCTGCAATTCTCTCATATTTCTCCTTTAATCCAGATAATCTTTCAGTTTCCGGCTGCGGCTGGGATGACGGAGCTTTCTAAGGGCCTTAGCCTCAATCTGGCGGATACGCTCTCTGGTAACATTAAATTCTTTTCCTACTTCTTCCAAAGTTCTGGCTCTTCCGTCATCCAGACCGAAACGAAGGCGGAGAACTTTCTGTTCTCTTTCTGTAAGAGTTCCCAACACCTCTACAAGCTGTTCTTTCAGCAGAGTAAAGGCAGCAGCGTCTGCAGGTACCGGCACATTATCATCCTGGATAAAATCTCCCAGATGGCTGTCTTCTTCTTCACCAATAGGTGTTTCCAGTGAAACTGGCTCCTGAGAAATTTTCAGGATTTCTCTGACACGATCCACAGACATATTCATTTCCTCTGCAATTTCTTCCGGCTGAGGCTCTCTTCCCAACTCCTGAAGAAGCTGTCTGGATACCCGAATCAGTTTGTTGATGGTTTCCACCATATGCACAGGGATACGGATAGTTCTGGCCTGATCTGCTATGGCTCTGGTAATGGCCTGACGGATCCACCAGGTAGCATAGGTAGAGAATTTATATCCTTTCCGATAATCAAATTTTTCCACAGCTTTGATCAGTCCAAGATTTCCCTCCTGAATCAAGTCTAAGAACAGCATACCTCTTCCCACATATCTTTTGGCAATGCTGACTACCAGACGGAGATTAGCCTCTGCCAGACGTTTTTTGGCACTTTCATCGCCGTTCTCCATTCTTTTGGCCAGGCTGATTTCTTCCTCAGCTGTGAGAAGAGGAACTTTTCCAATTTCTTTCAGATACATACGCACCGGATCTTCAATGCTGACTCCTTCCGGCACAGACAGGTCGATATTTTCCATATCTACCTCGTCCTCTTCACTGAGGTTCATTTCTTCTTCATCACTCATGATCAAGTCATCCATATCATTGTCTTGAATCCTCAGCACATCCACGCCATTGGCCTCCAGGTAGTCAAAAACCTTGTCCATATGCTCTGCATCCAGAGGAAAATCCTTGAAAAAGTCATTGATTTCCTGGTATTCCAGTACGTTTTTCTTTTTCTTTGCCAGCTCGATAAGCTCTGCCAGTTTCTCGCTGAATTTTGCCATGTTCATTTCCATAAATGTTCCATCCTCTCAATTCTTAATTATATGGTATCCTCAATCAAAGGAAATATGCAGTGTCACTCTGCCTCTTTCCAGGTCCTCCAGTCTTTTTCTCGCCTCCACGATCTTCTGCAGTCCTGTAAGGTCTGTAGGGGCCAGATGCTGGTTCTGCCATGCAATGCTGTCTCTTTTCAGTCTGCATACAGTCTCCAGCACCGCCCGTTTGGCCTCCTCCTGACTTTCCAGGTGGAGAGAGGCATGAAACAGGGAGGTTACTTCTCTCTGTTCTTCCGGGTCAGAAAACTGGTTGAGCAGTTTTGCAGGATTTACCTCCCCCTCTTCATGTTGGGCGAAGACAATCTCTGCCACTTGATGATATAGGGGGGTAGTAAAGTCCTCCGGCCCGATGTATCCCGCTATAGTATCAAACATTTTAGGATAGGAGGTCAGCCAGGTAAGCATGAGTTTCTGTGCAGTCTGTCCTCCATCTTCCTTATTTTCCTTCTTTTTCCTTGGTCCTTCTCTCCGAACAGTATCAGAGGACTTTTGGGGAGCCAGAGCCATATGGTTTACCATTTTCCGCAGATCCTCAAATTGGATCTGATAAATTCGGGAAATCGTTTCCATGTAGTTGTTCCGCTCCAGTTCTTCTGGAAATTCCAGGAGCATACCCGCGATTTCTCTGAAGAACTGCGTCTTTTCCTCAGGGTCTGACAGATTATATTTTTTCTCCAGTACCTTTACCTGGAAAAGGAAATAGTTCATCGCTTCTTCCAGGCGTTTCTCAAAAGCCTCACGGCCCTCTGCCTTTATAAATTCATCTGGGTCTTTGTAAGGAGCCAGGTTTACCACTCTGGGACGGATTCCTGCCGCTCTCAGAATAGGAATTCCCCTCAGAGCCGCCTTCTGTCCTGCCTCGTCACTGTCATAGGTAAGCAGAACTTCTTTGGTATACCGGCTCATCAAACTGGCATGTCCCGATGTTAAAGCCGTGCCCAGAGAAGCCACCGCATTGGTAAAACCTGCCTGGTGCATAGAAATCACATCCATATACCCCTCACAGATGATCAAATAGGGCTTTCTGGAAGTTCTGGCTACATTCAGTCCGTACAGGTTCCGGCTTTTATCGAAAATCTTTGTTTCCGGCGAGTTCAGATATTTAGGTTCTCCCTGACCCATAACCCGTCCGCCAAAGCCAATAACCCGGCTGTTCACATCCATAATGGGAAACATGACCCGGTTCCAGAACCGGTCCTGCATCCCACGGCGTTCATCTATATTAAAAAGTCCGGATTCTTTCAGCAGTTCATCTGAATATCCCTGGCCTTTCAGATATTTATACAGGGCTCCGGAATACCGGGGAGAACATCCCAGTCCAAACTTTTTAATAGTCTCATCGGAAAGCTCTCTCCTTTTCAGATATTCCATTCCCTGTATTCCCTTTTCACTTTTCAGTTGATAATAATAGAATGCGGCTGCCTTCTTATTGATTTCCAGAAGTCTGGATTTCAAGTCTGCCGCCCTTCTGGCCTCAGGCGAATACTCTGCCTGTGGCAGACGGACTCCCGCCCGGTCAGCCAGATATTTAACTGCTTCCACAAAAGTAAAATTTTCGTATTCCATCAAAAAAGTGAATACATTGCCTCCTGCACCGCAGCCAAAACAGTAATACATCTGTTTTCCCGGACTTACGGAAAAAGAAGGCGATTTCTCGTTATGAAAAGGACAAAGGCCAAAATAGGAGCTGCCCTTTCGCTGGAGCTTTACATATCCGGAGATCACATCTACAATATCGTTTTTCATGCGGACTTCTTCAATAACATCATCCGAATAATACATTTTGATCCCTCTTTTCCACTATCTCTTTACCCGTCCTCTCCATCCTTTCGGAATAAAAATATCTTTGAATTTTTCCAGGGAATACTGGTCAGTCATACCTGAAATATAGTCGCAGACCACCCGTTCTTCAGGCTCGCCCTCTTCCATGAGCCACTGGTATTCTTCTGACATTTTTTCCGGAAATTTCCTGTAATATGTATATAATTCCTCAATTACGTGTTCTGCCTTTTTTTCTTCGCTTTTCGCCACAGGATTCAGATAAACATCCTGAAACATCAGACTTCTAAGATCCCGAAGTCCCTCTTCAATCTCCGGGGACATGGAAATCCTTTCTTTCCCCCTGCTGTGCTCCACAATGTCATGGACAAAGGTATTCAGCCGTTCTTTGGTATTCTCTCCCAAAAGCATCCGAAGAGTAATGGGAATATTATCTTCCGAAATAATCCCTGCCCGCTGAGCATCATCCATATCATGATGTATGTAAGAAATCTTATCACTGTATCGAACAACCTGTCCTTCTAGAGTATGAGGCTTTCCGCTGGTCCTGTGGTTAATGATCCCGTCCCGTACCTCCCAGGTCAGGTTCAGTCCTCTCCCACTTTTTTCCAGTCTTTCCACTACCCTGAGGCTTTGGCTGACGTGGGAAAAACCCAGAGGGCAGACCCGATCCAATACCTTTTCACCGGCGTGCCCAAAAGGCGTATGCCCAAGGTCGTGGCCAAGAGCAATGGCCTCTACCAGATCCACATTCAGATACAGAGCCTTTGCAATCGTCCTGGCAATCTGCGAAACTTCCAGAGTATGTGTCAGCCGGTTCCGATAGTGATCTCCCTGGGCCGCCAGAAAGACCTGAGTCTTATCTTTCATTCTCCGGAAAGATTTGCTGTGGAGTATCCGGTCACGATCTCTTTGATAAGCGGTCCGAATATCACATTCTGTCTCCTCCTTGTCTCTTCCCCGGGAATTCACGCTGCAGGCAGCATAAGGGCTGAGAAATTCCAACTCTTTGGCTTCCATTTCTTCACGAATATTCATCCACAGGTCACCGTCCTCTCTCGAGTCATATCCTCTGATAATTATATTACCGTTTTCCCGCAGATTTCCTTCTTTTCTTTTCAAAAAGTTCCAACAAATGTGGATTTCTGATTTTTCTCACGATTCTTTCCATGCACTGCGCAGGAAGTTGATTTCTGCTGCATAACCGCTAAGGTCATTTGGAGTCTCCAGATAAAAAGGAAGATTTCTAAGGGCTGGATGGTTGATAATCCTGACCATAGCTTCTTTTCCGATTTTTCCTTCACCTATTCTGGCATGACGGTCCTTATGGCTCCCCAGTCCGTACATACTGTCGTTTAAATGGATGGCCTTAAGCCGTGTAAGGCCGATTACTTTGTCGAATTCATCCAGAACTCCTTCCAGATTATTTACAATGTCGTAGCCTCCATCATAGACATGGCAGGTATCCAGGCATACCCCCATTTTTTCCTGTAGCTCTACCCGGTCCAGGATCTCCCGAATCTCTTGAAAGTTTCTCCCGATTTCACTGCCCTTTCCTGCCATGGTCTCCAGAAGCACCGTAGTGCTCTGCTCAGGACAGAGAATCTGATTCAGCATATCCGCAATCAGCTGGATTCCCTTTTCGGCCCCCTGTTTCACATGGCTTCCCGGATGAAAGTTATAGCAGTTTCCAGGGGTATATTCCATTCTCTTCAGATCATCTGTCATTGTAAGGTAAGCAAATTCCCGGACCTTCTCATCCGGTGAACAGGCATTCAGGGTATAAGGAGCGTGGGCCAGTATCTTCTGGATTCCCAGTTCAGAAGCTTTTGCATGAAAAGCCTTCACATCTTCCGGATCGATTGTCTTAGCCTTTCCTCCTCTGGGGTTTCTGGTGAAAAACTGAAAAGCGTTGGCCTGTATTTTTTCTGCATCCTCTGCCATGGCTCTGTATCCTTTGGCAGAGGATAAATGACAGCCTATAGTCAGCATCCTGATTCCTCCTTTGTTTCGGGAATATCTGTGAATAAATAAAGAGCTAATGCAAAAGCAAGACTACAAAATTGTTTCTGCTCTTGTATTAACTCTTTAGCTACATATACAAGATTTCCTCCTATATATTTTTAAGTTTAAATTTGTAACGGATTACTCTGTTGATTACTTTTTTGATCACCTTATGTTTATACATAAGAAAAATCCCCTTAAAAAAAAGGGGATTTCTTACTGCGGGAGATGGGACTTGAACCCACACGAGCATACACCCACAAGATCCTTAGTCTTGCCTGTCTGCCAATTCCAGCACTCCCGCTTGTCTGTCGTTTTCAGCACTCCTCAGCGACAAGTGAAAGTATAGCAGAGATTTTTGGATTCGTCAATACTTTTTTTAAAAAAATTTTTTTAATTTTTTAAACTTTCCGGAATTTTCCCTGAATAAGGTTTTCTCCCCTTAAAAGACGTTCCTTTAAATCCTCTTTGTCTCCCAGGATTTCCTTGAAACAGGCCCACTCATCCAGGATTCCCTGCCCATGGGGAACCAGATAGGCACCTGCATCACTGCCCAGGGCAAGTTCCACCCCTGCCTCATAACCTTTTCTTATATTCGTCTTTCCCTTTTCCCAGATCTGTAAAAGAACCTGGTCGGAAAAACGACCTTTTCCAATGAGATTTTTCACTACAGTGATCGTGGGGACCCAGATTGTTCCCTGCTCTGCCATGATCTTCACAGCCTCCTCGTCTGCATAATTGCCATGTTCAATGCTGTCTACGCCTGCCATGGCCGCTTCTTTTACGGCCTTTGCCCCATTAGTATGGGACATGACCGAGAATCCCTCTTCGTGGGCAATATGGACCATTTCTCTGACTTCCTCAAAAGAAAGAGCGGTGCCTGTTATAGAACCATCTGTATCAAAGTCCATGATACCAGTGGTCATGATCTTAATGAAATCACCACCCTCTCTCTTAACCTCTCTGACCAGAGCCGTATATTCTTTCATGGTTTCGAAAGCCCTGCCTACGATTCCCCCATAATGCCCTTTCTTATGGATTGCAAAAACAGGAGTTCTGTAATCAATCCCATACTCTGGGGCGATTTTTCTGGCTCTTTGAGAGACGCGGAGATAATCTCCGCCGTCTCTCACAAAAGACACATTTTTTTCCTGATAGGCTTTTAGATGCTCTCTGATCAGTTTTTCATCAGGAGCCTTTTCATGGTCTTTCACTGCCTGACGATAGTCCAGAGCATTCATAAATATATGTGCATGGTTTTCTCCAAACATCTTTGTGTCACCTTCTGTATTTCTGTTATCTCCTTCCGGCGGAAAGAAAAATTTCATAATATCCCGGTTCCAGAAGGAGCTTTCCTGTTCTTTCCAGACTGGAGTTCCGTCTGCCGTTGAGATATGCTTTTTTCCCGGAATAGGGAAGGATAAATCTGGCTTTGGCATCAAAAGGAACTCTTATCTGGAAAAGAATGCCTTCTTTTTTCCATTCCCATCCGGACTCATAAAGGCCGCTGGCTGAATCATAAGAACATCTTGCAAAACGCAGTCTCCTGTCTGGCTTTGGTGCGATCACTGCTCTTCGGAATCCAGGATTCTTTTCTACCGGATTCAGACCGCACATACAGCGGTACATCCACTCTGCGATCACTCCATAGGCATAGTGGTTCAGGCTGTTCATTCCAGTGTCGCTGATATGTCCATCGGGAAGAATAGAGTTCCATCTTTCCCATACTGTAGTAGCCCCCATATTCACTTCATAGAGCCATCCAGGATACTCTTCCTGAAGAAGCAGGCTGTATGCCTCCTGGTCCATTCCACACTCGGAAAGTACAAGGCACAGATAACAGGTGCCCACAAAACCTGTAGTAAGGTGCATGCCATGGTCCCGGATGTTCTTTTTTAACTCTCCGGCAATCTTTTTTCTGCTGTTCTTTGGGGCCAGTCCAAAATAAAGGGCCAGTACCATGGCAGTCTGGGTTCTTACAGTAAGTTCTCCCCTATCACTAAAATATTCTCTGCGGAAAGCATTTTTAATCTCCCTGGCAAGCTGCCTGTAGTCCCTGGCATCCTGGCGTATTCCCAGGACATAGGCCGCTTTAGCTGTCAACAAAGCGGAATAATAGTAAAAAGCCGTTGCCACATAAGTATTGTCCGTTCCTCCGAAACTGCTGGTTTTGTCCGGATTATCCAAGGCAAGCCAGTCAGCAAAATGAAAACCTGTGCTCCAAAGCCGTTTTCCTCCGCACTGTTTTTCATCAACCCTGAGAATATAATCTACCCAGTCTCTCATAACTGGATATTGTTCTGCCAGAAGAATCTCATCTCCATAAAACTTATACAAAGTCCAGGGGATGATACAGGCCGCGTCTCCCCAGGCACAGGAACCATATGTAGTCCATTCTCCATCCTGGATTTCTGGATTCTCGCCGTTATTCTTGATCCTTTGCACCTGTCCTAGGACGTCAGGCACAACATGGGGAACCCCACCCTTATAAGCTTTCTGATCCAGTTTCATATCATAAAGATACTTCCTGTAGAAAGCCGGCGTTTCCATGTGGAAAGAAGCCGTAGCACAGAAAGCCTGGGCATCTCCTGTCCATCCCAGCCGCTCGTCTCTCTGTGGACAATCTGTAGGCACATCCAGGAAATTCCCCCTCTGACCCCAGACAGTATTTTCAAAAAGCCGGTTCACTTTTTCAGAGGAAGTCTGGATCTTCCCTGTTCTTTCAATAGCGGAATGAATCACACAGGCTGCGAAATTCCGTGGTTCTACTTCCGTCATTCCTGTTACTTTCACATATCGAAAACCATAAAAAGTAAAATGAGACCGCACCCATCTCTTTTCTCCGGAGGAAATATAGGTCATCTCTGCTTTTGCAGTGCGAAGATTCTCTCTGTAGAAGCAGCCGTCCTGAAGGACTTCTCCGTACTGGAGTTTTACTTCTCTGCCCTCCTCTTCCTGACAGAGAAATTCCACCCACCCGGTAATCTCCTGTCCAAAATCCAGTACTGTCTCTCCTGCCGGAGTCAAAATCTTCCTGGGCTCCTGAATCCTCTCTGTAATCAGGAGCGGAGGACTGAGCCTGTCCTTCAAAGGAACCTGGATTCCAGGACCCTTTACAGCCTGACAGGGCAGGGTGCAGGAAACCGTACCAAAATGATCTGTCTCTAATCTGGCGTCATAAACTTCTCCATCATAAATTCCGCTTTCCTTTACAGGAGAAGGGGCACATTCCCAGGTCTCATCTGTAGATACCACGATTTCTTTTCCTTTTTCTGTTTCCAGACGTATCTCTGCCAGAAGCTGGAAATTTTTTCCGTAAAGACTGCTCATGTCTTTTTCATAGCTGAATCTGCCTTTATACCAGCCGTTTCCCAGGGCCACGCCTAAAGCGTTTTCCCCGCCTTTTTTCAGCAAAGGGGTAATATCATAGGTCACATATTGTATCCAGTTGTGATAGTCTGTATAAAAAGGAGCAAGATATTCCTCTGACACTTTTTCACCATTTACCCAGGCCTCAAAAAGACCCAGTCCGCAGATGTAAATTCTGGCTTCCGCCAGATCTTCCGGTACCTGAAACTTTTTCTGAAAAAGAGGATGGATATCCGGATTCTTTTTGTTAAAATCCGCACTGATCCACTGCCCCTGCCACAGCTCCTCCATCTTTCCCGTCTCGAACCAGGACACCGGACTGGTGAGCTTTTCTCTTCTGTCTGTGAGAACTTTTATCCGCCAGTAATATCTGGTCCTGGGGCTGATCTGCACATTTGGGCAGAAACCCCGGCTGTTGATCTCCCGTTTCCAGCCGCTGTCGTAAACCACCTTTTTCATTTCCCGATCCAGGGCGATTTCCATTCTGGCCTTTTCCTGCCGCTTTCCTTTTGCATTTTGTACAATCCAGGAAAAGACCGGATATTCACACTCATATCCCAAGGGATTTTTCAGATGGTTTACTCTCATATTTCTGATCTTCATATCAATCATCCTCTTCTTTTGCCCATCCGAAGGCGCATTTTACTGCTTTTTTCCATCCCTTTGCCTTTTTATCCCGTTCTTCCACAGAAATCTCCGGCATAAACGCACGGTCAATCTCCCAGTTGCTGATAATCTCCTTGGGACTGTTCCAGTAACCAACTGCCAGGCCTGCCAGGTAAGCGGCCCCCATAGCTGTAGTCTCTACAGATACCGGACGCTTTACAGGAACCTGGATCATATCTGCCTGAGCCTGCATGATGAAGTTATTGGCGCTGGCCCCACCGTCTACTTTCAGAGAATTCAGTTCAATGCCGGAATCTGCTCTCATAGCCTCGATAACATCGTGGACCTGATAAGCCAGAGACTCCAGGGTAGCCCGGATAATGTGACATTTATTTACTCCTCTGGTCAGTCCTACAATAGTTCCTCTGGCATACTGATCCCAATAAGGCGCTCCCAGTCCGGTAAATGCCGGCACTACATAACAGCCGTGGGTATCTTTTACCTTCCTGGCCATATACTCAGAGTCTTCTGCAGAGTCAATGAGCCGCAGCTCATCTCTGAGCCACTGGATCACAGCTCCTGCCACGAAAACAGAGCCTTCCAGTGCATAGGTAATCTTCCCGTCCAATCCCCAGGCAATGGTAGTAACCAGCCCGTTTTCAGAAAATACCGGCCTCTCGCCTGTATTCATCAGAAGGAAGCAGCCTGTACCATAAGTATTCTTTGCGTCTCCTTTTTCGAAACAAGTCTGTCCAAAAAGAGCGGACTGCTGGTCTCCTGCTGCTCCGCCAATAGGAATGGGACCGCCCAAAAAGCTGCTGTCCGCTGTGCCGTATATGCAGCTGGAAGGCTTCACCTGAGGCAGCATCTCTCTGGGGATATCCAGCTCTTTCAGGATATCATCATCCCAATCCAGAGTATTAATATTAAAAAGCATGGTCCTGGAAGCATTGGAATAATCTGTAACATGCGCTTCTCCCTTAGTCATCTTCCAGATCAGCCAGGTCTCTACAGTTCCAAAAAGGAGTTCTCCTTTTCTGGCCCTTTCTCTGGCCCCGTCTACATGGTCCAAAATCCATTTTACTTTTGTTCCTGAGAAATAGGCGTCAATGATCAGACCGGTTTTTTTCCGATATTCTTCTGTAAGCCCCTTCTCCTTAAGAGAATCACAGTATTCAGAAGTCCTCCTGCACTGCCATACAATGGCGTGATAGATAGGCTCTCCTGTATTTTTATCCCATACAATTGCAGTTTCTCTTTGATTTGTAATTCCTATAGCTGCAATATCCGCTGCCTCTGCGCCTGCTTTCTGCATAGCCTCTACAGCCACCCCAAGCTGATTAGACCATATCTCATTGGCGTCATGTTCTACCCAGCCTGGTTTTGGAAAATACTGGGTAAATTCTTTCTGAGCAAAGCTTATGATTTCCCCTTTTTTATTGAACAGAATACATCTGTTACTGGTAGTCCCTGCATCCAATGCCATTACATATTTTGCCATGTAATATCCTCCTGTGTATTTACGATTTTCTGAATTTACTGATATTTTATCGCTGTTTCTACTTTTTTTCAACACTTTCAGGGAAATCCTCTTAATAATTTGCCTCTCATAAAAGGCACAAATTCTTTTCTGCCTCATATAATAAATCAATGACATTTTCCGAGGTTTCTTATGAATGTTTTCTCACTGAAAGCAGCTCAGACAGTTGAGCGCACAGATCAGGGCAAGCTCCGGCTTTCCGTACTTACAGCAGACAGGAACCAGCCCATAGATGATGCCTCGGTCTCCATTTCTTACAGTGGAGATCCTGACTCTGTGATCGAGGAGGTAAATACAGATTCCAGCGGACAGATTCCAGAGCTGATTCTGCCCGCTCCCCCTCTGGAATACAGCATGGCCCCCTCTGAGTATCAGCCTTATGCAGAGTATACTTTCCGCATTTCCAAAGAAGGATATGAAGACCTGGAAATTTCCGGTGCAGAAATCCTCCCTGATTCCACTGCTACCCAGCAGGCCTTTCTCCGGCCTGCCGCTCCCGGGGAAAATTTCCAGGATATTGTAATTCCTGCCCATACACTTTTTGGCAATTATCCAGAAAAAATTCCAGAAGATGAGATAAAACCTATGGACACTTCCGGCGAGATCGTTCTCAGCCGGGTAGTAATTCCGGAAACTGTGGTGGTTCATGACGGTACTCCGGACAATACCTCCGCACAAAATTATTTCGTACGTTACAGAGATTACATCAAAAATGTGGCATGCAGCGAAATCTATGCCACCTGGCCAAAAGATACCATCCGGGCAAATGTACTGGCCATTATGTCTTTTACTTTGAATCGTGTCTATACTGAATGGTACCGGAATCACCAGTAATTCGGGGTTGAGATAAGAACTCATCCAAATTGATTTTAAAATGAACCGTTATCTCTTCCTTCTTCACTTCAATCTTCCTGATCAGACGATTCACCAGCACTCTCTTGGCTTCTGTGTCAGCATTCAGGAAAACCTCCTGCCAGGTAGGTATCTTCCTTTTCAGCTCTTCCCAGTCATTCACAGACACAGACACATTCTGGAAGGCCAACTCCTTTTCTTTTATTACCTCTTGCTGCTGCTCCAACGCTTCTTTTTGTTTCCTTATTAATGTAACCAGTTCATCCAGGGATAAGGCGTACTCTCCTGTCATAGCATTGGGAATATTTTCCTCCATGACATGGATTTTCTGCCGTATCTTATCCGCTTCAGCCTGCTCTTTCCTCAGCTCTTTTTCCAGCACAGACTTTTCCCGGTTTTGATTCTTTTCAATCTCCTGAAATACATCTTCATTCTCCTGGAGCTTTCCGATATATTCCGCAATCGCACTAAAAATTACCGGTTCAATCTCATCTGCCCGAAACTGATAGGTTTTGTCGTGAGGAACTCCCTGCCAGGCATTTTGGCATTTGTAGGTACCAATTTTACTGGCCCTTTTTTCTCCGGTTGATTTGATAGTCCAATAGTTATATCGACTGCCGTTAGTAAGTTTGCTCCCGCAATAACCACAGTATAACACGTCAATCAGCGGAAGGGTACCATCATTCTTGTGGATTACAGTCACATCTTTATCAGCCAGTTTTTCTATATATTTATGCCCACGCATTTTCCTCTTTTCCTGCACACGATTCCAGATATCCGGTTCAATGAGCTGAATGGACTTATCGGCCTCTTTCGCTAGAATCCAGTCTTTTGCGTCAAGCCTTCGGTACTTACCCTGTATCCTCTCACGTCTTTTGTATGCAGTATAACCGGCATAAATGGGGTTTGTTAGAATGCTGGTAATGGTTCCGCTTTTCCAGACGCCACCAGGGGCCAAGTCTCGATATTTGGTGTGCATATTCAGCTCCTTCGCAATCTTTGCAGATCCGAACTCTTTGTTTAGTGATAAGCTATAGATATACTGAACAAGCTCGGCCTGCTCAGGTACAATAACCAAATGTTTTAGAGCTCGGCCATGCTTGCTGACCTCCCCGGAGTAATCCAGTCTATATCCAAACGGTGCTTTACCACCCATAAATTTCCCTTGTTCCACCAGCTTCTGTGCTGTATCCTTCACACGCATACCGGTATCCGCACTGCTTTTCTGGGCGTTGGCATAGCGGAATGTCAGCATCATCTGTCCCATAATATCGTCTGCTTCGGGGGATATGCACCCGTCTTTGACGGTGTAAACATCAACACCAAGCCCTTTCAAGGACATAATATATAGAGGGGTATCCCACATTAGACGTCCCACACGGTCATCCTTGTAGGGGACAAGGATATCAAACTCTTTTTTTCTAGCGTCTTCTAAAATTTCCTGGAGGACTTCCCGCTGAGATGCGGTGTTTTTATATGCACTTTTGCTTCCTTCGAAATATTCTTTTTCATCCAGGACCCAGTCTTCGTGACGCTGTATGTATTCGATCAGGATCTTCCTCTGGATGGAAAGATCGCCGTCTGCTTCAAGCTGCTGGTCAGAGCTTACCCTGAGCAGCATGCGGATTTTTTTCATGCTTATTCTCCTTTCCATGTGTAGGTAAATAGGCGTTTGCGAAACGCCAAAAGCCGCATAAACACGGCATTTTTTCTTGTTA
>ERZ1643250.583-NODE-583-length-38070-cov-7.862318_pt1 | contig 38070 bp, 31 predicted proteins | sample MGYA00579262_ERZ1643250 | MGnify/ENA primary metagenome ERZ1643250 (study PRJEB29033, sample SAMEA4952265) | chicken gut metagenome | biome: Broiler Chicken; feature: Gastrointestinal Tract; material: Caecum | place: Ireland | collected 2018 | study: Broiler...
GCGCCTGCGGCGCGGTACGTGTCTTTTTCCTATGCACGCTCGTGCAAGCACGGCGAATGCGTAAATCCGCTTGGAGCATGAGTGTCCGGTGGGAATGCCTTGCGGCATTGCCCCCTACGGGCACTCGCAAAAGCGCCTTGCGCCTGCGGCGCGGTACGTGTCTTTTTCCTATGCACGCTCGTGCAAGCACGGCGGGCATAGGAAAAACGCCCGCACTCCTCACGGAGCGGGGCGCTTTTGCTCGTTGGTGCCGGTGGTCGGACTCGAACCGACACGGATTTTACTCCACAGGATTTTGAGTCCAGCGCGTCTGCCAGTTTCACCACACCGGCGCATTGACTAATATACCACAAGGCACATTGGCTTGCAAGTGATTTTTAATCTCCTCACACATTCCGGCGACGTGGAATGCACTGTATATAATATACTCTTTTTCTTATAGCTATAATAAGCCTATAATACAGGAAGCGACGGCGGATATTGATTTTTGCGGAAAGGGCGTTTATCATATCTGTCGGAAAGCGGCTGCAACGGCGGCAGGCGCACCCCCGTCAAAGTCACGGTAACGGGCTGACGCGGCAGACGGAGGGAAAAACGCGCTTTCCGTGCGGCGGTGCGATTTTGCGTATTGACACCGCGGCGGCGCGATTGTAAAATGGATATGCAAGGGGGAAGCGAGCGGCGTATTGCGCCGCTCGTGTGATGTATGTAATACTTCCGCCGCACCCCTAAAACTTTCGGAGGGTGAGAATATGGTCGGTAAAAGCAGCGCGGATTCCGGCGCGGCAAAGACCACTCCGCTCGGCGGAAAAATCTGGTTTTGCCTGTTGTTTTTCGGTCTGATCGGACAAATCGCATGGATCGTCGAAAACATGTATTTCGCCAAGTTCATGCAAGACGAATTCGTGGACGAGGCATGGGCGACCACTCTTATGGTCGCGCTTTCCGCGATTTTCGCCACTGCGGCAACCGTGGTGACCGGCGCGCTTTGCGACAAAACGGGCAAGCGTTCGGTGTTTGTATCGTGGGGATTCATTGTGTGGGGGCTTACGATAATGGTATTCGCCCTCTTCCCGATAGACTACTCCCCCGAACAGCTCGGCGGACTGGTCGCCGGCATAATCATCATGGACTGCGTGATGTCGTGGGTGGGCTCGTCGGCAAACGACGCGGCGTTCAACGCCTGGCTCACGGACATGACCGACACTACCAACAGAGGCAAGGCGGACACGGTGCTCTCGATGATGCCGGTGTTCGCAATGGTCGTCGTATTCATAGGTCTGGACAGTCTGACCGCGAAAGGCACGGAACAGTGGTGGCTTTTCTTCGTGATCCTGGGCGCGGTGCCGATAGTCAGCGGCATACTCGGGCTTTTCGTCCTGAAAGACAAGCCGGGGCTTCCGAAGAACACCAATCCGAATTTCGGCAAAGAGCTCATCTACGGTTTCCGCCCCTCCGTGATAAAGCAAAACAAAATGCTGTATATCGCTCTTGCAGGCTCCGGCATCGCAGGCGCGAGCATGCAGGTGTACATGTCGTACCTCATCAATTTCGTGGAGCGTACGCTCGGCATGAGGGACTATGTAATGCCGCTCGCAATAATAATAGTGTGCTCCGCCGTGCTCGCGGGACTGACGGGATTTCTGATGGACAAGTTCGGCAGAAAACACTTCTTCATTCCGTTGGTGCTCGCCGCCGTCGCCGGCACGCTGGGAATATACCTCATCAAATTCCTCGGCACGGGGAACTACGCCGCTCTGCTCGGCATGCTGATACCCGTGGGCATAGTCACGATGACGGCGGAACTTTCCGTCAGCGGACTGTTCGTTTCCTCCTTCCGCGACTACATCCCTAAGGGGAAAGAGGGGTGTTTTCAGGGCATAAGGATGTTCCTGTTCGTGCTGCTCCCGATGATCATAGGTCCCGCGATAGGCAATGCGATAATCGACGAATACGGCTGGTACACCTATTCCGAAACAATGGGAGAAGAGATCCTCAACTATCCGTACGAGATGTTCCTCGGCGCGGCGATAGTGACGGTGTTCACCCTGATACCGGCGGTCATAGTCCGCAGCAAAGACGCCGGGACGCGTGCGCGTCTGCTTGCGGAACGCGACGCCGCGCAAAACCGGCAAACCGCCGATACGGAAGATGAAAATGTACAAACGGCAGAATAAACTGCGTGTTGCGACAACAACCGGCGATACGGAAAAGGCTCCGCCGCGTAACGGGAGGTAAAATTATGGAAAAGACGACGCAAGCAGCCGCAAGCGGAAAAGCCGCTCCGCTGGGCAGAAAGATCTGGGCGTGCGCGATAGTTTTCGGGCTGATAGGACAGATCGCGTGGGTGGTGGAGAACATGTTCTTCGCCAAGTTCGGGCAGGACTTGTTCGACACGCGCGGAGAGCTGTATTTCACGGTCACGACGCTCATGGTCATACTCTCCGCGGTCACCGCGACGGTGACGACCATCTTCGCGGGCGGACTCATCGACAAGACGGGCAAGCGCAAACCCTTCATCACGGTGGGCTATCTGTTGTGGGGCGTGACGATCATGCTCTTCGCCGCCATCCCCATCGACTTTTCGGACGACAGCAGCTGGGGGATAATCGCCGCGCTCGTCGTGCTGGACTGCGTGATGACGTTCTTCGGCTCGACGGCGAACGACGCGGCGTTCAACACTTGGGTGGCGGACGTCACGGACGTCACCAACCGGGGCAAAGTGAATACCATCCTTTCGGTCATGCCCGTTATAGCGACGGTGCTCGTGTTCGGCATCGGCATGCTCACCTACGACAACGGCGCCACCTACGTCAACGACCTCGGCGAAACGGTGAAAGTCGCCATCGCCGACCGCGACGGACTGCTCATCAAGCTCTTCTTCATCATCATGGGCATATTCCCGATGTTTGGCGGCGTGCTCTCCGCCTTCATGATGAAGGACGCGTCCGGCATAATCAAAAATTCCAACCCCGAATATCTCAAAGAGACCTTCTACGGCTTCCGTCCCTCTGTCATAAAGCAGAACAAGATGATGTACGTCACGCTGGGCACGGTATGCCTGCTCGGCATAGCGCAGCAGATCTTCATGTCCTACCTCATCAACTTCATCCAGAATACGCTGGGCATAAACGACTACATCATTCCTCTCGCCGTCATCATCGTGGTGGGCGCGATAATCACCGGGGTGCTTGGCGCGCTCTTTGACAAATTCGGCAGGAAAAATTTCTACTTCCCCCTGCTTGCGATACTCGTCGCGGGAGCTATCGTCGTCTATTGCATGGAGTTCATGGACAGCTCGGCATACCGCCCCATCCTCATAGTGGGCGGCTCCATACTTCTCGGCGCGATACTCGCGCTTGGCGGCGCGCTGACCGCGTCCTTCCAGGACTATATCCCGAAGGGAGCGGAGGGAAGGTTCCAGGGCGTGCGCATGTGCTTCACGGTGCTCATCCCCATGGCGCTCGGCATAGGCATAGCGCAGGCGGTGGGCGTCAACTCTCTCGACGCGCGCAACGAAGGACAGATGCATCCGCCTTTCGAGCTCTTCCTTGCCGCAGGCATAGTCGCCGCGATCGCCGCCATCCCCCTCATCTGGGTGGTGAAAGACTCCGACAGGCTGCGCGCCGAACTGATGCGCAGAAAAGACGCGGAGACCGCCGCGGCGGAAGACGGAGAAGCCGTCCTGCCGGAGCAAACGGAGGATACGGCGGAGCAATGAGCGCGGCGCAACGCCCGCGTCCGTGCGGCAGACAAAAAAAAGACGTCCCCGTAAGAGGACGTCTTTTGTTTCCGCGCCGCGGTTTATCGCCGCAGGACGGTCATTTCAGTCTGCCCAGTCCCACCGAATAGGGCTGCGAACGCCCGATCTCCTTCTTCGTGAGCCCGTCGATCAGTTCGACACACCGCACGAAGGTGTGCAGCTGTTCGTACATGAGGTCGAGATTGAATTTGTCCATATGGCTGTTGCCGGTGTGATCGACCGAACACAGGTAGTCCGGAGCGGTGACAAGCGCGATCTCCGGGATATGCTTCCTGGACAGCGGCTGTCCTTCTCCGAAGTGCATGGTGTTGTGTCCGCGCAGCGTTATCGTGCGCAGACGGTCCCTGTCCTTTGCCGCTTCGTAATAGAGCGCGTCCATGCGCTTGTTGCCGGTATAAACGAGTTCCGCGTCGATGTCGTCGGTTTTGCGGTAGACGCCGTTCACGTCTTTCCATTCCGTACAACCCAAATGCTCCACCGAACACCCTGCGACGGCTTTGTACTTCTTCCCGTTCCAGAGCTCCGGATTGTCGGCAAGCCATCTCCCCGTCGCCTGATTGGACGTCATGACTCCCACGCGGAATACAGGCAGACGGAAATGTCCCGTGACGAAAGCGAAGATCAGAGTGCGCTTTGCCGGATGCGCCTTGAACCAGCGCATCATCTCCAGCATTCCCACGCCGCCGTTCTCCTCGCAGAAGTTGCACCCGTCCGTGTGCGTGTTGATCACAATCGCCTCGTTGCCGCCACCCGTCCCCGGAATGAGGGCATGGAAGGACTCCGTATGCGCTTCCTTTTCGATGCTCCCGACCAGACGGAGCGTCGCCGTCTTTTTCGCTTTCGCCGCGGCGAGGACTTTACCGCCCTCCGTTTCGTTCACCCACAGATCGGGCACGCCGAGATATCCGAGAATGAAGTTCAGACACTGCCCTTCCACCATTGCGTCGGACATATCTTCCCACACGCACACCATGCCTTTCACGCCGGCAGACTTCAGCGCCCAGAAAGTGGGAAGCGTCTTGACGAAAGCGGTGCTCACCGGCCCGCGGTAGCTCTTTTCTATCTCCATGTCCGCAGGGACGGAGGCGCGCTTGTTGAACGCCACACGGCTGCTTATCGCAGAAAGATTCTTTATGCGGCAGACGGCTATCTTCCCTCTTGCGCGCTGAAAATCCAACGGATTGTCCGACACCGCGCAAAGCGGTGCCGTCACGCCCTCCTCCGGCGTAAGACCGCTGTAATGGAAAGGCGACGATACCCCGATTTCTTCGCCGTCCACCGTCAGCGAGCAGTCCTTCGCTTCCCATCTTTCAAAGACGTAATCCTTAGACACAACGTCTATACCCATCGCCCGAATCTCGTCCTTGAGCCATGCGCAGAACTGCCGTTGTCCGACCGTTCCCGTCAGGCGGTCGCCGCCGCCGAACGAGTTCATTTTGAGCATGTTTTCGAGCACCCTTTCCTTTGACGTGACTTCGTCGAGAAAAAACCGCATGATACAAGTCCCCCCTTGATGACTTTGCAGATACAGTATAAACGAAAACGGACGCAAGTCAACGGCAAAATGTCTGCAGCCGCGCGCGCCGCTCCGGCGGACGTACATGCTTTTCCCGCTCAAACGACGCAACGGCGCGTTTACATATGCTGTTTCGGCATTTAATCGCACGCTTTTTGCACTTCTGTGACCACACGACGGTCATGCGGCAGTAAAAAACGCCCCTTCGCAAAGGGACGTTTTCCGTAGATTTTCTTTTGCCGTTTTGCCGCGGCGCGGATGCGACGGCTCAGGCGCGGCTCTCCGCCGCGCTCTCGCCCACTTCGCTTATCGCGTACGGAGTGACCTGGTAGACGTAGTAATTGAGCCAGTTGTAGAACAGCAGGTTCGCGGTCGAACGCCATTTCATATCCACGATGCCCAGCTCCTCGTTGACGAAATAATTCTTCGGCGGCTCGATGGGCAGCCCTTTCTCGCGGTCACGGTCGTACTCCTTCTTGAGCGTGAAACGGTCGTACTCCGCGTGTCCCGTAAAGAAGAACATCCTGTTGTCGTGCGTCTTGGCGATGGATATGCCCGCCTCCGGCGAAAACGCCAGCACTTTGATGTCCGGGCACGCTCTCACCGCGTCCTCGTCCACCCGCGTGTGCCGGGAGTGCGGGATGTAGAAGGTGTCGTCCATGCCTTTCAGCAGCATATCGTTTTCCTGCATGGCGTGCGTCGCGAACACTCCGAACAGCTTCTTGTCGAGCAGCTGTTTGCCTATGCCCCAGAAGTGGTACATCGCCGCCTGCGCCCCCCAGCAGATGTATATCGTGCTGGTAACGTTTTCGCGCGCGAAGTCCATAATCTCTACAAGCTCCTTCCAATACTTCACGTCCTCGAAAGGAATGGTTTCGACGGGAGCGCCCGTGACGATCATGCCGTCGAACTTCATCTTCTTCACTTCCGAGAGCGTACGGTAGAACTTCTGCATATGCGCCTCGGACACGTGCGTGCTCTTGTAGCTCGCCGTGCCGATGAGGTGTATGTTCACCTGCAGCGGCGTATTGCCGAGCAGACGCATGAGCTGCGTCTCCGTCACCTCTTTGGTGGGCATGAGATTGACTATCGCCACCTCAAGCGGACGAATGTCCTGAGTCCCCGCGCGCAGGGAATCCATCACGAATATCTTTTCGCTGCGCAGATTGGCGTAAGCCGGTATGTCTTTCGGGATAATGATCGGCATGTGTTACTCCCCCGTCCTGCGGGACGGATGTATATCAGTTGTGCGCGGCCTCGAGAGCCTGTTTCACATCGGCTATGAGGTCGTCCGCGTTCTCTATGCCCACGGACAGTCTGACAAGGTCGGGCGACACGCCCGCGGCATGCAGTTCGGCGTCCGTCATCTGGCGGTGCGTGGAGCTTGCCGGGTGCAGACAGCAGGATCTCGCGTCCGCAACGTGCGTTTCTATGGCTATGAGTCTGAGATGCTTCATGAAGTTCTCCGCCGCATTCCTTCCGCCCTTGACGGTGAAACTCACAACGCCGCAGGAGCCGTTCGGCAGATACTTCTTCGCAAGTTCGTGATACTTGTCGCCGGGCAGATCGCAGTAAGTGACGTGTGCGACGTGCTCGCTGCTCTCCAGAAAGCGCGCCATTTTGAGCGCGTTCTCGCAATGCCGCTGCATACGGACGTGCAGGCTCTCAAGACCGAGATTGAGCAGGAAGGCGTTCTGCGGCGACTGTATCGCGCCGAGATCTCTCATCAGCTGCACCGTCGCTTTGGTGATGAACGCGCCGCCCAGCCCGAAGCGCTCGGTGTACGTCACGCCGTGGTAGCTCTCGTCGGGCGTGCAAAGTCCGGGGAACTTGTCGGGGTAAGCCGTCCAGTCGAATTTGCCGCCGTCCACGATCGCGCCGCCGACTGCCGCGCCATGTCCGTCCATGTATTTGGTGGTGGAGTGGGTGACGATGTCCGCGCCCCACTCGATGGGACGGCAGTTGACGGGAGTTGCGAAAGTGTTGTCCACTATGAGCGGCACTCCGTGCGCATGCGCCGCCGCAGCGAATTTCTCAATATCCAGCACGGTGAGCGCCGGATTTGCTATCGTTTCGCCGAACACCGCCTTGGTGTTGGGACGGAACGCCGCGTCCAGCTCCTCCGCCGTGGCGTCGGGCGATACGAAAGTGAAATCGATCCCCATGCGCTTCATGGTGACGGAGAACAGATTGAAAGTGCCCCCGTAAATTGTGGAACTTGCGACAACGTGATCCCCCGCGCCCGCGATGTTGAACACGGCGAAGAAATTCGCCGCCTGCCCCGACGACGTAAGCATCGCCGCGGTGCCGCCTTCCATCTGGCATATCTTTGCCGCTACATAGTCGTTGGTGGGATTCTGCAGTCTGGTGTAAAAATATCCCGACGCTTCGAGGTCGAAAAGTTTCGCCATATCCTCGCTCGTTTCGTAACGGAATGTCGTTGACTGGACGATCGGGATCTGCCGCGGCTCGCCGTTACCGGGCGTATAGCCGCCTTGTACGCATAAAGTTTCGATCTTGCTCATATAAAACTCCTTTTCCGCCGGCACGGCGTGCCCGGCGGTCATCTGGTGTTGAATTCTTTCTTGATCCTGTCGAGCTTGCGCTCCTCTTCGCGGCGTTTCAGCGTTTCGCGTTTGTCGTAGAGGTCCTTGCCGCGGCAAAGTCCGATCTCCACTTTGACAAGGCTGTCCTTGAAATAGATTTTCAGCGGCACTACGGTGAACCCTTTCTGCTCCGTGCGCGCTTTAAGACGGCGTATCTCGGTCTTGTGCAGCAGCAGCTTCCGTACCCTCAGAGGATCGACATTGAAGTAGCTCCCCTTCTCGTAGGGGGAAATGTGCGCGCCGACCAGCAGAGCCTCGCCGCTTTTCAGCGTGACGTAACTGTCGCGGAGATTGACCTTGCCGAGGCGCACGGACTTGACTTCGGTGCCCGACAGCGCGATACCCGCCTCGTATGTCTCCTCGACGAAATAGTCGTGATAGGCTTTTTTGTTGGTCGCAACGATCTTCATCTTTTCCTCTGCGCCGCCCGCGGCGTGCGCCGATATATATAATATAACTATTTTGTTTTTATTTCAACCACTTAGCTGCGGGTGAGATGAAACTCCGGCCAGACAGGCTTCACGTCCCCTGACACGGAAGTATTGTACCCCCTCCTCCCCGGGGACCCCGCCGAAAGCATTTTCGGTGGGGATTTATTCGGGGCTCCGCTAAAAATCCGTAGAGATTTTTTGCGGGATATATTTTCGCACTTTCAGCGACATGTGCGGTGAAAGTGCGCCCGCTATGACGCAGTGCGGTAAGCGAAGCGGAGCACAAGGAATGGAGCTCGACCAAAATGGCGACTCGTCGCCATTTTGCGTTTGGTCGGAATTGGGGCCCCCGCGGAAAATCCGCCGGGATTTTTCGTGGGGATAAAAAAATAGCGGCTCCCGAGGGAGCCGCCATTCGCTTGCCTTTTCAGTCCACCGTACCGACTACGAAGCAGATGATGGAACACACGAGTATGAACGCGAACAGCGCGAAGGTGACTTTCTTGAGCACGCCTTCCTTGCCCTTTTCCTTGTTCCTGCCGTAGTAGGTGTCGGAGGCTCCCGATATGACTCCCACGTTGTCGTTGGTCCCTTTCTGCATCATGACCACGACTATAAGCGCGATGCCGGCCAAAAGCATGAGTATCATGAACGCCAAGGTGACGTTCTGCCTGACGTTGTAGTCGATCGAACCTGCCGGATCGTTGGAGGTCGTAGACTCGTTGCACGCCGCAAACATGACGCCGAGGACGGCGACGAGCACAACGAGCGCGATTATCATAAGGACTTTCTTCTTCATACGGTATCAAACCTCACGGACATTCGTTCCGTCCGAAAGACGGACGTCTTGTCATAAGCTAGAAGATTTTATCACAGCGCAAATTATTTTGCAAGCGGATTGAGGCAATTTCCGCAACTTGCGCGCCTTATTGCGCCGTATCCGCTCACCCTTCGGCTGCGACCGTCATATATTGGGGCAAAAGGAGGATGGAATGGACTTCAAGTCATGCGTATCCGAACTGCCCTATCCCGACATCGACTGCGCCGAGAATCTGGCGGACAGCAAACTGCTCATGCCGTCCTACGGCGGTCCTTCGGGGGAGCTGACGGCGGTCACGACATACTGTTTTCAAAGCTACATCTGCACCCGCAGCCGCGAAATCGCGGAAGCGTTGGAATGTATCGCGCGCGCCGAGATGCGCCACCACGAACTGCTGGGCAAAGCCATCGTGAAACTCGGCGGCTATCCCGTCATGGGCGGACGCACATATTGGAGCGGAAGTTTTGTCAACTACACCCTCGATCCCAAAAAATTTCTGCGCGAGAATATAACGGCGGAAGAAACCGCCATCCTCAATTACGAGCGCACCGTGCTCTCTCTCCGCACCGAAAGCGTAAAGGCGCTCATAGAGCGTATAGTGCTGGACGAAGAGCTGCACATCAAGATCTTCAAAGACCTGCTCGCGTCATTGTGAGCTTCTCTCATACTGTCCCGCGGACGGGGCGCGTCACCGCGCCCTTTTCCGCATATGTCCGCAAAGCCGCGGATGCGACGGCATGCGAAAACGCCTTTGAGTGATAATAAAATTTAGAAAAAAAGCGGTATTATTGTTTGTTTATGACTTTCATCACGTAGTCGTGGATGGCGCCGAGGATGCCTTCGAAGAGGTCGGCGGTGGAGTCGTAGGCGGACTGGTCACCGCCGTAAGGATCGGCGACGTCCTCTCCGGTAAACAGCGAAAGACACTCCACTCGCAAAGACGGATATTCGGCGCGGAGTTTGTCCCTCTGCTCCTCCGTCATGGTGAACACGAAGTCGGAGTCCGCCTCTCCCTCTCCGAACACCTTGGATACATGCCCAGACGCCTCAAGCCCGCGAAGCGCAAGCGAGCGCGCCGCTTTGGGATTGACCGGCGAGCCGCCGCCTTTCATGCCGGCGCTGTCCGTCACGCACTCAAAGCCGATCTTTGCCGCGTAGTCCTCGAACATCCGCGCGAGCATGGGCGAACGGCACGTATTTCCCGTGCAGACGAAAGTTATCTTCATACCGTCTTGCCTCCTACGGCTTTCATGACTCTGTTCATGACTGAAGCCGCGCGTCCGTCGCCGTCAAGCATCTCGACAATGATGACTCCGTACTCCTTTTCGGCTGCGCGCAATGCGGAATATACCCCGTGCATGAAGTCGTCGACGCTGCCGCCGAGGGATATGCGCGCCCTGTCTCCCAGCGCGTCGGCATATATGTCGCGGAAAAGCAGCACGGGATTTTTGCCCTCGGCTTCGCATTTGTCGTAAAACTCTGCCGCCGAAGCGGCGGAACGCGCCGCATATGCCTCCGCGGCGGGCGCGTAATGCTCGTATTTCATACCCGGAGATTTAGCCGTACCTATGACCTTTCCGCTGCCCGGCGTCACGCCGAGGTAAGGCGCGAGCATTTCCGCCGTCACCGCGCCCGGGCGCAGTATCACGGGAGATCCCGAAGTAAGGTCCAGCACTGTGGATTCTATCCCCACCGCGCATTCTCCCCCGTCAAGAATGAGCGGAACGCGTCCGTTGAGGTCGTCGTACACGTGTTTTGCGGAAGTAGGCGAAACATGCTTGCTGCGATTGGCGGAAGGCGCGGCGATCGGGAAGGACCGTGCAATGAGTTCGCGCGCGACGGCGTTGTCCGGCATCCTGACCGCGACGGTATCTCCGCCCGCGGTGACGATGTCCGGCACTCTTGCGGACTTCGGCAGCACGACGGTGAGCGCACCGGGCATAAACCTTTCCGCCAGCGCATAAAAGACGTCGGGCACTTCACGCGCGACGTCACGCACCTCGTCCGTGCACGAGATGTGCACGATGAGAGGATTGTCCTGAGGTCTGCCCTTCGCTTCGAATATCTTTTTCACCGCCGCGGCATCGTAGGCGTTGGCTCCGAGTCCGTATACGGTTTCCGTAGGGAAAACGACCAATTCGCCGCTTCTTATGAGCGAAACGGCTTCGTCAAGCCCGTCTTTTGCGTTTACTATGCGCGTTATCATTTCTTCTCCGACTTGTCGCGGGGACTCTCCCCGGCGCCGCTTGCACTCTTCGCACCCCGGCTCTTACGCACAGCGGCCACCGCTCCCGCGACTATACCCGCCGCCGCGAGCGTACAGCCTGCGGCGATAAGACCGATCCCCCAGTCGGGGAGCCCTTCCGGCTCCGCCGCGGGCGCAGTCCCGTCCGATGACGAGGTGAGAGCGTAGACGCAGTACGCGCCGTCCTCCGCTCTGTTGCCCCACACGAAAACCAGGCTGTTGTCGCTGCTCGGCGAATAGAGCGTACAGCTGCTGAGCACGGCGTCGAGCACGATGTTGGAGCCGAAGTCGCCGCTCATGTTCTTCACGCCGTAGCGCGTGCCGTCGTCCGTGGAAGTCTTGAAAGCGTAGCACCCTCTCTGCACAAGCGCCACATTGGAACTGCTGGTGGCGATATCCGGGAAATGAGCCGTAGCTCCGTCCTCGTACGGCGCCGCCGCGCCGTCCTTGCCGAGAAGCACGCGGGTGTTTCCCTCCGCGGTCACGGCGTAAGTGTAGTAGCTCCTGAAAGGCATGATCGAGCTGTACGCGAATGGTATGACATTGTTGCCGGAGAGGTCGAAAGCGCCGTAGACGGTATCTCCGTCCTCGTCCTCTATGCCTGCTATCACGATGCCGTTCTGCAGACTGGCGCTGACGTAGGTGTGCTCGGTGTTTTTGAACACGAGGCTGCCGTCTGCGGTATAAAGCCGTATGGCGCTGGGATATATCCTCGCGTAGTAGTAACCGTCAGACCCTTGCATCATGAGGTCGTACAGTCCCACCTCCTCGCGGTCGAGAGAGCCCTCAGGGCGTATGCCGAAGTTGGTGGTGAGCGAATAGACTATGTTGAGGTCGCCGTCCAGAATGAACTGGTCGTAGCTCGCCTCCTTGTCCGCGCCGATGATCAGCCCGAACGAGGCGTAAGTGTAGCCGTCGCGGAGATATGACGAAGGCGCGACCGCCGTGGAGCCGTCCACCGTCCTGTCCGTGGCGTAGTCGTAATAGGAATTGACGGCGTTAAGGAATATGTGCGCCGAAGTGTACTGCTCTCTCTCGTCCGTGTCGGGATAATAGAAGTAGCGCGCCGCGCGGTAATACTCGCCGTCGTACGAGTAAGTGTACACGTCGCTCGAATCCACCGTCCATTCGGTATGGACGTAGAATTTACCGCCGCCGAGATAAAGCGACTCGGTGTAATAGTCGTCGTAATCGCCCGTATTGGTGAAAGACGCGAGGCGCGACGCGGTGATGTTCGCATTCTCCGGTCTTTCGCCCGGGATGCTGTAAATGACGGTTTCCCTGCCGTCGGCGGTGGAGGAAGTTTCCACCGTGACGTATTCCCCGTCGAAGCCCATCACGCCGTCAAGCGTGCCGCCCGTTTCTATACAGCAGACGAGTTCGCCGGTGGAAATGCGGTAGATCGGCGTATAGTTGCGGTTGCCGGGGAAAGCCGCGTCCGTGACGTAAGTCGGATTCACCGCCACGAGTTCGCCGTCGAGGATGCGTATCGCGCCGGACAGCGTGGACGAGCCTACCGTAACCCCCGAAGAGGAAGTCTTGCTGGCGTTGACGCGCCAGTTGCCGTTCATGTCCATCACGCCGACGAAGCCGGTGCTGCTGGAAATGCGTACGGCAAAATAGCTGCCGACCGTCTTGATCGCCCTCACACCGACCGCGGGAGAAATGAGGAAATCCTCTTCCGTCACGGTCTTGTCGTCGCCTTCCGGCACTCTGACCACCGAAAGGTCCCCCGCCGAATTGACGATGATGAAAGCGTTGAGCGAGGAGATGTAGCCTATGTCGGAGTCGGCGTTCGCGCCGCTCGCCGAGGAAAGCACGCTCCATCCGTCGGGGAGCACGAGGGAAAGTTCCGCCGTGTCGATCTCGCCCTGCGTGGCGTCATAATTTATGTAGATGTCCGAAAGATCGGGCATCGAGGTGTCGAATTTGTCACAGCCGAACATTGCGAGCGCGGTAAGCGCGGCAACCGCTGCGACGACGATCATGAGTGCTCTCTTCTTTTTCATTCCTGCTCCTTGAAATAGCTGCCGTCGGGACGCACGCCCTGAGTGCGGTAAAGAAAGTCCGCAAGCAGCCTGTCTGCCCTTATTTTGATAGCTTCGGGGACGCTGCGGCGTTCCCCCGATATGAACGCGCGCGACGCGGCGTCCACCTTGATGGAATCCCACGGCGCGCAGTGCGTACACATTATACCCCCCGCTTCGGAAAACGCGGCCTCTCCGTCCAGCACGCAGCCGCAGTCGGAACATACGGTAAAATCCAGTCCGTTGCCTCCTTCAGCGAGCGCGGCAAGCAGAAAATCGCAAGCCGAGTCCCTCCCCTCCTTATCCTCGTAGGCAAGCGCCTTCAGCTCGCCGAGCGCGGCGAGAAAGAGCCTCGGCTGGGGATCGGGAGAGAGTTTGGAGAGCAGTTCCAGGATCATGCACGCGGCGTAATATCTGTCGATGTCCGACGTGACGGGAGAGAAAGAGTCGTACTGCACGCAGTCGGTCACTATGTATCTGTCCCCTTTGCCGGCGAGCATGTATTCGCCGAAATTCATGGGTTCCGCGGCGTAACGCAGTTTCGCGCGCGGTTTCAGACATCCGCGCGCTGACGCCGTGAGCCTTCCCTCTTCGGGAGATACGAGGGTGAGCACCATATCGCTCTCCCTATACGGCACGGCCCTCGTCACTATCGCTTTTATTTTCTTGTCCATTCTCCGCTTCCCCGACAGCGCGATAAGCGTTGTAAAATTCTATCCTGCCGCTGAGTTCGAACATTCTCCAAAGGTCACGTCTTGTCATCATGGAGCTAGTTTGACCTGCGGCGGGCTTTTAATGTGTCGCCGGCGCGGTTTCGGCAATTTCCGCGCTTTTCCGAGCTAGTCTTTGAGGTCCTTGACGTCGTATCCCAGCTCGCGCATGAGATAATCGCTGTCCCGCCACTCCGCCTTGACGCGCACGTACAGGGTGAGGAACACCTTGCACCCGGCGAGTTCCTCAAGATCCTCCCTCGCCGCGGTGGCGATCTTCTTCAGCATCTCACCGCCCCTGCCGATGACGATGGCTTTGTGCGACTGCTTCTCGCACACCACGTCGGCGTCTATGTCGCAGACGGGCTTGTCCTCTCTCATCTCGAACTTGTTGATGTGCACCCCTATGCCGTAGGGCACTTCCTTGTCCAGCAGATACAGCGCCTTCTCGCGGATGATCTCCGCCGCCATGAAACGCATCGTCTTGTCCGTGTACATGTCGTCGGGGTACATCCTGCCGCCCTCCGGCAGCAGCTTTTCCGCCTCGGCGAGCAGGGCGTCGAGATTCTCTCCTTTCTTCGCGGACACCGGCACGACCGCCTTCACGTCCTTGTACGCGTTCAGCTTCTCAAGCACCGCGAACAGCGTGTCGCGGGTGACGGCGTCCTGCTTGTTGAGCGCGACTATCACGGGCACGGAGCCCGCCTTTGCGGAAAGGAAGCCGTCGTCCTCCTCCCTCACGCCCTTAGCCGCGTCGATGACGTAGATGACTCCGTCCACGTCCTTCAGTCCGCTCGCAACGGACTGCATCATGTACTTGCCCAGTTTGTTGCGCGCCTGGTGTATGCCCGGCGTGTCGATGAACACTATCTGCGCGTCCTCGGTGTTGACGACGCCGAGTATCTTGTTGCGCGTAGTCTGCGGACGCCATGACACGATCGCCACCTTCTCGCCGACAAGCGCGTTGATGAGAGTGGATTTGCCGGCGTTGGGCATGCCGGCTATACATATAAAACCCGATTTCATAGACTTGTTCTCTTCCATTGTTCTCCGGTACGCTACCGCGCCGCGTTTCCGCCGCGGAAGGCGTTTCAGCGTTTCAGCCCCGCCGCCGCCATTACTTTCTCCGCGACGGCGTTCATGCGTCTTTCGTCCTCTTCCTTTATGTGGTCGAACCCCAGCAGATGCAGCAGTCCGTGGCATGCCAGAAATCCGAGTTCGCGTTCGTACGAATGCCCGAAGGCTTCCGCCTGCTCGTGCGCCCGCGGCGATGATATCATTATGCTGCCCAGCGCGACGCGCTTTCCGTCGAACGCTTCGTCGGAGAAATCCTCCTCCGTCACAGGGAGTTGCAGCCCCTCGAAATACGGGAAAGAGAGGACGTCCGTTTCCGCGTCCACTCCCCTCGTTTCGCGGTTGTAGGTGCGCACGGTCCCGCCGTCCGTCACCGCAAGATCCACCGTGAATATATCGCGTTGTCCGAGCACGGAATACACCGCCTTCTCCACGCGCCTGACGAGCCTGCGCTCTCTATAGTTCGCACCCGTGAATTCTGTCATGACTTCTTCTTCTCGTACGATACTCTGCCGTGCTGTACCTGCGGCAGCGTTTCGATGATGGTCGTCTTGATGACGGAGAGGTCGTGCATTGTTATGGGACACTCGTCGAACTGCCCTAGCTGGAGTTTCTCGTCCACGAGCTTGTTCACCCTCTCCACGAATCCTTCGTGCGTGTCCGGCATGTATGCCCTGCACGCCGCTTCCACGGTGTCGGCTATCATGACTATCGCGGCGACTTTCGTCTGCGGCTTGGGGCCGGGATAGGTATAGTTGCTCACCGAAAGGTCCCCTTCCTCCTTGAGGTTGAGCGCCTTGCGGTAGAAGTAGCCCACAGGGGAAGTGCCGTGGTGCTCGCGGCACACCGCGACTATCTCCGGCGGCAGACGGTACTGCTTGGCGAGGATCTCGCCGAACACGGTATGCGACGTGATCATGCTCACGCTCACTTCCGGAATGAGTTCGTCATGCGGATTGTAGTCGGACTGGTTCTCCGAAAAGTACACCGGCGCTTTGAGCTTGCCTATATCGTGATAGTACGCCGCGGCGCGCGCGAGGTGCGGATTCTCTCCTATGGCTCCCGCGCACGCTTCGGAGAGATTGCCCACCACGAGCGAATGGTTGAAAGTGCCGGGCGCCTCGCTCGCAAGACGTTTGAGCAGCGGCTGGTTGAGATTGGCGAGTTCGTTGAGTCTGAAATCGTCCGCTATGTTGAACACGCCTTCGAGTATGGCGACTATGGGAGTGAATACGAGCACCGCCGCTACCGACGAACCGTAGGACCACAGTATGTTGTACAGCAGATTCATGCTGATGTCGCCCATGACGAGCGTCCCCGCAAACACCACCAACATTCCGAGCGCGGCGGCGGCGAAGGACACGAGTATGAACGGCAGACGCGCAAGGTGCTTGTCAACCAGCATGTTCACCGCAAGCGCGGCTGTGAAGTTGCCCACGATGGAGAGGATCACTTCGGGCAGCGACGTGTCGGGGTAATACTCGCCGTGTATAAACACCACGCACAGCATCGCCGCGAGCGTGAGCGACACCGCCGACGAAGTCCTGCGGTTGGAAAGCTCCGTCATGACGAGCGCCGCAAGACACATCGGCATTGCGAATACGCTGAGGAATCTGCTCGTCGTCAGACACGCCATATACGTCAGCGCGAGCATGACGAAAGCAAGCAGCGTGTTGCGCACCGGAAAACGCTTGTCCGCCGCGGAAGAATGCGACGCCGCGACAAGGAAGCCTATCAGCACGGCATTGATGACGAAAACGCCTGCCGTCGCCGCCGCGCGCTCCGGCGTGAACGCGCCGTAAAAGTCCCCCGTCATGAATATCGCAAAAAGCGTCAGCAGCCCCGTCGCCACGAAACAGCCGGGATATACCTTGGCAAAATCCACCGCGAACTTCCGCCTTTCGGCAAGTTTGGTCTTTTCGGCAGTGGTCAGATATTCCGTTTTCTTCCTCATATCATTCCTCTTCGGACGTGTTTTCCGCCCCGGACGGCGTCCTGCGCTCGTCCGCGCGTTCTCTTTCCGCACGCTCCGCTCTGTCGTAGGCGCGTATGATGCGGCTGACGAGTTCGTGACGCACCACGTCGCAGTACTCCAGCCTCACCACGGCAACGCCCTTCACGTCCTTCAGCACCCCTTCGGCATGCGTAAGTCCGCTCTGTACGCTGCGCGGCAGGTCGATCTGCGTATCGTCGCCCGTCACGACCATCTTGCTCCCTTCCCCCAGACGGGTGAGGAACATCTTCATCTGTTCTTTCGTCGTATTCTGCGCCTCGTCCAGAATGATGAAACTTCTGTTCAGCGTCCTGCCGCGCATATACGCAAGGGGCGCGATCTCCACAAGACCGCGTTCCATGTTCCTGATATAATTCTCGCTGCCGCCCATCAGCTCCTCTAGCGCGTCGTAGAGCGGACGAAGATAAGGATCCACCTTGTCCGCAAGGTCGCCGGGCAGAAAGCCGAGTTTCTCCCCCGCTTCCACGGCGGGACGGGTGAGGATGATCTTGTCCACTTCGCGGTTTTTCAGCGCGTCCACGGCGAGCGCGACGGCAAGATACGTCTTGCCCGTGCCGGCAGGGCCTATCCCGAAAGTCACGGAATTCCCGCGGATGGCGTCGCAGTACATCTTCTGTCCTATGCTCTTGGGATATACGGTCTTTCCGCGCCCCACGGTGACGGCGGCGAGAAGCTCCTTCACGTCGTGTCCTCCGCCCTTCTTCACCATGTCCGCCACCGCCGCGATCTGCTGCGGTCCGAGCGGCTCCTTGCGCGACAGCGATACGAGAGCGTCTATGGCTTCCGCCGCGCTCTCCACGTCGCCTTTCTCTCCCGTGATCCTGAGCGACTCCGCGCCAGTGAACACGCTCACGCCGAACTCCTCTTCCAGCAGCCGCACGTTGGTGTCAAGCCCTCCGAACAACTGCTGAAACGCCGTATAATCGTTTATCTTCTTCTCTTTTGAGATCTTCATTCCGTTTAGTCTATCCTTTCTTCCGTCTGCACACTCGCTTTCACATACACGCCGCCCTCGCCTCGGCTCACGGACGAACTCAGCGTCACGATCTCCGCCCCTGCGGGCAGCGACGCGACGAGTCCGCTCTCCGCCTCGCGCTTCATCTCCTCTTCCGTCCGCGTGTTGGTCTGCTCGCGCACCGTGACCTCGCGGAAAGTGTAGGCGTAAAGGGTGTAGCCTATGAGGAAGTCGTTGCGCACCGCGCTTATCTCCAGCTCGTAGTTCTCATAAGGACTTTCGGGCACGGACGGCACTTTGCCGGTATAGGAGATCCGTACCTCGCGGTGCACCCTGCCGTACTCCCGGACCATCTCCGTGTCAGGGAAAAACCGCGTCACGGTGCGGTCTGCCAGCCCGTACACTTCCCCGTCCGCCGGACACGGCACTCTCTCCTCGCCGGAGAGTACGTACGCGCCTATCAGCGTGTCGCCGGGCAGCACCACGTCGCCGTAATCTACCTCCGCAGTGCCCGACCACACGATCACCCGTGTGACGGACGCGGCGACGGCGGCTGTGACGTCACCCGTGGGCACGTCCACGAAATGCTCGTTTCCGCGCTCCGTGCGGACGTCCACAAAGACGTGCGTGCCGCGCTTGGTTACGGACGCGAACGCCACTCCGTCGACGGCAAGCAGCTCCTTTTCCAGCGCGTCGCCGTCAAAGGCGGGCAGGAGAGCCCATTCCTTCACGCCGTACTCCTCCACCGCTTCGCGTACGGCGGCGAGCTCGTCGCCGGAGTACTCCACCTCGGTCACGAACATCGGATACACCGCCGTGAGCGCCGCGGCGCACAAGACTCCGAGCACCGCGCCCGCTCTGCGCGCCGCGCGCACGAGCGAAAGGAGAAATCCCTTTTCTTTTATTATTTTGTAATTGTAGCATAATGATCCGCAGATTGCAACCACCTTTGCCGCGTCGCGTGAGGGCACGGAAAAGCGCAGTCCTTCCCCGCTGCGCTCGCATCGCGCACGCGTCACCTTCATGAGCTCGGTGAGCAGCCTGCCGGAGTTCAGCCTCTCCGTCTCGAACACCGTGCGCGAGAACGGCACTTTCGCGGGGTCTATCCCTCTCCTCTTCCGCCTTGCGGCGCGCCCCTCACTCTCAGAGCCGCCTGCCCTCTCCGCTCCGTCCGCAAGCCCGCGCCTGTCCACGACCTCAGTCAAGCTCCACCCCCTTCACCTTGCCGCGCACCAGCACGTCGCCGCCGCCGATCTCGGCAATGACCAGTTCCTCGCCGCGCACGGTGAGCGCGCCGCCGCGCAGCCGCACCCGCACCTCTTCGTCGGAGGAATACACCACCCCTTTCACTCCGGATACGGCTACTCCCGCCCTGCCGAGCACCGTCACGGAAAAAGACGCCAGCGCCGCGTCCGCCCTCAACTTCCCAATCACCTCGTCCCAGAACATATTAAATGTTATGCCCCTCTCCCGGCGATTATACTTATCAACAGAACACAACGTTTATATAGTGAAATTGCGTTTTAAAATGTGACTTTTGACACGTAGGTATAATTTAATCAAATAAACGTATTGCTCAAAATGTTTTATGAAGCCCAGATTTGGGAAGGAAAGACATTTTGGGAAGTCGAGCCGCAAATGGAGTGGGTGGAATGGTGAAAATCAAATTTAAGAAGTTAGATTGCGGAAAACCGCATGAGTTCGCAGCGGGAAGGACGGCGAGGACGAGGAGCGAAAATGCAACGCAAGCGGCAACGCAAGGCAGTGAAAAAGGGCGCGGAACGCGCCCTTTTGATTTGGTCTGTTGCGTTTGTGCGTGCGGTCAGAACGGCAGGTCGCCGTCCTCACTGCCCTCTTCGAACACGTCGTCGAGGTCGTCCTCGAACTCGTCGTCCTGCTGCTCTCCGCTCTCCTGCGCGGCGTTGCCGGACGGCGCATCGTCGCGCCCGCCGGGAATGTCGCGTTCGTATCCCTCGTCGGAATACTCATCCTCGTATTCCTCGTCGGCAAACTCTTCCGCCGCGTCGTCGCCTTCGCCCGCGTCCTCCGCGTCGTCCGCGGCGTCGTCGGGATCGGGATCAAAGGGCGGCGCGTCTTCTTCCGCCGCTTCCTTGAAGGGCATGAGCCCTTTGTCCGTCTCGGGCTCTTCGTCCGCAAAGTCGGCGTCTTCGCCGTCGCTCTCCTTCTCTGCCGCGCGGTTGTATTCGGGGCGCGGCGCTTCCTTGGGGCCGGCGGGCTGTTCGCCGGGCACGCATTCGCGGAAGGTGGTCGTCTCGCCGTCCCACTGCATGTCAATGTCGCCTATCGCGCCGTTGCGGTTCTTCCTCACGATGAGTTGGACCAGATCCTCCGGGACTGCGGGGTTGAACTGACTCGCCTTGTGCAGGAACATGACCACGTCCGCGTCCTGTTCGATTGCGCCGGATTCCCTGAGGTCGCTGAGCTTGGGCGTGTGGTCGGGGCGCTGCTCCACGCCTCGCGACATCTGCGAAAGGAGGAGTATCGGCACGCCGAGCTCCTTGGCGTATATCTTCATACTCCTGGACATCTCGCTCACTTCCACCTGTCTGCTCTCGCCGGAGCGCCCCGTGCCGCCCGCGGTCATGAGCTGGAGATAGTCGATGATGACAAGGTCCAGCCCGTTGTCACGCTTGAGCCTGCGGCACTTGGAGAGGATGTCGGAGGGCGAATTCATTGAATAGTCGTCTATGTAAAGGTTCGCCGCGAGCAAACGGCGGTAAGCGTCGTACAGTTTGCCCGTTCCCGCGGCGGAAAGGCCGCCCACGGCGTCCATGGAGGACAGCGAACAGCCGGACACGTTGGCAAGCATACGCTTGACCAGCAGCTGAGCCGGCATCTCCAGAGAGAATATCGCTACGGTCTTGTTGTGGTGCAGACACACGTTTGCCGCGATGTTGAGCGCGAAAGCGGTTTTACCCACCGAAGGACGCGCCGCGATGAGGATGAGCTCGCCCGGCTTGAGCCCGTGGAACATTCTGTCCATGGACGGGAAGTCCGTAAACACGGCGTCGTTGCTCACGACGCCCGCCTGGACGTCCTGGATGTCCTTCATCGCCGCGCCGAGCGCTTCGCCCGCATGCACGAGATCCTTCTCGCTGATGTCCTCGGAGATGGAATATATCTCCCTCTCCGCGTTCATGAGCGCATCCGTGCCGCTGACTGATTTGTATCCTTCCTTTGCGATGTTGTTGCCCGCGGCGATCACGCGGCGGATGAGCGAATCACGCTTCACTATATCGGCGTAGTGATCCGCTCCGGCTGCCGACGGAATGCTGTCCGCGAGCATGGTGAGATAGTCTATGCCGCCCGCCTCGTCGAGCTTGCCTTCCAGCATCAGCCTGTCGGCGACGGACACCGTGTCCACCACGGACGACGCGTCCAGGAGCGCGCGCATTGCGGCAAAGACGGACCTGTTGGCAGATACGTAAAAATCTTCCGCACGGAGCGTGGGAATGAGCTGATCCGCCGTGCGGTTGTCAATGAGAATGGAGCCGAGCAAAGCCTGCTCCGCGTCCGTATTGTGCGGCATTACGCGATAGATTTCTTTCGGTTTTTCCGGCATTTCAGCCTCCTTGCCGCGGCATATCCTGCCGCCGCTCCGGCGAGCAACACGGCTGCCAAGCCGAACAGCACGGCATACCAGTTCTCGTAGTTTGCATTCACGCTCACGGCTTCGAACTCCGCCGTTCCGCTGTCAGGCGACACCGGCATGATGTGCAGCCATGTGCCGCCGTTTTGCGTTTTTTCGCCGTTGGACGTGATCTTTTCGTACATTGTAGCATACACGAAAACTATTTTCAAGTTATCTTCCGTCACGCCGAGTTCTTCCGGGGCGACGGCGAGAGCCGCGTCAAATGCGGCGCGGGCGGAAAAGCCCACCGCATAGTGCGAACTGTAATAAAATTCCCCCTCGTCCACGGTGTAACTTCTTCTCGTGCACGGGACTTCGGCGTAACACTCTGCAGTGTCGGCGGAGGTGTAGAACGCCGTCACCGTGCCGTCGTCGTTCGCCGCCCATGCGTAAAGACGGACACAGCTCTCCCCTTCGGCAAAAGCCGCGTCGGGCGCGCGGAAAAACACCGCGGACGCGCAGAATAACACAACTGCCGCCGCCAGCGCAACGGCGCATAGCCGCCTTACAGCCGCGCCTCTCCCGGTCATCTCTTCCCGGCGCGCGACGCTTCGAAGTCCTTTTCGAGCGCGTCGAGCGTATCCGAAAATTCGCGCATGGCGCGCTCGTAAGGCGCGTCCGTTTCGAGATCGACTTCCGCAAGACGGAGAATGTCAAGCGGAGGCATGCTGCCGCCGGCGGAGAGGAAACTCTTGTACTTTTCAAAGTACTCCGCACCGCGTGAAAGCAGTTTCTCCGCAATGGTGACCGCCGCGGTAAGCCCCGTGGCGTATTTGTAGACATAGAACGACGAGTAGAAATGCGGTATGCGCGCCCACTCGTAACGTATCTCGTCGTTGTGCTTCACCGCTCTGCCGTAATACTTCTTGTTGAGGGCGTAATAGCACTCCGAGAGCGCGTCCGCGGTCACAGGCTCTCCCCTCTCGACCATGGCGTGCGCCTCCGCCTCGAACTCCGCGAACATCGTCTGGCGGAAAAGCGTGGTGCGGAACATATCCAGGTAGTAGCTGAGCAGATAAGTCCTGACCTTGCCCTCCGCGGCGGAGAGCAGATATTTCAGCAGCAGCACCTCGTTGACGGTGGAGGCGATCTCCGCGACGAAGATCTCGTACCCCGCCTTTTCCTCGGGTTGGTTTTCGTTGGAATAATATGAGTGTATGGCATGTCCCAGCTCGTGCGCTATGGTGAACACGTCGTGGGAGGTTTCGGTGTAATTGAGAAGTACGAAAGGATGCACTCCGTAGCACCCCCAGCTGTACGCTCCGCTGCGCTTGCCGCGGTTCTCGTACACGTCGATCCAGCCGTCCGTGAACGCGGAGGCGAGGATGTCCGAATATTCACTACCCATGACTTTAAGCGCCGATTTGACCGTTTCAACCGCCTTTTCGTACGGCATGGCGAGTTTTGCCTCGTCCACGAGCGGGACGTGCAGATCGTACATGTTCAGAGTCTTTACGCCCAGCATCCTGCGCCGCAGAGCGATGTAGCGGTGCATGGCTCCCGTCCCCCTGCCTACGGCTTCGAGGAGCTTTTTATAGCAGGCGGAAGGGACGTTCTCCGCAAACATACTGCGGTCCATACACGAGGAAAAACCGCGCACTTTGGCAAAAAACCAGTCCTTCTTGACGTTGCCGGCATAGTTGGCTGCGAGCATGTTGATATGGTCGCGGTATGCGCCGAACATACTCTCGAACGCCGCCTTCCTCACCTCCTGCGAAGGGTTCTGCAGCAGCAGCGAATAGTTGCCGTGGCTCATCTCCACCTTTCTGCCCTTGTCGTCGGTGACCGGCTCGAACTTTATGTCCGCGTTGTCGAACATGGAGAACACTTCGTCGTTGGTATCCGCGAATATCCCCGCCTCGCGCAGAAGTTTCTCCTCCTTGTCGGAGAGGATTATCTCCTTGTTCCTCACTATCTCGCCGAGCATGACGGAATAGTCCGCAAAACGCTTCTTTGCCGCAAGCGCTTTAAGCACGTCCGTGCTCATAGCCGCAAGCTCCGGCGTGACGAAAGAGGAAAGAGAGGAAAGCCTTACCGCAAGCGCGTCCGCGCGGTCGGTCATGCCCTGATACAGTGGCTCGCGCGAATCCTCGTCGCGGCGCATACGCGCATATTGATACAGCCTGGACAGGTCGTGCGAGAGTGACGTGGAAAGAATCAGACATTCGTACAGCGCGTTCTCGTCGGACAGTCTGCCTTTGTACGAGGCTATCTTCCCCATGCGCTCCGAGAGCGCAAAGAAGCACTCCTCCCACGCGTCGTTGGACGGGAAAATATCTTCCAGCTTCCACTTGTACTCTTCGGGGACATCCTTTCTGTTCCTGATTTTCATGTTCTGTTCCTCGTCATGTCTTTTATTCTATGATACCCGAACGGCACATTGCGCATTCGGCCGTTCGAACAATACTTTCCGCCCCGCGTTGCACGGAGTTTCTGCCGCCGGTTTCCGCCCGGCATTTTCCGGGACGCGCGGCAGCCGAAAAGCCCCGTCCGCCCAAACCGCAAAAGCCGAAGCATCTCCGCGCATATGCGCGGAGATGCCTCTTGCCGTTGATTGTACCTCGGATCAGTTGTTGTCCGCAAATGCCGCGAGTCCCGTGAACGCCACCCAGCCGTGCTCTTCGGTGTCGCCCTGATACGGCCACTGGCGGGTTGCGAAGCTGCCGTCGGCGCTCGTCAAGATCTCCGTGCCGCCGCGTTGCTCGATATGATTGGCTATGCCGGCATACGCGAGATAGTCTATGCTCATGCCGTAGCTGAGCCTTATCGCTCCCGTGACCTCGCTACCGTCCTTCGCGGTCACCGTAGCCTTGACGTCGAGCGCGTAGGTGTTGTAGTGGTCGTGTCCGCAGAACGTACCCTGTCCGCCGTGGAGGATCATCGTCTCGAACATCTGGCAGTCGTTCACGCCGGGGAAGGATTTCTCTCCGCTCTCTCCCGCCTTGCCGTAGAGGAAGTGCACGTTGTCGGTATCTTTACGACCGTTTTCCTTGTATTTATTGTAATATTTGCCGTACTCGGTGAGCGGGATGTGGAAGAACACGAGATTTTTGACCGTCGCGTCCTCGAAGCCGTTCGCTTCGTTGACTGCGGTGAGCCTGTCCATCTCCGCGGCGTACCAGTCGATCTGATCCTGATGGATGTTGTCGTACTTCCACGCGATGCCGAAGTAGTCGCCGTCGGTGTAGGAATGGGAGTCGATGGTGACCAGAGCCTGCGTGATCTTCGTGCCGCCGTCCGCGGTGGGATGCTTGACGACGATGACGTCGTTGCCCCTGCCGGCGATGTCGGTCGGCCCTTCCCTGAACAGGCAGTGCTCCCACTTCTCGTCCATGTACACCTGCGCCGCGATCTCTTCACGGGTGTAAAGGCTGTATATCTCCGTGTCGTGGTTGCCGAAGCATATCGTCCAGTAGACGCCGAGCTGTTCCATGAGCGTGGCGAACATCTCCGCTTCGCGCTTGTTGTCGAAAGTGCCCGCCTGGAAAGGCACGGGATACGCCATGTCGCCCGTCACGATGACGAGGTCGGGCTTCACACGGTGCACCAACGTACTGACCGCTTCCAGCGCCCATCTGTCCTTCTGTGCGGAGAAAGCGCCCGCGCCGATGTGCACGTCGGTGAGCTGCAGCACGCGGAATTCGTCGCTCTCGCTCGACGCGACGAACTCGTAATATCCCGTTTTGCTCTCCTCGGCGTCCACGAGGGTGAACGGGCTGTCGTAGTCCACCGCTTCGACGGTCGCTATGTAGTCGAAGTTGCCCGTGTATCCCACCCAGCTGCACAGCGCGCATATGGCGAAAAACACCAGCACGAGTCCGCACACCGTACCCGTGATGATGAGGTCGCGTATGGTGCGGCGGCGTCTTTGCTCCGGAGTCATGTCCTTGCGGCGGACTCTGGGACTGCGTTTGGGCGGTTTCTTCTCGGAGAAGTAATCCTCCTCGTTTTCTTCCGGCTCGCCGTCCGCAGTATTCACGCTCTGCGCCGCGCCTTCCTCGAACGCGCGCGCGTCCGCTTCCTCTGCGGCTTTCCGCGCCGCGTCCGCAGTTTCGGGGGATGCCCCTTCCTGCCCGGTAAGGTTGTTCTTTTCGTCTTCCGGTCTCATTGTCCCTCCTTGAACCGCCCGAAGGCGGCGATCGTTGTTCCTTTATTGTTCCTTTCCGTCTGCGGAGCGCACGAACGCCACGCGGATACCGTATTTCTCCGCGGTGCGTGCGATCCTGTCTTCCGCGGCGGACTTATCCTCCTGCCGCATATCGTCATCGTAGATCAGTTCCACCGTCGCTTCTGCGCGTTTAGTGCCGAAATCATACACTCTCACGCGCGCGTCCGTCACGCCTTTGAGCGAAAGTGCCAGCTTTTTAATCCCGTTTTCGCGCTTCAGGTCCGCTCCGCCCGTCAGCCGAACGAACTCGCTGACCGCGAGTTTCAGCCCGGAGGCAATCATGACCGCGCTGATGACCAGCCCTATCACCGCGTCTACCGGGAAGGAAATGTAGCGCGACAGGAACAGTCCGAGAAGCGCGAACGTGGTGATGCACGCGTCGAGCACGCTGTCCGTCGTCTGTGCGCGCAGCACGTCGGAAACGTATCTGCCCTGCGCGACGCGGAACATGACCGCAAGCCCTATCTTGACGGCTATCGTGGCGGCGACTATCCCGAACTGCACCCACGAAAACGTGATGACGGGATGGTAGAATATCCTGTCCAGCGCGGAATAGGCGAAGCCTCCTCCCACCGCCATGATGATGATCGCCATAAGGAAGGCGACGATGTATTCCACCCTGCCGAATCCGCCGGGAAAGCGTCTGGTCGGAGCTTTGTTCTCCACGCCGAATCCTACCGCCGCGCCGGCATTGGACAGCACGTCGCCGAAGTTGTTGACTCCGTCCGTGATGATGCTCAGGCTGTTGGTGTAGATGCCGGAGAGCACCTTGACCACGCCGAGGATCATGTTCACCGCGCTGGCGGAAACGGAAACGGCTATCTTCGCCTTCCGCTCTCTCACCGCCGCGGGCACCGTCCCGACAGATCCGTCATCTCCGCTCATTTTTGCACCAAAAGGCATTTTATCCTCCTGTTTGTACAGATCAAACGTCAGTTGCTGTAAAGATGATTGTCCAGAAACTCGGGATCGCACGTCAGATTGACTCCGAGTTTTCTGAACGGATCCTCGTCCGCTTTGATGAGCATGTGCGACGAGTGCGCCTCGGAGCCCGCCAGCATGGCGAGCTTTTCGGTAGCGCGCGCCGCGTTGGGATCGGTGGCGGCGCATATGGAAAGCGCGATGAGGGCTTCGTCCAGAGAGAGAGGATTCTCCCTGTCGCCGAGTATCTTCGTCTTGAGGTCGAGTATGGGACCTATGACGTACGGCGAAATGAGCTTGACGGAGTCGTCTATGCCGGCAAGCACCTTGACGGCGTTGAACACGCACGCCGCAGAGGCGGACATCATCTCCGTATTCTTGCCCGTGACGGTGCTGCCGTCCGGCAGTTCCAGCGCGACGGCTCCCCTGCCGCCGTTGAGTTCGCTCTTCGCCCTCGCCGCCGCGGCGACCTTTCTGTCCGCGGGCGAAATGCCCAGCCCCGACATCAGGAATTCGAGCCTGTGCACAGTGGAGGGCTTGGCGGTGCCGTTCTTGTAGTCCACGAGCGCCTTGAAATAGCGGCGTATGACTTCCTGCTTGCTCGCCTCCACGCACGCCTCGTCGTCGGTTATGCAGTAACCCGCCATGTTCACCCCCATGTCGGTGGGAGAACGGTATACGAGTTCGGAGTCCGATATCTTGGTGAGTATGCTCCTCACCACGGGGAACACCTCTATGTCGCGGTTGTAGTTGACCGCCATTTTTCCGTATGCTTCCAAGTGGAAATTGTCCACCTTGTTGACGTCCTTGAGGTCCGCCGTCGCCGCCTCGTACGCCACGTTGACCGCATGACCGAGAGGCAGATTCCATATGGGGAATGTTTCGAACTTGGCGTATCCCGCCTTGACTCCCCTCTTGAACTCGTGGTAAAGCTGGCTGAGGCAGGTGGCAAGTTTCCCGCTGCCGGGACCGGGCGCGGTGGCAACGACGAGCGGACGCGACGTCTCTATGTAAGGATTGGCGCCGTATCCTTCGTCGGACACGATGGTGTCTATCTCGTGGGGATATCCCTTGGTGGGACGGTGGAGATAGACCTTTATGCCGCGGTTTTCGAGTTTGTATTTGTACGCAAGCGCAGCCTGCTGATCGCAGTACATCGTTATCACCACGCAGTTGATGTAGATGCCCATGCCGGAGATGTTGTCGATCATGCGCTCGACTTCGCTGCCGTAAGTGATGCCGTAATCCGCGCGCACCTTGTTTTTCTCGATGTCGCCCGCGTTGATGCAGATGATGAGTTCTGCTTTGTCGCGGAGCTTTTGCAGGAGTTTTATCTTCGCCGCCTTGTCGAACCCCGGCAGAACTCTCGCCGCATGCAGGTCGTCGAACAGCTTGCCGCCGAATTCCAGATACAGCTTGCCGAATTTGGAGATCCTCTCCAAAATCTTCTCCGACTGCTTTTGCATATACATTTCGCTATCAAAACCGATCTTTTTCATATACCTTTCCCTTATGTTTCCGTTCCTCTCCCGTTACTCCGGCAGTCTTGCCGCTCCCGTGATGCCCGCCTTGAACGCGAGCTTGCCCTTCGTGGTGCGCGTATCTAACCTGATGTCCTCCGTATTGACGACGAAAGTGTCGCCGCCCGAATTGACCGCAAGGTCGTACGGCATCTTCACCGTGCCGATGTACACCACGGTCCCTTTGTCCATTTCGACGATCTTCACGCCTTTGAGATACCTCGCGCCGGGATCTATCGTGGAAGCTATGACGCGCTTCATGTATCCCGCGTCCGTCATGACGATGATCTCGCCCTCGTCGTCTATCTGTCCGCCGAAAGCGATCTTGTCGCCGTCGTTCAGCTTCACGCCGCGGACGCCCGCCGCCTTTCTGCCCTGCACCGGGATCTCGGTCACGCGGTAGACCAGACACAGTCCGCCGTCCGTGACCTCGAGGACGTTGAGGTCGTCGTCCACGTTCTCGACGTTGATGAGCCTGTCGCCCTCTCCCAGGATGATCGCGCCGCCCGCGGTGCGCATGGACGTGAAATCGTTCCAGTCGCTGCGCTTGACCATACCGCCGCGCGTGAAGAACACAAGCTCGCCTACGGGAGTGGACGGGAAGAACATGAGCTTCACCGGCTTTTCGTCAGGGTGCAGTTCGCGGTTGAACTGCGTGAGATTCATGCCCTTTTCCTTCCACCTGCGCTCGGTCACGTCCGTGATGTCCAGCCTTGCGATATTGCCGCGGTCGGTGAACACGTAAGTCCACCCTTTGTTGTTGACCGCGACAGCCTCGGCGGGAAGTTCGCCCTTGAGCGACGCCGAATCCTTCACCAGAGCGGACCAGTTCTTCTGCGACATAAAGCGCAGCGTGCCTTCCGTGGAGCGCACCAGCACCCCGTCGCGGTAGCTCACCGCCTCTTCCGCGGTGGGCAGCTCTATCTTTTCCCCGTTCTCCCCGTCCAGAATGACGGAAACGCGGGGTGAGTTCATCGCCTTCTTGATCTGCAGTATCTCGTCCTTGATCACGCCGTACTGCCTGCGCGGAGAGGCAAGGATCGCGGAGAGATACGCTATGCGCTTTTCCAGTTCGGCAAGTTCCTCCTCAAGTTTCCCGACTTCCAGATGCGTAAGCGCTTTCAGGCGCATATCCACTATCGCCTGAGCCTGATCGTCCGTGAGGTCGAACCTCTCGCGCAGGGCGATCTTCGCCTTGGGGGTGGACTCGGAGGACTTGATGATGCGGATCACCTCGTCTATGTTGCGTATGGCGATGAGCAGTCCGCGCACTATTTCCGCGCGCTGTTTCGCCGCTTTGAGGTCGAAAGTCGTGCGCCGCACGATCACGTCGCGCTGGTATGCGACGTAATAGGTCAGTATGTCTTTCAGTCCCATCTGTTCGGGTTTTCCGCCCGCGATGGCGACCATGTTGACGGAATAGCCGAGCTCCAGATTGGTCTTCTTGAAAAGGATTGACACTATCTTCCCGGCGTCCGCCTCGCGTTTCAATCTTATGACGGCGCGCATGCCCGTCTTGTCACTCTCGTCCGCTATCTCGCTTATGCCGCCGAGCAGCTCCTTGTTGTCGTCGCGGAGTTTCGCAACGGCTTTCAGCACCTCGGCCTTGGACACCTGATACGGCATCTCCGTGATGACTATGTTCTTCTTTCCGCCGTCGTCCTCGATGTGCAGACGCGCACGGAGTTTGAGCTTGCCTTTGCCCGTCTCGTAAATGCTCTCCATGCTGTCGACGGGGATGACGAACCCTCCCGTCGGGAAGTCGGGGCCGTGAATGACCTTGAGCAGTTCGGCTGTGGTGATCTTCGGATTGTCTATGACCGCCACCACCGCGTCTATCGCCTCGCCCATGTTGTGGGGAGGGATGTTGGTCGCAAGACCGACTGCTATGCCGCTCGCCCCGTTGACGAGAAGATTGGGAAATCTGCCGGGGAGCATATTCGGCTCCTCCATGCTGTCGTCGAAGTTGGGGCTCCACGTCACGGTGTCCTTGTCGAGGTCGCGCAGCAGCTCCAGCGCGAGCGGACTCATGCGCGCTTCGGTATATCTCATCGCCGCGGGCGGATCGCCGTCGGACGAACCGAAGTTGCCGTGCCCGTCCACGAGCTTCATGCGCATGGAAAACGGCTGCGCCATTCTCACCATCGCTCCGTACACCGAGCTGTCGCCGTGGGGGTGGTATTTGCCCAGGCAGTCCCCCACTATACGCGCGGACTTCTTGTACGGCTTGTCGGGAGTAAGCCCCATCTCGTGCATGGCGTAAAGTATGCGCCTCTGCACCGGCTTCAGCCCGTCTTCGACGCGCGGAAGTGCGCGGTCGAGAATGACGTTCTCCGAATACGGGAGCATGCTGTTGTGCATGACCTCCTCGAACACCACGTCATAGACCGCCGCCGTGTACTGCAGATTCTTGTTTTCCTTGTGTTTTGCCATAATCGTCTCCGCCGCCCGAGCGGCAAATTATCATATCCGCATTCAGAGTTGAGTTTCTGTCGTTGTCCGGCACGCACAGGCTGTCTGCAGGACACGAATGCCGTGCGTGACGCCATGCAGCAGTCCGGGGTGCGGGGGAATAATTCCCCCGCTGTGAACGTCCGGCGGCGATGTTATTCGCCGACGGCGAAGTCGTCCACGCGGTTGAAGTCGGCGTACTTGTAGATGTACTCCTTCCTCACCGTACTGTCGTCCCCCATGAGCACGGTTATTCGCTTGTCCGCCGCCGCCGCGTCCTCTATCGTGACGCGCGTAAGAGCGCGGTGTGCGGGGTCCATGGTTGTGTCCCAAAGCTGCTCCGGGTTCATCTCGCCCAGCCCCTTGAAGCGCTGCAGGAGCGCGTTCTTGCCCATCTCCTTCCTGCCCTCTTCGAGCGCCGCGTCGTCGTAGAAGTAGCGCACTTCGTCCTTGCGCTGCATCTTGTAAAGCGGCGGCATGCCGATGTAAACGTGCCCCTCCGTGATGAGGGGACGCATGTAGCGGAAGAAGAAAGTCAGCAGCAGCGCCCTGATGTGCGCGCCGTCCTGGTCCGCGTCCGCGAGGATTATCACTTTGTCGTACTTGAGGTCGTTTATGTCGAAATCCGGCTCTATGCCCGTGCCCAGCGCGCTGATGATGGTGGAGATCTCCTCGTTGGCGAGGATCTTTTCAAGCGGCGCCTTTTCGACGTTGAGCGGCTTGCCTCTGAGAGGGAGTATCGCCTGGAAACTCCTGTCCCTCGCCTGCTTCGCGCTGCCGCCCGCGGAGTCGCCCTCCACGATGAACAGCTCGTTGACGGCGGCGTTCCTGCCCGTGCAGCTGCTGAGCTTGCCGATGAGGTTGGAGCCGTTGAGTTTGTTTTGCTGACGCGCGATGTCCTTGGCACGCTTCGCCGCCTCGCGCGACTTCGCCGCGCCCATTGCCTTTGAGATGATCTTCTCCGCCGCGCTCTTGTAACCGCGCATGCCGATGAGCGCCTCCAGCTTCTCGGACACGAGATTCTCGACCTTGCTCTTGACTTCCGGATTGCCCAGCTTCCCCTTGGTCTGTCCTTCGAACTGCACGTTCTGCATCTTGACGGTGATGACCGCCACCATGCCTTCGCGGAAGTCCTCGCCGAGCAGATTCGCCTGTTTCTCCTTGAGGATGTTGTTCTTGCGCGCGAACTCGTTGAACACCTTCGTCACGGCGGTCTTGAATCCTACCTCGTGCGTGCCACCGTCCGGAGTCGGAATGTTGTTGACGTAGGAATGAATGGTCTCGGCATAGCCGTCGGTATGCTGAATGGCGACTTCCACTTCGAAGTTGCCGTCTTTCGCCTCGACGTACAGCGGCTTGTCGTAAAGAGGCGTCCTGCCCTCGTTGAGATACTGCACATAGTCCGCTATGCCGCCCTTGTAGCAGAACACGTCGCGGCGCGAGCTTCCGCCCGCAAGCGGCAGACGGTTGTCCTCAAGAATTATCGTGATACCCTTGTTGAGATACGCTACCTCGCGCATTCTCTCCGCTATGTCGTCGTAGCGGAACTCCTCCTTGCCGAACACGCGCTCGTCGGGTTTGAACGTGACCGTCGTTCCTCTGTCTTTCGCTTTCCCGACCAGCGTCAGCGGAGTCTTGACCACGCCGCTTTTCACCTTGCCGCCCACCTGAGGGGAATGGAACTCCGCACGGTAGAGATTGCCGTCGCGCTTCACTTCCACCGTCAGCCACTCCGAGAGCGCGTTGGTGACGGACGCGCCCACTCCGTGCAGACCGCCGGAGAAAGTGTACTGACCGTTGTCGAATTTCGCACCGGCGTGCAGCTGGGTGAACACCACCTCGACGCCGCTTATCCTGAGCTTCGGGTGCTTGTCCACGGGCAGCCCTCTGCCGTTGTCGCTGACGCGGGCGACGTTGCCGTCCAGGAGTTCGATGACGACGGTGTCGCCGTAACCGTTGGCCACCTCGTCGACGCTGTTGTCGATGATCTCCCACAGGATGTGGTGCATGCCTTTGGACCCGGTCGTGCCGATATACATACCGGGGCGCGTCCTGACCGCGTCCAGCCCTTCGAGCACTTTTATCTTGTCGGAATTGTAATTGTCGCCTTTTTTCTGAACCATCTGTCCCCCGCCCGTGTCGTGCGCCGTCGCGCGTTATGCGCGCCGCATGCGTGTGCAGAATATAGAATTATAGAATGATTATACCACAATATCTTGCGATACGAAAGCGTTTTACACAACTTAATGACAAATTCCGCGTTCTGATCCCGCGGCGGACTGAAAGCCGCCGTTGCGGGACGGAAAAAGCGCCGTCCGGGACGCCGTAAGAGTCGGCATGCATTTACACCGCGGCGGAGCGGGGCGGGAAACACTCTCCCGACCGCAAGTCCAGCCGCCTGACAAGATACCCGGCGGTATCCGCGCTGCAGCAGCCGACGGCTCTTTGCCAGAGCAGCAGTCCGAACCTGTCCTTGTACGGTTCGTACACGGGCTGGACGTAATTTACCGGGGTGACGTACGCCTCCGCGCTTCCGACATAGTGCCCGTCCTTCCACAGCATATCGCCGTAAGGGCCGTCCGACACGTCGAAACGCACGAAAGATCCGCCGCCCCAAAAGACTTCGACATATCCCCCGTCTGCGAACGCCGCGGAAAACGGGTTGTCCGTCGCCGCCGCGTCAAACAGCACTTCCGCCCCGTCGGAAAGGTCGAAAACGTAATAGTATCCGAATCCGCCGCTGCCGCCCGTCGAAGCGGAATAAAAGAGCTGGTCGTACCCCTTTCCGAGAAAATCGAACGCCGCAAGCGAAGGCGAATATCCGGAGTTCTCAGGCGGCGCGAAACACGCTCCGCCCTCCGCGCACACTACGATGTCCGTACGGTAAGGGCTTCCCTCCCCGCCCGACGCGTACAGGCGCACGGTACTCTCTTCGCCGCCTTCCGAAAAGACGGACGTCACGGAGCATATCTCCTCTCTTTCCGCCGCGCGGAGCGCCGCGCGCGCCGGAGCGCCGCCGGTCGGCGGTACGGCTGCAAAAGCCGCGCATACGGCGGCGATCAGAGCGGTAAACAACGCGGTTTTCGGCTTTTTCATACCGTAAGTATGCGCCGCTTTGCAAAAATCCTCCGGTTTTGCGGGAACTCCGCCTCAAAAAAAGAACGCGCCTTCCGGCGCGCTCCGCTTTGCTTACACGGGGATCACTCCGCGTTCCCCGTCATCTTATTTATCGCGGCGAGGAAGTCCGCATAGACCTCTTCTCGGTTGATCTCGTTCAGTATCTCGTGCCGCGCGTCGGAATACAGCTTCATCGTCACGTCCCTGACGCCGAGATCGACGTACTGCTTGTAGAGCTTCTCCACCAGCTTGCCCGCGCCGCCGACGGGATCCATCGCGCCGCTGAATATCGCGATCGGCTTGTCCTTGTCTATGCCGGCGAGGTTCTCCTTCCTGTACGACTCCTTCAGTCCGCTGAAGAAGAACTTGAAGAACGCGATTGACATCACGCCGCCGCACTGCTCGTCGAATATGTATTTCCTCACCTGTTCGCGGTCGCGCGAGAGCCACGCGAATTCCGTCTTGTCCTTCTTGAACTTCGCGTTGTAGGAGCCGAAACTGAGCTTGTTGAGCAGTTTGCCCTCTTTCTCGCCGCCGAGCAGCCTGTACTGCAGGTTGGCGACCGCGCAGCCCGTGTCGAGAAGCATGCCTTTCATGTTGGCGGAACCGCAGAGTATCGCGCCGCACGAATCGTTGGGCAGCTCGATGTATCTCTGTCCGAGCATGCTGCCGTAGCTGTGTCCGAGATAGACGACGGGCAGACCGAAGCGCTCCTTGAGGTGCGCGGTGACGGCGATCTCGTCACGGACGGTGTCGCCGAAGATGTCGCCCTTGTGGTAGCCGTAAATGCCCTTCTTGCTCTGCTTGGTGCTTGTCATGCCGTGGGCGCGGTGATCGTCCGCGTACACGATGTATCCCGCCGCGTTGAGGAACTGCGCGAAAGCGTCGTAACGCCGCGCGTGCTCCGCCATACCGTGGGAGATCTGGACGACGCCTTTGGGATTCTTCACATCGTTCCATATATAGCATTGCAGGATGGTGTTGTCGAAACTGGTGAATTTTTCGGGTTTCATAATTTCCGCCTCTGAAGTGATAAATCGTTGACCGTTGATTATCTTAACACAAGTGCCGTCGGAATGCAAACTAAAATTATTTGCGCGCATACTATGAAAGCGCGGAACGGCACGTTCCGCCCCCGGAGGGAACATGAGAAAGATACTTCTTGCGGGAGGAGGCACGGGAGGACACATATATCCCAATCTCGCGCTGCTCCCCGCCCTTGAAAGACTGGACGTCGAAGCCGTGTACGGAGGCGCGGAAGGCGACACGGCGGAATCGCGCGCCGCACGGCTCACCGGGCTTGAATTTTTCGGCGTGCCGTGCGTGAAACTCGTGCGGTCGCTCTCTCCGTCCGCACTTAAAAACAACCTTTCCGTGCCGCATGCCTTGGCGCGCGGAGTGCGCGCCGCAAAGGAAGTCCTCGTGCGCGAAAGACCTCTGCTCGTGTTCTCGAAAGGCGGCTTTGCCGCACTCCCGTTCGCGCTCGCCGCACAGAAACTCGGCATACCCGTGATCTGTCACGAATCCGACTCAACTCCGGGTTTATCCAACCGTATTGCGGCTATGAAAGGCGCGATCGCGCTGTCGGCGTATCCGGGATCGAAGTTCGGAGAGTTCGTCGGCATGCCCGTAAGGGAGGAACTGTTCTGCCGTGACGGAGCGAAGGAACGCGCCGCCCTCGGCATAGGTCGGGAGGAAAAAGTCCTGCTGGTCGCGGGCGGCAGCAGCGGAGCGCAGGCGCTCAGCGCCGCAGTGGCGCGGCTCCTTCCGTCCCTGACAAAGAAATATACGGTGATACACCTCACCGGCAAGGGAAAGCCCGCCGCGGGCGAACGCACGGACAGGTATATACCCGTGGAATATTCCGACGACATCGGCGCGCTGTATGCGGCGTGCGACGTAGTGCTCTCGCGCGCCGGAGCGACCGCCGTCGCCGAGCTCGCCGCGCTCGGCAAACGCGCCGTATTCGTCCCTCTGCCCAAGGGGATATCCCGCGGCGACCAGATCCCCAACGCCGAGCTTGCGCGCAGGCACGGGGCGGCGGTGGTGGCGCAGGACGCAAACCTCGCCGCCAGACTTTATCCCGTGGTCGTGCACGCGTTTTCCGCTCCTCCGATGCGCCGCATCTCTTCCGACGCGAACGGAAAAATTGCGTCCGTTATCGATGCTACAATACGGCGAGGTGTGAAATGCAAAGACAGAAAACCATCGCCAAATGGCTCGTGATCATATTGCTCTGCACCGTTGCCGTGGGAGCATACATAATGTACGACGCTCTCTATGTCGGAGAGGGCGGCGGCGCTTCCGCCGACGTAGGTACGGAACAGCCCGATCCCTCCCCCTCCGAGCCGGAAACTCCCGATCCCGACCCGCCCTTCTACACCGAACTTCCGAGGCCGACGCAGACTTACGCCGGTATAGAAGTCGCGCACGCGGGCGGCGAAGGGGACGAAACCGTGCTCGGCGCGGTGTTCACCGCGGACAGGGAATACGTCTTTTTCTCATCGGAGTCCGAGGAATACGACTGCCGCGGAAGCGGCGTGTACGTCGCGGTGTATTCGGAGGGCGCGCTCATCGCCGTCACGCGGTTCGCGGACGCCGGAAGCGCGTTCGGCGGCGCGAAACTGACCGCGAACGGCGTTGCCGCCGCAGTGTCCGGCGAAGAGTCGGGCACTCTCTTCCTCTTCGACAAATCCGGCGGAGTGAAAGGCGAAGCGTCCGTTCCCCTTTTCGAGTCCGCTTTCCTTCTCCTCGCCGACGGGAACCTCACCGTCTTTTACTCGGACGGCGTGCGCCTCGGCGTGTGCACCGTCGGCGAAGGACTGTCGGTAGACGTATCGCCATTCCGCTTGGGCGGCGCGTACACCGTGCGCGAAGGCTTCGCCGCAGGCGGCTCGTTCGTGCTCGCCGCAGACAACGGACAGGACGTCGCCGTGATCACATATACGCACGCAAGCGGTTTTATCAATACGAAAACGTATTCTCAAACCTCGTTTAAGCAAATTGTCCCCGTCGCCGGCGAAGACGGCGCGGCGTTCTGCCTGCTGGGAGGCAGGTCGGACGGCGTGCTGCTCTCCGTCATCGGAGCGGACGGAACGGAAGAGTCCGCGGCGGTGCTCGAAGGCTCCGCCGACGCAGCCCTTTTCGGGGACGGCACTTCCCTCACCCTCGTGCGCACAGGGCTTACCGAAACCTATTGCCGACATCTCGACCTCATCTCATCCGTCACCACCGCGTTCATCGTCGGCGACGTGCTCGCCGTGAGAGAGAGCGGCGGAAAACGCGTCATCCTGTCCCGTTCGGAGGACGGCAGAGCGACGGCATGGCTCTCCGAAGACGGAGGCGGATTCCTCTCCGTGGCGGAGTGCGACGGCGGCGAAGGCAATGCCGCGGCGGAGTTTTACGGCGGCAATCTTGCGCTCGTGCTCTCCTCGCGTTCGCGCGACGGGATATTCTTCGAGAATTTCGGCGGCGCGGACGCCTACTTCGTGCGCATACCCCTGTGACGCCGCGCGCACTTGCGGCGTCCGTGCGCGCCGCAGGCGCATACGTTGCGCACGCATGTTGACAAAACGCGGTCCGCAGAGTAAAATGTAAATATGAGATCGGCACATACATCCGAACAGAAACCGGAAAACAAAGACCTCGTCTTCGCAGGATTGGGGGTTTCGGCGGCGGCATTCATCCTCGCCGTCGTGCCGCTCATACTGTTTTTCGTGCCCGGCGCGGTCGGCGGCGGCGCGAATCCTTTCGTGCAGACCGGCATCTACACCAATGCGGCGGCAGTCGCGGCGAGTTTTGCCGGAGTGGTGATGACCGCGGCGGCGAAACCGCGCTCCGGCATAGCGCGGTTGAGTCTGTTTTTCGGAGCGACGGCATTCCTCGTCGGACTCGCCTGCTTCATACTGTGCCTGGTCTTCGGCGCGATAATCCCCCTTCACAACATCGTGTGACCGACGCGGCAAAAGTCCGCAAAACGGCGGCGCGGCACACAGCGGCACAACGCGGTTCACCCGCGTTTTTTTATTTGGCTATGTCACAACAAACAGTTGATAAATAGCCATTTTTATAGGGGAGTAT
>ERZ1643250.587-NODE-587-length-37838-cov-8.891909_pt1 | contig 37838 bp, 31 predicted proteins | sample MGYA00579262_ERZ1643250 | MGnify/ENA primary metagenome ERZ1643250 (study PRJEB29033, sample SAMEA4952265) | chicken gut metagenome | biome: Broiler Chicken; feature: Gastrointestinal Tract; material: Caecum | place: Ireland | collected 2018 | study: Broiler...
TTGATAATACTCATAACAATCTCCTCCTTATACATGTATGAATATGTTTGTTATCAAGCACTGTTTCCCTCTGCTTGATGATAAGGATATTGTAACATTTGAAAGAAATTTGTAAAAACAACAAGAATTCATCATTATCACAACTATAAGTTGTGAATATCCGAAAAACGGCATAAATAAGCGACATTATGATGAGAAAAGACCGCGAAAAAAAGAAAAAAATTATGCAATTTTGACATGACAAAACAGAAGACGACAGATTTTTGATGTCAATCCGGCGGAAAGTGTGGTATCATAGTAAAACAGGAGGGATTATACAAAGAGAAGTATCTTGTAAAAACGTACTTTTTCAACAAAACAGCGCAGGTTCTTCCGAAACGGCGCGTGTTTTCATAAAAATAAATCAGAACGGAGAATATCATGAAGAAAAATTATAAGATGATCATTTGTTATGACGGAAGCCGTTACTATGGCTGGGAACATCAGCCGGACAGAGACACGATCCAGGGTAAACTGGAAAATGTGCTGTCCAGGATGTGCGGAGAGGAGATTGATGTGATTGGAGCGGGACGGACAGACGCCGGCGTACACGCGAAAGCAATGACCGCCAACGCGGTAATGGAGACCCGCCTGTCTCCGGAAGAAATCCGGGATTATATGAACCGCTATCTGCCCGATGACATTGCGGTGAAAGAAGTGAGGGAGGCGGCGGAGCGGTTCCACGCCAGATACAAAGCGGTGGGCAAGCTTTACTGTTATACCTGTTTTGACGGGCCGGTGAAACCGGTTTTTCAGCGCAAGTATGTCACGGTCCTTGATTACCACCCGGATGTGGAGAGAATGCGGCGCGCGGCCGCCTATCTGGAGGGGAAGCATGATTATAAAAGCTTCTGCGGCAATCCCAGGATGAAAAAGTCCACAGTGCGCGTGGTTGATAAAATTGAAATTATCCGCAAGGGAGGCTTCATTTATTTTAATTTCCACGGCACCGGATTTCTCCAGAATATGGTGCGCATCCTCACCGGCACGCTGCTGGAAGTGGGCAGAGGAAAGATGGAGCCGGAGCAGATGCCGGAGATTCTGGAAGCCAGGAACCGCCAGCTGGCAGGGCCGACGGCGCCTCCGGGCGGTCTCTGCCTCATGAAAGTGGATTACTGAGAGGCGGGTATGTTTAGGATCTGTCAGATGTCCCGGTGGACATTTCCGGGAATGGCCGGAAATATCTTCCCCGGATTTCCCGGCAATTTCCACAAAAGCGGCGAAAAACAGGAAAAAAATGAAAAGAATTATTGACAGCGGGGATTTTTTGAATAAAATAAGGTATGAAACAACACAATAGACCGAAAAGAGCAAAAAGGGAGTAGTTGCATGTCCGGGACAGGACATGTCATAGTGTTTCGTCAGTACGATTACAGAAGTAATCCGGAATCTATGCAGCATTTACGATGTTGAATCAGACTTTTTGTGTATACTTGTTATACACGAAAAGTCTTTTTTGTTCTATGGAGGAAAATTGCAAAACAAAACTAGGAGGTTTTCTGATGAAAGAAACGTACCAGATGCATCAGGATGAATTACTGAAGCAGATGCAGGCGCAGCCAGGCGGCCTTTCTTCGGAAGAGGCGGCGCGGCGCTTACAGGAGTATGGAGAAAATGCTCTGGAAGAACAGGCGAGAAAAAAAGGATATCAGGTATTTCTGGAACAGTTTACGGATTTCCTTGTTATCATTTTGATCATTGCGGCGATCATTTCCTTAATATCAGGAAATGTGGAGAGTACCATTGTTATCATTGCCGTGCTGATCCTCAATGCCATACTGGGAACCGTACAGTATCTGAAGGCGGAGAAGTCTCTGGCGGCTTTAAAACAGCTTTCTTCCCCTCATGCGAAAGTATTGCGTGACGGAAAGACCACGGAGGTTCCTTCTTCCCAGGTGGTGCCGGGAGATATTCTTCTTCTGGAAGCCGGAGATATGACGGCGGCAGACGGAAGAATTCTTAATTGCTATTCTCTGCAGGTCAATGAGAGTGCTCTGACCGGAGAATCCGCCAGTGTTGACAAGACCGATGCGGATATCGAGGGAGAGGCAGTGCTGGCAGACCGTCTGAATATGGTTTATTCCGGAACATTGGTTACTTACGGCCGGGCGGAAGTTCTGGTCACTGGAACAGGTATGAATACGGAGATTGGTAAGATCGCCGGCCTGATGAATGATACCAAAGAAAAGAAGACGCCGCTTCAGGTGAGTCTGGATGAGTTCAGCAAGAAGCTGGCGGCTGTCATTATGGTTATCTGTGTCATTGTCTTTTTCCTGAGCATGTACAGAGATATGCCGATTCTGGATTCCCTGCTGTTTGCAGTGGCGCTGGCTGTTGCGGCCATTCCTGAGGCGCTGGGATCCATCGTTACCATCGTACAGGCCATGGGAACCGGCAAGATGGCGGCGGAGAATGCCATTATGAAAGAATTAAAGGCAGTGGAAAGTCTGGGAAGCGTTTCTGTCATCTGTTCAGATAAAACAGGAACTCTCACACAGAATAAAATGACCGTTACCGACGTATATACCGGCGGCAGATGCATGAAGCCGGAGGAGATGGACCTTCATCTGGCGCTGCACCGGTATTTCCTCTATACAGCAGTGCTCAATAACGACTCTTCCAACCACGATGGAAAAGAGATCGGTGATCCGACGGAATACAGCCTGCTTGTCATGGCAAGAAGAGCCGGCCTCAATGATGCGCACATTACGGAGGAAGATATCCGAAGCATGATGCCTCGTATGGAAGAGATTCCATTTGACTCTGACCGGAAGCTGATGAGTACCAAATACCGGATTCACGGCGTTCCGACCATCCTTACCAAAGGAGCCCTCGATGTGCTCCTGGACAGAACCCGTTATATCATGACCGAGACAGAGACCCGGGAAATGACCGAGGACGACCGGGAAGAGATTCTCAGACAGAATCAGGCATTTTCCGAAAATGGTCTTCGTGTCCTGGCTTTTGCCATCAAAGAGGTGGAGGAAGACGATACCCTCTCCCTGGATGATGAGAATGATTTCACATTCATCGGTCTTACAGCCATGATGGACCCGCCGAGAGAAGAGTCCAAAAAAGCGGTGGCAGACGCAGCCAGCGCCGGCATTAAGACAGTGATGATCACCGGTGACCATAAGGTGACCGCAGCGGCCATCGCCCGCCAGATCGGTATTTTCCACGACGGAGATGTGGCTCTGACCGGACAGGAAGTTGATGCCATGTCCGATGAAGAACTTGATAATGTTTTAGAGAAAGTATCTGTCTATGCCCGTGTTTCACCGGAGAACAAGATCCGTATCGTGGACGCATGGCAGAGAAAGGGCAGAATCACTGCCATGACCGGTGACGGTGTCAACGATGCTCCGGCTCTCAAGAAGGCGGATATCGGTGTTGCCATGGGTATCACCGGAACGGAGGTATCCAAAGACGCGGCGGCTATGATTCTTGCCGATGATAACTTTGCGACAATCATTAAAGCAGTATCTTTCGGAAGAAACGTATACCGGAACATCCGGAATGCCATTCAGTTCCTGCTTTCCGGTAATATGGCAGGTATCCTGGTGGTACTGTACTGCTCCCTGATGGGTCTGCCGACTCCTCTGGCACCGGTGCAGCTGCTGTTTATCAACCTGCTGACCGACTCCCTGCCGGCGCTGGCCATCGGTATGGAGCCAGTGGATGAGAGCCTTCTTAAAGAACCGCCTCGTGATCCGAATGAAGGAATCCTCACCAAAGATTTCCTGCTGAAGCTTGGATATTACGGACTGCTGATCGGTATCGCAACCATGTCCGCATTCTATTTCGGATTATCAACATCCACGCAGACTGCGGTCACCATGGCATTTGCCACACTGACACTGGCGCGTCTGTTCCACGGCTTTAACTGCCGCGGCAAGGCGTCCATCTTCAAGCTGGGTCTGACTTCGAACAAGTGGACCATCGCGGCATTCTTCGCCGGCGTGGTTCTTCTGGCCATCGTTCTTCTGGTTCCGGTTATGGAACGTCTCTTTGAGACTGTGGCACTGACCGGCGTACAGCTGGGTATGATCGTTCTGTTCGCTTTCGCCCCGACTCTGATCATCCAGATCGTGAAAGTGATTCTCGACGCCAGAAGAAAATAAAAACAAGAATCATATTAAAAATTATATATGGTATCAGTATCCTCTGTCATATGGAAACATGTGGCAGGGGATTTTTTTATAGGAAATTGCATTCCTATGAAATAAAAAACGCTCCGCGAGGATCGCACTGCGCCTGGCAATGCAGACATGGCGCCTGTGAGATTCTTTTTACTGTCATCTGATTGCTGCCAGGCATATTTCTGCGAAAAAATGTAAATGCTATCTTTCAGCAGATAAAAAAGAGAAAGGTGGTAGTGTCCATGAATCAGATGGCAGGAAAGCAGAGTGTGCGTTTTCGCGAACCGGTCAGGATTATCAGTCATGCCTGTACGGGAGGCAGTAAGGAGGGAGAAGGCCCGCTGGGAAAAAGCATAGATCTCATTGTGGAGGATCCTCTGTTCGGGCAGGATAACTGGGAGGAGAGCGAAAGCCAGTTTATCAGGTCTGCCTGCGAGATTGCCTTAAAAAAGGCCGGAAGGAAGAAGGAGGATGTGCGGATGGCTTTCAGCGGAGACCTGCTGGGACAGCTGATCGCATCTTCATTTGGAATCAAGCAGCTGAACATTCCCTATTACGGGGTGTACGGCGCCTGCTCCAGCGCTGGTGTGACTCTGTCCATGGCGGCCATGGCAGTCAACGGCGGTTTTGCCGATCTGGCGCTGGCGGCCTGTTCCAGCCATTTTGCCAGCGCAGAGAAAGAGTTCCGGTTCCCGTTGGGATATGGAAATCAGCGCCCCTACAGTGCCACGTGGACGGTGACGGGAGCCGGAGCCTTTTTGCTGGGAAATGCAGCCGGTCAGCCGGGACAGGGTGGCGTTGTCATCCGCGGCATCACCACGGGAAAAATCAAAGACTACGGAGTGCAGGACCCTTTTAATATGGGAGCGTGTATGGCTCCGGCGGCCGCCGATACCATTTATCAGAGTCTGGAAGATTTTCAGATGAAGGTTTCGGATTTTGATCATATTGTCACCGGAGATCTGGGAGCTGTGGGACAGAAACTTCTGTTTTCTCTTCTGGGGGAAAACGGAATGGATATTACGGCCAATCATATGGACTGCGGTATGCAGATTTATGATGAAGAACAGCAGGATACCCATGCCGGCGGTTCCGGCTGTGCCTGTTCCGCAGTGGTCCTGTCCGGCATGATCCTTCCGAAGCTGTTTTCCGGGGAATGGAACAGGGTGCTGTTTGTGCCGACGGGAGCGCTGCTGTCGCAGGTATCTTCCAATGAGGGAAGGACGATTCCGTCAATTGCTCACGGGGTCTGGCTGGAACATGTATAAAATATGAAGGGAGATATGACATGGTTTATCTGAAAGCATTTATTGTGGGAGGACTGATCTGCATGCTGGTGCAGATTTTTCTGGATCATACGAAACTGATGCCGGGAAGGGTCCTGGTGCTGCTGGTGATCGCCGGAGTGATTCTGGGAGCCGTCGGAATCTATGAGCCCCTTCAGCAGTGGGCCGGGTGCGGGGCCAGCGTGCCGCTGTCCGGCTTTGGATATAATCTTTCCAAAGGCGTGATGGAGGCAGTCAACGATGAGGGCTTCATCGGACTGTTCAAGGGCGGATTTAAGGCGGCGGCAGCGGGAACCAGCGCCGCTTTGGTATTTTCCTATCTGGCTTCGCTGATTTTCAAACCGAAAATGAAAAAGTAAAAGAGACAAAAAAACAGGCTTTCTTCCGGGCAGACACATGTGCTGTGTTCTGTTTTCCGAAAGGAAGCCTGTTTTACATATCTGAAATTAACGGAACATATCCAGTATGGAATTGGCGATGTCGTCAAGTCCCGGAGGACTCTGTCCGGAAGAGGAAGAGTCTCCGGAGGCGCTCTCCAGGACCTCCTCGGACTCGGTGCTTCCGGGAGCTGCCGGAGCCAGCTGTTCCTGCTGCTGCCGAAGCCGTTCCTGTTCTTCATACCATTGTCTGGTGTGAATATTGCATTTATAAGAATCAATATTGAAGTTCAGGCAGTACGGGGTATCTTCCGTCACTCCGCTGGAGCCATCCGGCCGGATGCGGAAGACTCTCTGATACAGAAGATCATCCGGACAGAAACGTCTGGCTACCCGGTTGGATTCGGAACAGAAGGTGACCACGATGTGGCTGCTGCAGCTTTCTTTCGGTTCTGTTCCCGCTTCAAAATATTCAATACGTTCCATGTTTTTCTCCGGATCCTGTGAGCAGACGCCGCTGACAGGAAGCTTTCCGGATTTGGCGCAGATGGTAGCTGTGCGAATACCTTCACAGGCGTCGAAATCGCGGATTTGCTGCTGCTGCGCGTCAATGATCTGATCCATGATCTTTGCCCAGATAACTTTATGATAATCGTCCTCGTTTTCGAAAGAGGTATTATAATCATAGCCGGTCCATATGGACGCCGTGTAGTACGGTGTGTAACCGCAGAACCAGAAATCAAAGTTATTGGAAGTGGTTCCTGTCTTGCCGGCAACAGCCATGTCGGAGGAAAGCTGGGCCTCCACGCCGCTTCCCTCGGAGACCACATCCTTCATGGCATCGGTCAGCAGCCAGGCGGTGGTTTCCTTCATCACCTGTTTTGGGGAAGACTCATGCTGAAGGAGAACATTGCCGTGGCTGTCCTCCACGCTGGTATAAAGAATCGGTGTATTATAATATCCGTGGTTGGCGATGGCCGCATAGGCGGCGGTCAGTTCCACGTTGGTGACACCGTCTGTGATACCGCCCAGAGAAAGCGCCTGGTTTACATCCGTTTCCGTGCCGCCGCTGGCGGTCTGCCGGTTATTGACCAGGGTGGTGAATCCCAGTTTCAGAAGGAAATCATAGCCCACCTGCGGCGTAAGCTGAGTCAGCGCTTTTACTGCCACGATATTGTTGGAGTCAATGATGGCGTCCCGGATGGTGATGAGTCCCCGGTATTCATCCGGATTATAGTTGGTCACTTCGTCGCCGTTTTCGTAAGTGTACGGCGCATCGTCGAAAACGGTGGCCAGAGTCATGCCGCCGGTATCGAGAGCCGGGGCGTACGTGGACAGAATCTTGAAGGTGGAACCTGGCTGTCTGGTAAACGCGGTGGCACGGTTTAAAGCCAGATCGTCTTTCTTTTCTCCGCGTCCGCCCACCAGAACCTTCACCTGGCCGGTGGCCTGGTCGATGAGCGAGTAGGAAATCTGCGGTTCCAGGGCAAAGCGGACGGTTTCCGAAAGAATCTCGTCAGTATCAGACAGGGTGTTCTTCTTGAAAGTCCGGATCGCCTTCTTCATGGCCTTTTTGGTAGGATATATGGTCCGGTAATCAGTATCGCCGGCATTGCGGAAATAATCCCGGATATCCCGCTCTGTGTATGTGACAGTATCACCGTTTTCCAGAGTGACATGCAGGTCATATTCCAGAGAGTAATCGGTGTTCACCGGATAATTACTCTTGTCATTGATGACGGTGTCCGCAATATCCTGCATCTGGGTGGACTGGGTGGAATGGATCCGAAGTCCGCCCCGGTATACCAGGTTATAGGCCTGGGACTGGGTGTATCCGTATTCGTTTTGCAGGTCCTCCACGATCTGCGTGATCAGCGCGTCGGTGAAGTAAGAGTACACCGACTGCCGGGAACTGGCCTGAGTTTTGGAAATACGGGAATATACATCATCAGAGAGAGCCGTCTCATATTCTTCACTGGAAATGTAATTGAGCTCGTACATTTTCTTGAGAACAATATCCCGCCGTTCTTTGTTATCCTCCGGGTGATCGATGGGATTCAGCCGGGTGGGATTCTTTGTGATGCTGGCCAGCACGGCACATTCCGACAAAGTGAGCTGTTCAACCGATTTATCAAAATAATAGTTGGCAGCGGACTCCACGCCCAGGGTTCCCTTACCCAGATTGATGGTATTCAGGTAATCGGTGAGAATTTCTTTCTTGGAAGTGGTTTTCTCTACCTGGATGGCCAGATATTGTTCCTGGATCTTCCGTTTGACCTTCGCGAGAAAATTCGTCTCGCCGCCGATCTCAAATACATTATTCTTGATGAGCTGCTGTGTGATGGTGCTGGCGCCCTGGGTGGCGCCCCCATTCTGGATGGCAGTGATACCGGCGCGGATCACGCCTTTTAAATCCACACCGTTATGCTCATAGAACCGTTCGTCCTCAATGGCGATAAATGCATTTCTCAGGTTGGCAGGAATCTGGTCATAGTTGACGATGATACGGTTGGAAGAATAGTCGCTTAGAAATTCCACCTGCTGTCCGCTGTCATCGTAAATGATCGTCGCTGAATACTTCGGCTTCAGATTGTAGTCAGTGGGAGTCGTCTCGATGATTCCCTGCACGGAGCCGAAAATCAATCCGCCGCCTCCGGCGATGATCACCAGGAGCAGCAGCAGAAAGACTTTAAATATCACAATGGAAAGAGAACTGTGGATTCTCTTTTTCCTGGAATGGAGCTGCTTTCTTCTCTTTTGTATGGATGATTTATTGTAACGCATAAAAATTCCTTTTAAGAGAATTGTCCGGGGAAACCCCTATCTCACCGGAACGATCTCAATCCAGTATCCATCCGGGTCATTGATAAAATAAATACCCATGGAAGGATTTTCAAAACAGATGCAGCCCATTTCTTCATGTCTCTTGTGGAAGGCATCGTATTCGTCGGTTTTGAAAGCCAGGTGGAACTCCTCGTCTCCCAGGTCATAAGGTTCTTTGCGGTCGCGCATCCAGGTGAGTTCCAGAGAGAATCCGGTACGTCCGTCTCCCAGATAAACGATCTTGTAGCTGCCGTCCGATGCGTTCTTTTCGCGGACAACGGAAAGATCAAGTGCTTCCTTATAAAATGCGATGCTTTTTTCCAGATCCAGAACGTTAAAGTTAAAATGGTTAAATTCAATCATGATTACGCCTCCTCGTTCATTGCATTCATTTTTACTTTAAAAATTCCGCCGGGGAAACGGTCGGATGAAATGCCGCGTCAGCCCCTTTGGATTTTTTTAAAATAAAAATGTTCGATTTGTCCCGTTTACTATATCACATTTTGAAGGAGAGGGCAATAAATGAGGTTTTTTGAGGGTTTACAGGCACTTTTTCAACAACTTTTTCTTTACAAACGGGAGAAAAATTATATAATAATACCTGGTGTAGTGTCTCATTTCCCATTTGGCAAATCTTCTGTCGGGAAGAAATGTGCTGCTGCACAGAGTCATATTATTCAGAAAATGTGTTGAGCAATATGCCGCAGGAAGAATATCCGCGGAATATTGAGAGTCAGAGCCGCGGCGGCGCGGCAGAAGGAAAGGGAGAGATTCATGAAAATACGACGATCTGTCATGGCGGCGGTGCTGCTGTTGTTTGCGGCGGCGTTTGTGTACGGACACGGGATGGACGCGGAGGCGGCCAGCCGGTATACAATTTACGTCAACCGGAAGACCAACATTGTCAATGTGGTCGATGCAAAGAGCGGCAAAGTGGTGCGGGCCATGTACTGTTCCACAGGAAGAAATTATTCCACTATACGGGGAACTTATACTACGGTGAGCAAGATGCGCTGGCACGCGCTTTACGGCGGCGTATACGGACAGTATTGTATGAGGATACACGGACCGTATCTGTTCCACTCAGTGCCGTATTACAGGACCAGCAAGAATCAGCTGGAAACAAAGGAATACAATAAGCTGGGGACTCAGGCGTCCGATGGTTGTATCCGTCTGGCGGTGGTTGATGCCAAGTGGCTGTATGATAACTGCGGTGTGGGAACCAAAGTGGTGATCGGCGATACCAGGAAGCTGCAGAAACCGGACAGAAAGAAGCTGAAGATTTCCACGGCCAGCAGGACGGGATGGGACCCGACGGATCCGGATCCGGCAAACCCGTATTATCCGAAGCTTAAGCTTAAGAAGTCCGCTTCCACGAAGCTCGCTTACGGGAGCAAGGCCAGCAAAAAGTTTTTGAAGAAGCTGATCAAAGTGACATCCCGGACCACATCGACGGCGGATCTGCTGGAGAATGTAAAGGTCAGGGGAAAGGTCGACACAGCAAAGCCGGGCAAATATAAAGTGACTTACACGGTCACTGATCCAAAGACACTGCTGACAAAGTCTTTGAAAGTTACATTTACCGTAAAGAAAAATGTACTGGCGGCAGAATAAGAAATGAGATAAAATCAGTAAAGAATGACAAAACAGAATGACAAATAGTGATGCAGGAGGAAAGAAGAATGGCAACACCTTATAACCATAGAGCCATTGAGCAGAAATGGCGTAAAAACTGGGAGGAACATCCCGTTAATGTCAACGACGGCAAGAAGCCGAAATATTATTGTCTTGATATGTTCCCGTATCCTTCAGGAAGCGGTCTTCACGTGGGACACTGGAGAGGATATGTGATCAGTGATGTATGGAGCCGTTATAAGATGCTTCAGGGCTATTATCTGATTCATCCGATGGGATGGGATGCATTCGGTCTGCCGGCTGAGAACTATGCCATCAAGATGGGAACCCATCCGAAAATTACCACAGAACAGAATATCAAAAACATCAAGCGCCAGATCAATGAGATTGCGGCCATTTATGACTGGGATATGGAAGTCAATACCACGGATCCAAGCTTCTACAAATGGACCCAGTGGATCTTTGTAAAAATGTTCAAAGCCGGACTGGCTTATGAAAAAGAGATGCCGATCAACTGGTGTCCGTCCTGTAAGACCGGTCTTGCCAACGAGGAAGTTGTGGACGGCTGCTGCGAGCGCTGCGGTTCCCCGGTTACCAAGAAGAACTTAAAACAGTGGATGCTCCGCATCACCAAATATGCAGATCGTCTGTTAAATGACCTGGACAAGCTGGACTGGCCGGAAAAGGTGAAAAAGATGCAGACTGACTGGATCGGCAAGAGCTATGGCGCTGAGGTGGATTTCCAGGTAGACGGAAGAGAAGATAAGATCACCGTATATACCACGAGACCGGATACTCTTTACGGCGCAACCTTCATGGTCCTGGCTCCGGAACATGCGCTGGCCAAAGAGCTGGCCACCGATGAGACCAGAGAAGCGGTGGAAAAATACATTTTTGATTCCAGCATGAAGTCCAATGTGGATCGTCTGCAGGATAAGGAAAAGACCGGTGTGTTCACAGGTTCTTATGCCATCAATCCGTTAAACGGCGCCAGGATTCCAATCTGGCTGGCCGACTATGTACTGGCAGATTACGGTACAGGAGCCATCATGTGCGTGCCTGCCCATGATGACCGTGACTTTGAGTTTGCGAAGAAGTTCAATATTCCGATCATTCAGGTTATCGCCAAGGACGGAAAAGAGATTGAGAACATGACAGAGGCTTACACTGACGCTGTGGGAACCATGATCAATTCCGGCGAGTGGAACGGCATGGAATCCGCTGTGTTGAAAAAAGAAGCGCCTGCCATGATCGAGGAGAGAGGCATCGGTAAGAAGAAAGTGAACTATAAGCTTCGCGACTGGGTATTCTCCCGTCAGCGTTACTGGGGCGAGCCGATCCCGATCGTACACTGCCCGAAATGCGGCGCTGTACCTGTACCGGAAGAAGAGCTGCCGCTGCTGCTTCCGGAAGTAGAGAAATATCAGCCGACCGGAACCGGAGAATCTCCGCTGGCAGACATTCCGGAATGGGTGAACACCACCTGTCCGTGCTGCGGCGCTCCGGCGAAGAGAGAGACCAACACCATGCCGCAGTGGGCCGGTTCTTCCTGGTACTTCCTGCGTTATGTGGATAACAAGAATGATAAAGAGCTGGTAAGCAAGGAAAAAGCAGACAAATATCTGCCGGTTGATATGTATATCGGCGGTGTGGAACACGCGGTGCTCCATCTGTTATATTCCAGATTCTATACGAAGTTCTTATATGATATCGGAGTGATCGACTTCGACGAGCCGTTCAAGAAGCTCTTCAACCAGGGTATGATCACCGGAAAGAACGGTATCAAGATGAGTAAGTCCAAAGGAAATGTAGTTTCCCCGGATGACCTGGTAAGAGATTACGGCTGTGACTCCCTGCGTCTTTACGAGCTGTTCGTGGGACCGCCAGAGCTGGATTCCGAGTGGGATGACAAGGGAATCGACGGCGTATACCGTTTCCTGAACCGTTTCTGGAAGATGGCCATGGACAACAAGGATAAAGATGTGGCAGAGACCGATGAGCTGGTGAAAGTACGTCACAAACTGGTATATGATATCACCACCCGTCTCAATTCCTTCAGCTTAAATACTGTTGTCAGCGGTTTCATGGAATACAACAACAAGCTCATTGAGCTGAGCAAAAAAGGCGGCGTGGATAAGACCACCCTGGAAACTTACACCATTCTTCTCGCACCATTCGCTCCGCACATCGCAGAGGAGCTGTGGGAGCAGTTTGGCCACACCGACTCCGTATTCGACCAGACATGGCCGGAATACGACGAGGATGCCATGAAGGACGACGAGATCGAGATTCCTGTACAGGTCAACGGAAAGACCCGCTGCACCATCTTCATCCCGGCAGACGCCGATAAAGATGACGTTCTCGCCAAGGCAAAAGATGCCCTCGGCAAGAAACTGACCGGAACCATCCGTAAAGAAATCTACGTGCCGGGCAGAATCGTAAATATTGTGGCGAAATAATCATTAATGACAAATGAGGATAACGCAGATGGCGGAAAGCTGTCTGCGTTATTTTTCCCATATGGGAATTTTTCTGACAGAGTCTGTAAGGGTTGGTATTGTTAAGGAGAAAAAATTATTATATAATTTTGATAAATATAGTATGTTTTGTCAGAAGAATGTTAGATGGAGATCGTACCGGAGGTGGTTATGTGTATTTGACGGATGTGGAAATAAAGAATTTTAAAGGCATTGAAAACATGAGACTGGAGTTACAGCCGGGATTTAATCTGATAAAAGGAGAAAATGGGAAAGGAAAAACTTCTATTCTTGAAGCTCTGGCGGTTGGGCTGGGAGGATTTATTGCAGGGATAGACGGAGTATCCACCAGACATTTTACAAAAGATGAAATCAGGAAACAGTATACCGCTGTGGGAGATGCTTCCTGCAGTTATAAATATTGTGTGCCAGTTGAGGTTTCTGTGAACGCATGTTTTAAAGAAACAGGGGAAATTTTTTCCTGGGTAAGGACAAGAAATAGCGTTCAGGCTTCCAGGAGTACATTGTCACCAAGAAATATTGCAAAAATGGCTGAAGAACTTTCCAATAATGAGAAAAGTGAGCTTCCGGTTTTGTGCTATCAGGCGGCCAGCAGAGTATGGTCCCAGAAAAGAGAAAAATCTGAAAATATTTTTCATAAAAAATATGTCAGAACTGTAGGTTATACAGATACTTTGCAGGAAGCCTCCAATATAAAATTATTACTGAACTGGTGTGTAAAAATGGAACAGGTCGCATGGCAAAAAGAGAAACCTGTTGCAGAATACGAGGCAGTAAAGAAAGTCGTTTCCAATTTTATGAGACAGATGAATTATGGCAAAGAATGCCGGATTTTTTATGATAAGCAGATGGAAGAGCTGATGTATCAGGAAAATGAATTGATTTTACCGGTGATGGATTTAAGCGCAGGTTTTCAGTCATTGATATGGATGGTATTTGATATTGCCTACAGAATGGCTGTTTTAAATCCGTTCCTGGGGGAGAAGATTGCTGATACCAATGGAGTTGTCCTGATTGATGAGCTGGATATGCATTTGCATCCCAAATGGCAGTGGGAAGTCATTGATGCCCTTAGAAAAGTATTTCCCAATGTGCAATTTATTGCGACGACACATGCGCCCATTTTGTTTGCTTCCGCAAAAAATGTGTGGATTGTTGATATAGAAAACGGAGAGCCTGAGTATGGATATTCGCATTATGGGATTGATGTGAATACTTCAATTAATTATTTTCAGAAAACAAATGAAGTACCAGAAGAGATACAGAAGGTGATAGATATATTCTGTGATGAGATGGATGAAGAAAATTATTCACAGGCACGGAAAATATTAGATGATCTGGAAAAACTCACAGCGCCACAGAATCCCATCCTCGCAAAGTTGAGGACACGCTATGAAATAGAAACCGCAGCTTTGGAGGAGTAATTCTATGCTTTATATAAAAAAAGGAAAAGAACCCTCATCTCTTACATCATATAAAAAAGGAAAGTTTGCTTATTTTGACGGATGTAATAAAGAAGATATCCGAAAACATCTTTTAGATGAGCAGGGAAAATTGTGTGCGTATTGTATGAGAAGAATTGATGAAAATCATATGAAAATCGAGCATTGGTATCCTGAAGACAGACTGACAGAGAGTCAAAAGCTGGATTACAAAAATATGTTTGGGGTCTGCGAAGGACATATTGACGGGCAGAAAGGGAAATGGGATACTTGCGATACGCATAAAGGAAATCAGATTCTTACAATTAATCCCCAAAATATACAGCAAATCAGAGAAATAAAGTACAGAACAAAATCTGGAGAAATTTATTCAGATAATCCAGCCATCAACAAAGATCTCAATGAGACGCTGAATTTAAACAGTGAGGGCCATTTGCTGAAACAAAATCGCAAAGCAGTGCTTGATAGTGTGATTGTGGCTCTTGGCCATGAAAAGCAGAAAGGAAATTGGAATTATAAAATGCTTCAGACCATGAAACAAAAATATTCCCGGCGTGATACAGAAGGAAAGAAACGAGAGTATGCAGGGATTGTTCTCTGGTATCTGGATAAAAAAATCAACAGCATAGAGGGGAAAAGAAAATGAACATCATGACATACACAGGCCTTTTTATGGATCCGCTGGACCCAAAACCAGAGCAGGTGCGTATGGAAGATATCGCCCACGCTCTGTCCATGATCTGCCGGGCCAACGGACATTTTCCGGAGATACATACGGTGGCGCAGCACTGTCTGGAGTGTGTGGAAGAAGCCAGAACAAGAAAGCTGCCCCGTCAGATCCAGCTGTTCTGCCTGCTCCACGACGGAGCGGAGGCCTATCTGGGGGATTTTATCCAGCCGGTCAAAGCCCGCATGGAAGGCTACCGGGAAGCGGAGGATTATCTTTTGGATATGATCTACCGGAAATTTGCCGGACGAACGCCCACAGCAGCGGAAGAAAAGATTATAAAAGAAATCGATAAAACTCTTTTGTATTATGAGTTTCTTCATTATATGAATGTCGGCTGCGGAGAGCCGGGAGAGGGCCTCAAAAGTAAGCCGCTGTTTCAGGAAATACCGAGGAAAAAAGTGGAAGAAAAATATCTGGCGGCGTATGAAGAATTGCGTGGGGATTTGCCGGATTGAATCTGTGGTTTTTGAAATTATACGGGTATGGGTTAGACAGACGGGATTTGCGGCTTTGTATGTATCATAGAAAAACGCAGTCAGGGAAGTCTCCTCCTCCACTTCGGCAGGCTGATAACTATCCTATTGTATAACTTGTCATACGACGCCTGCGCTCACAGTCGTCGTCAATCTTCCCCGATACGTTTTTCTATCATCACTAAACTATGCCGCAAATCCCTGCCTTCTGCATCACCCGGATTATAGCAAAGTTACCTGATTCAGACCGACGAATCTGTACCTGTGTGGCTGGCCCGCCGGGGTTATCGGTTTCACTTCTGTTTTTTTAATGATACGTGCAAAGACTGTAGCGATTTATCAGGTGACGGAGAGCAGTTGACACTACTAAGAGGCAAAAATTACGGTCAAAAACTGCCACAGCCTTCTACTTTGCTACAAAGGTACAGGATTCTTGTAAATCTTTATGCATGCAGACTGTATTTGGAGAAGACAAGTCATTGATATAGTTTGACGACGACTGTGAGCGCAGGTGTCTGCATTATATTGATGAAATAAGGCCAAGTACAACCTGCCGAAGTGGAGGAGGAGAACTTTTATCAATGACTTGTCTTCTGTAAAGCAGCCTTCTGTAGGCTGCAAAGAGATTTACAAATCCCAATTACTTCGCCCGCTTCAAAAGCTCATCCCAGCGGCGGTCAACCTCTGCCTGAATGTCAGCGATGAGGTGTTCTTTGCCCGGTTTGAACAGATGTTTAAAACGGCCCTGCGGGCGGAGAAAATCTTCGATCGGAAGTTTTTTCTTCGGTTCGTAGTTGAGGATCCATTCGCCGTCGATGACTTCGAAGAGTGGCCAGAAACAGGTATCCACGGCCAGCTGACAGATTTCGAGAATGTCAGACATTTCATAACGCCAGCCACGAGGACATGGTGCCAGCACATTTAAGAAGGCTGCGCCCGGTGTGTAGATGGCCTTCTCGGATTTTACGTGGATGTCCTTGAAGTTTTTCACAAAAGTTGTCTGGGCCACGTAAGGAATGTTGTGGGCGGCGATGACCTGAGCCAGATCCTTGCGGTTCTGAGTCTTTCCTTCGGAGTCAGTTCCCACCGGAGTGGTGGTGGTGTCCGCGTACATCGGAGTGGCGGAGGAACGCTGGATACCGGTGTTCATGTAAGCTTCGTTATCGTAGCAGACATAGACCATGTCGTGGTTACGTTCCATGGCGCCGGAAAGGGACTGGAATCCGATATCATAGGTACCGCCATCTCCGCCGAAGGCGATGAATTTGTGAGTGTTTTTGACTTTGCCTTTTTTCTTTAAGGCGCGGTAGGCAGTTTCCACGCCGCTGCAGGTAGCGCCTGCGTTTTCGAAGGCGTCGTGAATGAAAGAATCCTTCCATGCAGTGTATGGATACATGAAAGAGGAGACTTCCAGACAGCTGGTGGCGCAGGTGATGACAGCCTCATCACCGTCGTGCAGACCCCGCAGTACATTTCTTACGGCAATGGTAGCGCCGCAGCCGGCACACATTCTGTGGCCGGGAGATAATCTTTCTTCTTTATTTAAAGTCTGTTTTAAATTATAAGCCATGACCTTTCCTCCTATTCTCTGACAGATAAATACCGGTAAGTCTCGCCGGTTTCACCAGTTTTTTCGATCTGCATCAGATCTTCAAACACGGATGTGAGGCTTTCCACAGTCACATCGCGGCCGCCGAGACCGTAACAGTAGTTGATGACTGCCGGATGGAGATTTTTATTATAAAGAGCGGATTTGATCTCTGCGCCCAGAGGTCCGCAGTTGGTGTTAAAGTCCTCGGTCCTGTCCATGATGGCCAGATATTTCACATGGGAGAGCGCGTTGGCGATCTCTTCTGCCGGGAACGGACGGAACAGACGGATTTTCAGGATTCCGGCTTTGATCCCCTGCTCTCTGAGCTGATCGACGGTGTCCTTGGCAGTTCCTGCTGCGGAGCCGATCAGTACCATGGCGTAGTCGGCGTCGTCCAGTCTGTATTCTTCAAATAAACCGTACTTTCTGCCGGAAATGGCGGCAAATTCTTCTGCCACATCGAGAGCCACCTGTTTGGCATTGCGCAGTCCCTGCATCTGTGCCCGGCGGGCCTCCATGACATAGTTGGTTACGGCGTATGGACCGTAGGCGATGGCTTCGCCGTCCTTTAAAAGATAATGCTCCGGCTCGTATTCACCAACGAAGTTTTTCACCACATCATCTTCCAGAAGTTCAATGTTTTCCACTGCATGGCTGGTGATAAAGCCGTCCTGGCAGACCATGATCGGGAGCATGACGTCTTTATGTTCTGCGATGCGGTAAGCCTGGATCATGTTGTCGTAAGCTTCCTGGTTATTTTCTGCGAAGATCTGGATCCAGCCGGTATTCCTGGCGCCCATGGCGTCGGAGTGGTCACAGTTGATGTTGATCGGGCCGGAGAGCGCACGGTTTACGAGGGCGAGGCAGATCGGAAGCCGGTCGGAAGCTGCCACATTTAAAACTTCCCACATGAGGGCAAGACCGCAGGAGGAAGTGGCGGTGATGGTTCTCGCGCCGGCGGCCTCGGAACCGATGCAGGCGCTCATGGCGCTGTGTTCACTTTCCACCGGGATAAATTCTGTGTCTACCTGACCATTGGCCACAAAACTGGTGAAATACTGCGGAATCTCCGTGGAAGGAGTGATCGGATACGCAGGCATAACGTCCGGGTTGATCTGACGCATGGCGGTGGCTACCGCCTCATTTCCTGATAAACGTTCTTTAATACCCATGTTATCTTACCCCCTTCAGCATGACGATGGCATCGAATGGACAGGCTTTCTCGCAGATGCCGCATCCTTTGCAATGGTCAAAATCAAAATCGGCCCGCTTGCCGTCCACGATCGGGATAGCGCTGTCCGGACAGGCCGGCGCGCACAGCAGGCATTGTTTACATTTTTCTTCGATGAATTTTGGAGTGTCGGTCCGCCACTCTCCGGTGTGGAATTCGGCGGCGGTGCAGCTTCCCACTACGGTGCATCCCAGAGTGAGATCCTGCCATTTTACATCCAATCCTAATTTACTGATATCTGATGTCATTACTGTACCTCCTGTAAAGCCAGAGAAAGGGCATTCATATTACCTTCGATGACCTCCGGCTTTGATGCGAATTTATGAGCGTAGGACTTGCGCATTTCTTCCAGAAAACGTTCTTCTTCCATGATCCCGCTGACCTTCACGATGGCGGCAAGCATCGGGGAGTTCGGAAAATAACGGCCCAGAGTTTCCATGGAAATCCGGCGGGCGTCAATGGTATAGACTTCTCCTTCATAGCCCTTAAGTTTTGGAATGATTTCTTCTTTTGGACGTGCAGTGTTGATGACGATGGCACCGTCCTTTTTCAGACCGTCGGTGACGTGGACGGAGTCCAGAAGAGTCTCATCCACAACCACAACGTAGTCCGGATCATAGATATTGGAATGCACCCGGATGATATTGGAACTTAAACGGTTATAGGCGGTGATCGGTGCACCCATACGTTCCGGGCCGTATTCCGGAAAACCCTGTACATGCATTCCCGTACTGAAAGCAACATCGGCAAGAAGCAAAGCGGCGGTCTTTGCGCCCTGGCCGCCCCGGCCGTGCCACCGGATTTCAATTAAATCTTTCATGGTATCCTCCATTCTGTTAAAAGGTTGTCATTATATGTAAAAATGATGGGTGTTTGTAACAGAAACACCAATGTCCGTGCTGGACGGATAAAATTGACGAAAAAAAAGAGCCCCGCTCGCGGAAGCTCTCCCACTGCCTGTCAAATGCAGAGGTTCTGTTCTTCTTCGTGCAGGATTTACCTGATGAAAATTCACAACGTCCTTGATTATATCATCATTCCTTGTTTTTGTGAAGAGAAAATATTCAAAAAGGGGAGAAAAGCCGGTTGACAAAAAGAAAGCCGCATATTATACTTGATTTATGAAAGTTTAAAAGGCAAACCTGCCGAAAGACAGGGACGCAAAGCCAAGGGTCTAAGGTCCGTATGGACTATGACAGCCGGTTGCCGCATTTATTTGGGATGTGTATCAGAGATTCAGATGATTCCGTAATTTGGCGACCGCTTATATAACTGATATAAGCGGTTTTATTATTTTATTTCATAGGAAATTGCATTCCTATGAAATAAAAAACGCTCCGCGAAGATCGCACTGCGGCGGATAGGAAGATGCCGCTTTCGCGACCCGCCGCAGGCGGAGAATCCTGCTTTGCAGGATTCTTTCTTATAGTAATGCATCGGGCAGATTATAGTAATGCGTCTGGCAGAGCAGAAGCAGTGTTGAAAGTTTACTTTGTCATGGCTGAACGGTTACATTTCATATTAAGGAATCGGTATCCGGATGAGATTTTTCTGTGTGATATTCTGATACTGCCAGTCAGGGGGGGATGTGTATATGAGAAAAGATATGAATAATAGTGAAACCAGTATGAATGCTCCTAAGAAGAATAAGAAGCGGGCCGGGGGACTTGCCGGTAAGATCGCGATTTTGTGCACAGTGGTGCTGATTGCCGGAGGAGGCGTGTATACATATCGTCAGGCAACTTCCAATGTGCCGGAACTGACCACTTTTGTCGATCATGAGGAGACGATCATCATCGATAGTAACGGACAGGAAGTGCCGTTGACGCCAGGAGAGCCGAAGGTGACCACCAAGACCCGGACATCCAGGAAGACGGTGATGCTCAAAAAGCCGGCCAGAAAGACCCGCACTAAGAAGAAGACCAGGACGAAAGAGTCCACGGATACCCAGAGGAACGGTTCCAACGATATTGTGACAAAGACCACGGTGGTAACGGTAAAGAGACAGAAGTTTAAAAAGAATTCCAGAAAGAAGATTGTCATTACGAAGGTGACCACCACGACGGAAGTCAGCGTACAGGCAGCGGGCAGTGTGCAGGCGCAGGCGGCGAACAATACAGAGTCCGCCAAAACCGTGGATATCAAGACACTGGCGCCGAAGCTTAACAGCGCAGTGATGAACGCTTACACCACACTGGGCTTTACAGTGACCATTGATCCTTCCGTATCCTATTCAGGATATTTTAATGCAAGAAACCAGGCTATCATCCTTCAGAAAGCAGGAGATACCGTTTATCATGAGATGGGACATTTCCTTGCCTTTGTGGCAGGCAATGTGGATAAGAAGGCAGATTTTACCGCCATCTATAATGAAGAGAAAGGGAAATATACAGGAACCAATAAGAATTACGTGACACAGAATGCATCAGAGTATTTCGCGGAGTCGTTCAAGGATTACACATTGAATCCTTCTGCTCTGCAGAAGAGCCGTCCGAAGACTTACCAGGCGGTTGTCAATGCGCTGGGCAATGTCACCACACAGCAGATTAATAAGCTGAAGCTGGCTTACGGACCAATCTGGAAATAAGTTTTGGCCGGAGAGACAGGGGGATGATCAATTTTACAAATGAAGAGCATATAAGGGGACTGCGGCAGCGGTTCCCTTTTTCTATGTCCGGGGCGCTTCCTTCGGTAGAAAACATTGACTTTCCCAGGGAGCTTTCAGTATAATAAACGGGAATATGATCCATGACAGCACAGGAAAAGAAAGATAAGACATCAGAAGCTGCAAAAGAGCGGCGGATGGGAGGCATATAATTATGGAAAAAAATTACAGATCGGAGCTGACATGCCTGTTTGGTGATCCGGTGGAAGAGAATCCCACCGGTGTGATGATGGAGGCCGGCTATCGGGCCCAGGGACTGAATTACCGGTACCTTACGCTGCAGGTGAAAAAAGGAGAATTGCAGAAGGCCATGGAGGCTGTTCGTTTCTTTGGAATCAAAGGCGTCAATCTGACGGTTCCCCACAAGGTAGATGTGATTCCTTTTCTGGATGAGTTATCTTTATCGGCGGAGATCATCGGAGCGGTGAATTCCGTATGCAACCGGGACGGCGTTCTGGTGGGAGAAAACACCGACGGCAAAGGTTTTGTCACCTCTTTAATGGAGGCCGGCGTCTCTTTATCCGGAAAAGTACTGACCATTCTCGGAGCCGGCGGCGCGGCCAGAGCGGTGGCTGTGGAGTGCGCAGTGTCAGGAGCAGGAAAGATTTATATCATCAATCGGAATGCGGAGCGCGGACGGGAACTGGCGGAGCTGATCAGAAACCGTACTGACGCGGAAGCAGAGTACATTTCCTGGGAAGGACAGGCAAAAATACCGGAGGATACGGAAGTTTTAGTCAACGCCACCAGTATCGGTATGGCGGAGAATAGAGGATTGTCCGGGGCTTCGGACGATTTGGCACCGGATATTCATTATGAAGAGATACGGAAAGAGATGGTCGTCTGCGATGTTGTATTTAATCCGCCGGAGACGGAGTTTTTAAAGAGGGCGAAGGCCCGGGGCGCAAAAACTGTAAATGGCCTTGGGATGCTTGTGAATCAGGCAGTGCTCAATTATAGTCTCTGGACAGAACATATCGCACCGGCAAAGGTACTCTATGATGCCCTGCGCCGGGAGATTCTGACGGAAGAGTCACAGACCGGAGGAAAAGCGCAGAATCTGGGAGAAGCCGGCGCCAAAGCGGTATGTGACACCGATGCGGACGCGGCAGACCGGAATCTCATTGAGCATATGGTGGCATATTATGCAGGAGATCCAAAACGGATACAGCATTTCCTGAAAGTGTATGAATTTGCCAGATGTATCGGAGAGGCGGAAAAGATACCGGAGGAGGAGCTGTTCATTTTGAGAACGGCGGCCATTGTCCATGATATCGGTATCAAGGTCAGCGAGGAGAAATACGGCAATTCTTCCGGAAAATATCAGGAAAAAGAAGGACCGGCAGTGGCGGAACCGATGCTGCAGTCTCTGGGGTATGAGGAAGATATCATTGACAGGGTACTCTTTCTCATTGCAAACCATCACACTTATGATAAAATAGAAGGAGCTGATTATCAGATCCTGGTGGAAGCAGATTTTCTGGTCAATCTTTATGAAGACGGATGCAGCCGGAAGACGGCCGAAAATGTAAAGAAAAACATTTTCCGGACAAAGACGGGGCTCTGGTATCTGGAGCAGCTGTATCTGCGGCAGTGAAGGAGAATTTCTGCCAGTCAGAGTATCTGAATGAATGATTAAACCGTCCCGTTTTTGGGACAAGCAAGGAGGAAACCATGATATTTGGAGTAATTTTGGCCGGGGGTATCGGCAGCAGAATGGGAAATGTGGAGAAACCGAAACAGTTTCTGACCATCGGCGACAAACCGATCATCATCCACACCATTGAGAAGTTCTATGTTAACAGCAGGTTCGAGAAGATTATCGTGCTCTGCCCGAATCAGTGGATTAACCATACAAAGAATCTGATCAAGAAAGATTTCAAGAATACAGAGCGTATTGTGGTCATCGAAGGCGGAGAGACGAGAAATGAAACCATCATGAATTCCATCCGTTACATTGAGAAGGAGTACGGACTGGATGATGATACCATCATTGTGACCCATGATTCGGTACGCCCGTTCCTGACACACCGTATCATTGAAGATAATATCAATTACGCTATCCAGTACGGCGCCTGCGATACGGTAATCCCGGCATCAGACACCATCGTGGAGAGCAAGGGACATGAGGTGATCAGCAATATTCCGGATCGTTCCATCATGTATCAGGGGCAGACCCCGCAGTCTTTTAAGGCAAAACGTTTGAAAGAGCTTTATGAATCACTGACACCGGAGGAAAAGAAGATCCTCACCGATGCCTGCAAGATCTGCGTTATGAAGGGAGAAAAGGTTTATCTGGTGGAAGGCGAAGTATTTAATATCAAGATCACCTATCCATATGACTTGAGAGTTGCTGAGACGTTGATAAAAGGAGAATAAACATGTTAAATACAGTATACCGGCTGGTCGCTCCCCGAAGATTTGAGGTGGCGTTTAATGATATTGATTTAAACGGAGAACAGATTGTGGTCCGCCCGACCCATCTGTCTATCTGCCACGCGGACCAGCGTTATTATCAGGGAAGCCGTCCGGCGGAGATTCTTGCCAAAAAGCTTCCTATGGCACTGATACACGAAGGCATTGGCGATGTGGTTTACGACCCGCTGGGCGAATTCAAACCGGGCGAGCTGGTGGTCATGATTCCTAACACTCCGGTGGAAAAAGACGATATCATTGGAGAAAATTATCTGAGAAGTTCCAAGTTCCGCGCCAGCGGTTTCGATGGATTCATGCAGGACAATGTGGCTCTGGACAGAGACCGGGTGCTGCGTCTCCCGCCGGACATCGACAGGACAGTGGCGGCTTTTACGGAGATCGTGACCGTGAGCGTCCAGGCTCTCCGCCGTTTCGACCGTTTTGCCCATGCCCGCAGAAATGTGGTGGGTATCTGGGGTGACGGAAACCTTGGTTATATCACATCCCTCTTTTTCCGTTATATGTATCCGGATACCAAGCTCATTGTGTTTGGTACAGATAAGGAAAAACTGAGCAGCTTTTCTTTCGTGGATGAGACATATCTGGTGTGGGATGTGCCGGAAACACTGGAGATCGATCACGCCTTTGAATGTGTGGGCGGTGATGCTTCTCAGAAGGCCATCAACCAGATCATTGATTTGATCCACCCGGAAGGGACTATTTCACTTCTGGGCGTATCGGAGTATCCGATTCCGATCAACACCCGCATGGTGCTGGAAAAGGGCCTGCGCCTTTTCGGCAGCAGCCGGAGCTCCAGAGAAGACTTCGAGAAAACAGTGGAAATGTATCAGGAACATCCGGAGATTCTTGGATACCTGAGCAACATCGTCGGAGCCCAGGTGGAGATCAACTCCATCGCAGATATGAACAAGGCATTCGAGCTGGATATTCATAAGATGATGGGTAAGACCGTCATGATCTGGAAGAAATAATAATTTGCTGGTTTGAAGCCGCAGATTCTGGAATTATCCGGGTACGGATGAACAGACAGGATTTGCGGCTTTGTATGTATCATAGAAAAACGCAGTTAGGGAAGTCTCCTCCTCCACTTCGGCAGGCTGATAAATGACAGTGATCGCATCCATCGATCAACCAGACGCCTGCGCTCACAGTCGTCGTCGATCTTCCCCGATCCGTTTTTCTATCATGATTCCACCATGCCACAAATCCCTGCCGCCTGCATCACCCGGATTATAGAAAAGTCACTGGATTCAAACCGACAAAAGAGCTATCTGGATGGCTTGCTCTGCGGTTTCTCACTACCTGAGGATACCCTGACGATACATTTTATAAATAGCCTGCCCATATATTGTCGCAACCTACGTGACACCATACCCTGCTGTTTCGCCACAGTAGCCAGGATTCTTGTAAATCTCTATGCACGCAGCCTGCATTTAGAGAAGACAAGGCATTGATAGGGTTTGACGACGACTGTGAGCGCAGGCGTCTGCATTATATTGATGAAATACAGCCAGGTAACAGCCTGCCGAAGTGGAGGAGGAGAACTTTTATCAATACCTTGTCTTCTTTCAAGTAGACCGCCGTGTATTGCAAAGAGATTTACAAATCCCAATTTCTGCATACAATCCCCCTCTGTTTCATACAATAGAATACAAAAGCGCTGTTCAGGCGGAAGGAGTGCGTCCATGGATTATCTGGCGGAAGTGATCACGGCGGTGGATCATGTGGTATGGGGTCCTGTTATGCTTATGCTGCTGGTGGGAACCGGCGTGGTGCTGACGGTGCGCTGCCGGTTTCTGACCTGGAGGAATCTGCCATGGGCTGTCAGGGTGACCTTGAGCAGGGAATCCAGAGAAAAAGGAAAGGGGAGCGGAGACGTCTCGCCTTTTTCTGCGCTTACCACGGCTCTGGCGGCAACCATTGGCACGGGTAATATTGTGGGAGTTGCCACGGCCATGGCGGCCGGCGGGCCGGGGGCTTTGGTATGGATGTGGATTTCTGCCTGTTTTGGTCTTTCTTCTAAGTTTACGGAATGTATGCTGGCAGTAAAATACCGGGAAAAAGATGAGAGGGGAGAAATGTGCGGCGGGCCCATGTATACCATGAAGAACGCCTGGAAATCGGAACATCCGGGATTTGGCGCCGCTTTGGGGTGGTGTTTTGCTTTTTTTGCGGTAATGGCCTCTTTTGGTATCGGAAACATGACCCAGGGGAATTCCATTACTGCATCCCTTCATGCGGCCTTTGGTCTGCCGGCAAAGCCGGTGGCGGTGATCCTTATGGTGCTGTCTTTTCTGATCATTATGGGTGGGATCCGCAGCATCGCGAAGGTTTCTTCGGTGGTGGTGCCGTTCATGGCGATCTTTTATGTAATCTGTGGATTGTTTGTCATTGCGGGGAATCTGAATCATCTTCCCGCCGGAATCTGTATGATTCTGAAAATGGCCTTCAGTCCTGAAGCGGCCGGCGGCGCTCTCTGTGGGAATATGACATCCTCCGTATTTGCAGCCGTGCGCTTTGGAGTGGCAAGAGGTATTTTTTCTAATGAGGCGGGCATGGGTTCTGCGGCTATCACGGCAGCTGCCGCCACGGCCGACCATCCGGTGCGTCAGGGATATGTCAATATGACCGGAACATTCTGGGATACGCTGGTGGTCTGCACGATCACCGGTCTGGTCATTGCCTGTTCCGGCGTTCTGGGTCAGGTGAATCCGGATACAGGCGCAGTCTATGAGGGAGCGGCACTGACCATCGCCGCATTTTCCACGATATTTGGAGAGGCCGGCGGCGGCCTGGTGACCATCGGCATTGTACTGTTTGCTTTCTCAACCATTCTCGGATGGGAGTATCAGGGAGAGAAAGCTTTTGAGTACCTGGCGGGAAGCCGCCGGTACAACCGGATGTACCGGCTCCTTTTCTCCCTGATGGTCTATGTGGGAGCCACCCAGAGCCTGGAACTGGTCTGGAGTTTTTCTGATATTGCCAACGCCCTGATGGCGCTGCCTAATCTGATCAGCCTTCTGCTCCTCAGCAAAGAGGTGGGCAGGGATGTGCAGGAATACCAGAGAACCATCCGGAGAGAACAACGGCAGGCAGCAATCCGCCACGGCCGACAGTGAGGGCCGACATTGTCACTGCAGCGGAACCTGGTAGAAGTTTGCTTCTGTCGGCGTCTCGCCTTCATCCACGTAAGATTTCACAAATAAAAGAGAATCCACATTTTACTAATTGTGTGATATTCATAGTTTTCTCCTTTCTGTTCATTAGACGGAGGGGAGGAAAGAAATGTTTCATTTTTTTGTTTCATAGAAACGCAGTTTCCTGTGAAAGAAAAAAATCCCCCGGGGGAATCATCCGCCCGGAGGGATCAAATATCTGTTTTTAGTTGTCCAGTTTGATGCCTGCCAGCAGTGCGCCCAGTCCGGTGGAAGCGCTGCCTTCATCTTTATAGGATACGGAAGGTTTCTCCTCCGGTGCATCCTGCGGTTCCTCATCCTGCGCTGCTTTGATACTCAGGCTGATCTTGCCGTTTTCCACTTTGAGAACTTTGACCTTGACTTCCTGTCCGGTCTTTAAAACCTCGCCAGGAGATTCGATTCGTTTATTGGCAATCTGGGAAATGTGCACCAGACCGGAAAGTCCGTCGCCCAGATCCACGAAAGCGCCGTAAGGCATCAGAGACTCTACTTTGCCGCTCAATACGGTGCCTGGGACGATGGCGTTGATCTTTCTTTCTTTTTCTTCACGGCGGCGGTCATAAAGTACTTCCTTCACCGATAAAACGAGACGGTTTTTCTCCTCGTCGGCGGTGATGACCTTGGCTTCCACGGTCTTGCCCAGGTATGGGTTCGTGTCTTCCACGTAGCCGATAGCCAGGTGAGAAGCCGGGATAAAGCCGCGAAGACCTTCCACGTAGACAATCACGCCTTTATTGACAATGCCGCCTACTTTTAAAGTGAGGACAGTTCCTTCTTCCATGTATTTCTTTACAGTCTCCCATGCCATGGCCCTGGATGCCTCTTTGACAGAAAGAGATACATTTCCTTCTCCGTCGTCATCGGATAAAACCACAGCCTTCACAGTGTCGCCCACCGGAACACTCTGCAGGGAGAAGGAAGGATCATCGCTGTAATCTTCTTTTTTGACGATGCCCTGGGCATGATAATTGATGTCCAGGTAAACTGCGTTGTCGTCAACTCCTGTGATGACGCCTTCTACCACATCGCCTTCATTGAGCTTCCGGAAGGAAGCTTCCAGTTCTTTTTCAAAATCTGCCATTGTTTCACTCATGTTTGCATTCCTCTTTTCTTTTCTGAATTCTGTGAATTGTTCAGTACAGCTTTCGTAAATGCTGTGTCCGGTACTGTCAGATCTTTCGTGCTGCGCACAGCAGCTGTCCGGGCCTTTATTAAAGAGTGTAACACATTTTTCGGGCTCTTCGCAATGGATAAATGAAAAAGAAGGACATAAAATAGAATCTTCCCGGTGGAAAAACGCGGAAAACTTTGCTATACTAAGTCAATGACCATAACAAAGGAATCATACGACCGGGAGGAATGAAAATGGATTTAAATACAGGAATGAAAATGACATTAACAGATACAGTGACGATGGACAACGCCGCTAAGACTTTGGGCAGCGGCAGTCTGCTGGTGTACGGAACTCCGGCCATGCTGCTTTTGGTGGAGAAGACGGCCGTAGCTCTTCTGGACGGTCATCTGGATGAGGGGATGACCACTGTAGGCACCAATCTAAATGTGGATCATGTGTCTGCTACACCGCTGAATGCGGAAGTAAGCTGCCAGGTGGAGCTTACGGAGATTGACAGAAAGAGACTGGTATTCTCCGTGGAAGTGAAGGATGCCGCCGGAATCATCGGAAAGGGAACCCATGAGAGATTTATCGTGCAGGCGGAGAAGTTCCAGCAGAAGGCTGACAGCAAGTTTCAGGCGTAAGAGTACGGCGCGGTATGAACAGGAAATGGGATTGAATCACAGGTATGAGAGAAGAAAGAAATGAGAAAAATAAAGAGACGGCGTCCGCACCGGTCCGTCTGAATAAATATTTAAGCGACGCCGGCGTCTGTTCCAGGCGGCAGGCCGACCGTTTTGTGGAGGAAGGCCGCATTACCATTGACGGCCGTGCGGCGGAGCTTGGGCAGAAGGTACTGCCGGGCCAGCAGGTGTGCGTGGACGGCCGCCCGGTGGGCGATGAAGGCGGCGTCAGCCGGAGAAGAATCGTGCTGGCGGTGAACAAGCCGAAGGGAATCGTCTGCACCACTTCCCGGAAGGAAAAGGATAATATTGTGGATTTCATCAGTTATCCGGAACGGGTGTATCCCGTGGGAAGGCTGGACAAAGACTCGGAAGGGCTTATCCTCATGACCAACGACGGGGAGCTGATGGATGAGATTTTGCGGGCGAGAAACGGTCACGAGAAGGAATACGAGGTACAGGTGAACCGCCCGGTCAGCGAGCGGTTTTTAAAAGAAATGGCGGGCGGAGTCCCGATTCTTGACACCGTCACCCGTCCCTGCCGGATCCGTAAGACCGGAACGTTTTCCTTCCGCATTATCCTCACCCAGGGACTGAACAGGCAGATCCGCCGTATGTGCGAAGCTCTGGGTTACCGGGTGCGGGCGTTAAAACGGATCCGTGTGATGAATATTCATCTGGGAGACCTGCCGGAAGGAGAGTACCGGGAACTGACGGAGGCGGAAATATTTGAATTGATGCGGCTGACCGGAAGAACTGACCCGGTTTGCAGAAACAGAATGACGAAAGGGAGATCATCGTGGAAAAACAACAACGAATCAAAGAGCTCGTTTTAAAACTGAACGAGGCGTCCAGAGCTTATTATCAGGAAGACCGGGAGATCATGTCCAACCGGGAGTACGATGCGCTCTACGATGAGCTGGCTGCCCTGGAAAAAGAGACAGGTATTGTGCTGGCCGGAAGTCCCACGCAGCATGTGGGCTATGAGGTACTGAGTGAGCTGGAAAAGGTACCCCACGAATTGCCGATGCTGTCTCTGGACAAGACCAAGAGCCCGGAGGCGCTCCGGGACTGGCTGGGAGCCCGGAAAGGAATGCTTTCCTGGAAAATGGACGGTCTTACGGTGGTGCTTACTTACCGGGGCGGCAGTCTGTCTCAGGCCGTGACCAGGGGAAATGGAATCATCGGTGAGGTGATCACCAATAACGCCCGGGTATTTAAGAATCTGCCGGCGAAGATTCCCTTTGACGGGGAGCTGGTGCTGCGGGGCGAGGCGGTCATCCGCTATTCGGATTTCCGGAAAATCAATGAGAGCATAGAGAACGTCGACGCCAGATATAAGAACCCCCGGAACCTCTGCAGCGGTTCCGTCCGTCAGCTCAATAATGAAGTGACTGCCCGGAGAAATGTATTTTTCTTTGCGTTTACTCTAGTGAGCGCCCAGGGAAAGGAACTGAGCAACTCCGTGGAGGAGAACATGTTGTGGCTGTCTGAACTGGGATTTGAGATCGTGCCGTATAAGATGGTGGACGGAGATACGATCCTTGACACCATTGCGGAATTTGCGGGAAAGATCACGGAAAATGACTTCCCGTCCGACGGTCTGGTGCTCATTTACGATGATATTGCCTACGGCAATTCCCTGGGGACCACAGCTAAGTTTCCACGGAATTCCATCGCTTTCAAATGGGCCGATGAGGAGGCGGAGACGGTGCTGGAGAATATCGAGTGGAGTCCGTCAAGGACCGGACTCATCAATCCCATTGCCATCTTTGATCCGGTGGAGCTGGAGGGAACCACGGTGAGCCGTGCCAGCCTTCACAACCTGAGTATCATGGACAGTCTGAAACTGGGCGTGGGCGACCATATCAAAGTGTACAAGGCCAACATGATCATCCCCCAGGTGTCGGAAAACCTGACGGGAAGCGGCTCCTATGAGGTGCCGGAGCACTGCCCGGCCTGCGGCGGCAGAACGGAGATCCGCATGGAAAACGATGTGAAATCCCTGTACTGCCCGAATCCATTCTGCAGTGCCAAGAAAGTGAAGCTGTTTAGCCATTATGTGAGCCGGGACGCTATGAATATTGACGGGCTGTCCGAGGCGACCCTCACGAAGATGATTGACAAAGGTTTTCTGTCGGAGCTTTATGATTTATATGAACTGAAACAGTATCAGAGTGCGATCGTGGAGATGGAAGGCTTTGGAGAAAAGTCCTGCGCCAACCTGCTGCACTCCATCGAGACTTCCAGGAACACCACCCTGCCGCGGTTTGTGTACGGTCTGGGGATCCTCAATATCGGGGCTGCCAACGCGAAGCTTCTCTGTAAGCATTTTGGCTATGACCTCACGGCTCTGATGGAGGCTTCCGTGGAAGATATGGTGGAGATCGAGGGGATCGGCGAGGTCATCGCGGCCAGTGTCCGGGACTATTTTGACAATGAGCATAACCAGAAAACCGTCGGCCGGCTGCTTCAGTATCTGACTTTTGAGGAGATGCCGAAAGAGTCCGGGGACAGTCAGCCTCTGGCGGACAAGATTTTTGTGATCACCGGCTCCGTGACACATTTTAAGAACCGGAAAGAGCTCAAAGAGCGCATCGAGGCTCTGGGAGGAAAGGTCACCGGTTCCGTATCGAAGAACACCAGCTATCTGATCAACAATGACAACCTTTCCAATTCGACAAAAAATAAAAAGGCAAAAGAACTGGAAATTCCGATTCTCACCGAAGAAGAATTTCTGGAAATGATAAAATGAAGGGAAGAGATGATACAATATGCCAATTAGAATTGACGCCGATTTACCGGCTAAAAAGATTTTGGAACATGAGAATATTTTTGTGATGGACTACGAGCGCTCCATGCGGCAGGATATCCGTCCGCTGCGCATCGTGATCATGAATCTCATGCCGACTAAGGAAGAGACGGAACTGCAGCTCCTCCGGAGCCTTGCCAACACGCCTCTGCAGGTCGACATCTCCTTTCTGAAAACCGAGATGCACAATGCAAAAAATGTGTCCGCCAACCATCTGGAGGCATTTTACACCACATTTTCTGAGATAAAAGAAGACTACTACGATGGTCTTATCATCACCGGCGCTCCGGTGGAGACACTGCCTTATGAGGAAGTGGATTACTGGCCGGAACTGGTGGCCGTGATGGAATGGTCAAAGACCCACGTTACTTCCACCTTCCACATCTGCTGGGCGGCCCAGGCCGGACTCTACTACCATTATGGCGTGCGTAAATACCTGCTGGATGAGAAAATCTTCGGCATCTTCAAACACCGGACCATCCACAGAAAGACGCCGCTGGTGCGCGGCTTCGACGACGTATTCAACGCGCCGCACTCCCGCCACTCCGCCATCGTCCGGGAGGACGTGGAGAACAATCCGGCCCTCACTATCCTGGCAGACTCCGAGGAGGCCGGCCCGTTCATCATCATTGCCAAGGAAGGCCGTCAGATCTTCGTGACCGGTCACCCGGAATATGACGTGGTCACCCTCGACCAGGAATACCGCCGCGATCTGGCAAAAGGCATGGACAACGTGCCGTTCCCACAGGGATATTACAAAGACGACAACCCGGATTTAGGCCCGGTCAAATCCTGGCGATGCCACGCCAACACCCTGTACACCAACTGGCTCAACTACTATGTATACCAGATGACGCCGTACATTTCTGAGGAGATCAAGAATCTGAAGTAACGGAAAAACGATGGGCATTATGAAAATGAAAGTATAACAGGCTGCCGCCAAAGCACACGTTGTGACGAACACAGACACATTTCATAGAGATATGTGACGTTCGCCCGCGGGGTGCATGGCGGCAGCCTGTTTGGCTGTTTAGGAAAGAATCTGCGGCAGACCCAGGTAGTTCAGAAGTCCTACGTAAATGCCATAGGCGAATTGGTAGGGTTCCTGCTGCATGAGCTGGTTATCTTCGTAGTTGGTGATGTAGGCAAGCTCCACCAGAATGGCGGGCATGCGGGTGTTGCGCAGCACATAGAGGGATGGGTTGGTGAAGACGCCGTTATATTTGGTGCCCAGCCGCCTCACAATCTCTGCCAGCACGTCGAGAGCCAGATACCAGGCGGCGGAGTAACTTTCCATCACATAAACCTCGGAGCCGTTGGCGTCGGGATTTTCGCTGGCGTTGGCATGGATGCTGATGAAGTAGTCCGCCGGCCAGTTGTTGGCCTGGGTGACCCGTTCCCGCAGGCTGCTGGTGTTATTGTAGCCTAAGGTGGTTTCGGGCGTGGGGCGGGAGAGCTTTGCCGTAAAACGGTAGTCTTCCGATAATATGTTATACAGATATTGTCCGACCTGATAGGTAATATCCTGTTCGCGGATGCCGAAGCCTTCGGCGCCGGCGTTGACCCCGGCCGGGTTATGTCCCTGATCGATATAAATACGAATCGCCAATGTGACAGCCTCATTCTTTTTTTTCAGTATATTCTGTGAGGACACAAAAGATGCGTAGAAAAAACCGAAGTTTCATGGTATACTGGTAAGGCGTGATGTAAGGCGGCAGAGGCTGTCAGCAAAGGAAAAACAGCGCGGAAAAAGAACAGGACAAACGTGCAAACGAAATTATGTTAATATTGATGAAAAGAATGATGAATATATGAGTAAGGACAGATGGAAGAATCATAAAAACGGAGAAAAAAATGAGTATGACAACGGCAGATATGACGGTGGAACCCGCATCGACGAAGATGCGGCCGGGTTTCGTGAAAGGAAGGGAAAGAAAATGTCTGCCGACGACCTGGGGGAATGGATTCAGGATATGGTGCAGGACGCCGTAGAATCCATGGATTTCAGTCAGCTCAGCCAGAATATCCGTGATGCAGTGGATACTGCGAAAGACGCGGTGGGGTCTGCCCGGGAAACTATGGCAGAGCAGATGAAGGAAAGGTCTGAAAAGTCAGGGAAAGCGGAGAAAAAGCGGTATGGAAAGAGGTATCGCTGGCCGGATGACAGCCGGGTGCAGCGGCCGGTGGAGAGCCGGCAGCCGCAGGAAAAGGGATGGCTCAGAAAGATTCCCGGACAGTGGAGCGGCCCGGTGCGGACGGTCACAGGCGCGTGCGGTCTTGTTGTATTCGGCGCGCTGAGTCTCGGTTTTGGCCTGGCAGGCCTTGGTTTCGCCATGACAAACGGTATCATTACCACGGCCACTATCGTTCTGGAGAGTGTGTTCATACCGCTTACTCTTGTGAGTGGAGTGATTCTTGGCACCGGGCGGTCTGCCGGACAGCGGGCGAAGCGCCTGCGGGAATATGCCGCAGTGTGGGGTGAAAACGGTTTTGTCATGCTGGAAGACCTGAAGAATGCGACGGGATACGCCATGAAGCGGATTCAGAAGGATATCCGGTTTCTTATGGAACGGAGATTGATTCCTTATGCGAGGCTGGATGAGAATAAAACCTGTCTGATGCTTACGAAAGAGGCAGGGGAACAGTATGATGCGGCTGTGCGTTCCCGGATGGAGAGGGAACGTCAGGAGACGGAGCGTCAACGGACAGAAGGACAGTTTGACGGAAAAACAGCCACGGACGGGCAAACGGAGAAAAGGAGCGGGAAGCGCCCTGAGGATATGTCGGAAGAAGAACGGAAAATGTACGAACTTCAGCAGACCGGCGGCAGTTATCTGCAGGAACTCCGGAATCGCAGAAAGAGGATTCAGACGCCTGAAGTGACAGAAAAGCTGGATCATCTGGAGCTGCTGCTCAGCCGGATTTTTGTGTGCATCCAGGAATATCCGGAGAACATTTCCCAGGCGGACAGGCTGATGGAATACTATCTTCCGTCGGTGATGAAGCTGGTTCGCGTGTATGAGGATATGGAGAAGCAGCCGATACAGAGTGTGAATATCATAAAAACCCGTATGGAGATCGCCGAATCTCTGGACACAGTAAATCAGGCGCTGGAAGCCATGTATGACGACATGTTCCAGGATGTGGCCATGGACATTTCCTCTGATATTAAAGTGCTGGAAACCATGCTGGCAAAGGATGGCTGGGGCGGACAGACGCTCCGTTCCGGGGCAGAACCGGGGGCATCCATCTGGGATAAAGGGGAATAAGGGTGTATAGTCTGATATCAGACAGAAAGGAGACCTATGGATATTGAGCAATTATTAAAGGAGGGACCGTCTCTGACGCTGAATCCTGAGGAGGAGTTCAGCGATCTGGTCGTGAAGGAGCCGCAGAAGGAAGAAGTGCAGGCGGAGAAAGCCTATGAAGAAGAAAAATATCTGACAGATGCGGAGAAAAAACAGGTGGACGCCTTTGTCAAAGAGATTGAATTAAAGGACTCTGCAGCGATCCTGCAATATGGTTCCGGCATCCAGAAAAAGATGTCCGATTTTTCAGAAGGAACGTTGAACAAGGTTCGCAATAAAGATCTTGGCGAGATTGGAGAGCTTTTGAGCGGCGTTGTGACAGAATTGAAAGAGTTCGACGAGGAAGAAAGCAAAGGCGTGTTTGGTTTCTTCAAGAAGAAGATGGCAAAGGCAGAAGCGCTGAAGCTCAAATATGACAAGGCGGAAATAAGCATTGAGAAGGTTTCAAAGACACTGGAAGGTCACCAGATGCAGCTTCTGAAAGACAGTGCTCTTCTCGATCAGCTTTACGATCTCAATAAGGTGTATTTCCGGGAACTGAACATGTACATTCTGGCAGGAAAGAAAAAGCTCCGTCAGGTGATGGAGGAAGAGCTGCCTCAGGCGAGAGCGAAGGCTTCCGCTTCCGGAGCGCCGGAGGACGCCCAGGAGGTCAGCGACATGGAAGCCATGTGCAACCGCTTTGAGAAAAAGATCCACGATCTGGAGCTGACCAGAATGGTTTCCCTGCAGATGGCGCCGCAGATCAGGATGATTCAGTCCAGTGACGCCATGATGGCGGAAAAAATCCAGTCCACGTTGGTCAACACCATTCCGCTCTGGAAGAGTCAGATGATCATTGCTCTCGGTGTGGAACATTCCAGACAGGCGGCAGAGGCTCAGCGGGAGGTATCAGACTTTACCAATGCTCTGCTCAGAAAGAATGCGGAGAAGCTGAAGACAGCTACTGTGGAGACAGCGAAGGAGAGCGAGAGAGGCATTGTGGATATGGAGACCCTTATTGCTACTAATGAGAATCTCATTTCGACCATTGACGAGGTAATGCGGATTCAGAGTGAGGGAAGGCAGAAGCGAAGAGAGGCAGAGGTGCGCCTCACAGAATTGGAAGACCAGTTGAAAAACAAACTGCTGGAAACTTCCTATAAATAAGTAAAAACCGGGAAAGCCCCGGTCTTGTGATTTTAATTAAAAAAGAGTATAACAAAAGCATCCGCTATGTGATGATTCCCAGAAACTGAATCAAGAATTCAGCAATCGGGAATCAAAACATACAGGATGCTTTTTTATTCATATATGTATCGGATATCATTAAGTATATCAGAGAATCTCTGGTATACGGTACATTTGCTGAGAAAATGTATCAGTGATTAGTTAAAGATTCTTCTGATTGTAACGATGGAGCGGTAAGCTGCATTGTTGGAAATCTTGATGCCGTCTTTTGGATTGCTGGCGTGAACAATCTTGTTATTGCCCATGTAAAGCGCAACGTGTCCGTTGTAGCAGATGATATCGCCAGGTTTTGCAGCGCTTAAGCTGCTGACTCTGGTTCCACAGCTTCTCATAGCACTGGAAGAGTGTGGAAGAGACTTACCAAAATGTCTGTATACGCTCATGATATATCCGGAGCAGTCGGCGCCGTTTGTCAGGCTTGTGCCGCCCCAGCGGTAAGGATTGCCAACGAACTGTAATGCGAAGTTTACAACTTCCTCGCCCTTTGTATAAGGATTAGCAGCGGTGCCGCCATCTTCAAGATTGATCTTTTTGCCTTTTGTATAGCCCGTCTGACCGTTAACGCTGACTTTTACCCATTTGGAACCGGTGGTAAGAACGGTAAGCTTTGTTCCCTTTTTGACCGTTGCCAGCCAGGAAGCGTTTTTACCTTTTCCGGTACGGATAACAAGCTGTTTTGCCTTTACGGTTCCCTTCACTGCGTTTGCATCCGGATCAGAAGCAGTTCCGGACTCTGTGTTGAGATATCTGCCTTGTGTATAACCGGTTTTGCCGTTCACATTTACCTTTACCCATTTGGAACCGGTAGTGAGAACTTCTACCTTATCGCCTCTGTCTAAAACGGTGATACGTTTGGAAGTCATGCTTTTCTTAGTTCTGATATTCAGAAAGCTTGAATTAACAGTACCGATTGTGCTTGCGTCTACAGTAGCAATATTATTTCCAGCGGCTGGGAGAATTGCGATATTTAAAACGAGTGCGGAAATCGCCAGACTTGTGCCCAGCCGTTTATATGTATTTGACATTTCTGTAACCTCCATCGTCATTAATAATTCCTTCATATCTGTTTCATATCTGTGATGTTCTTCGGTAATTATAAAACGACAATGTGTTTGAAATGTGACGTTTGTTACATTTTTTAATAAATACGTAATAATAACCGATGAAATAATAAAAAAGTGTTATAGAGTTATTATATTGCTGCAATTTTTCACAATAATTTTGTATTTTTGGACATAATCATTATTCATAAATGTCAATGTAGCTTTTCGGATTGAAAAAAGCGTCTTCATTAATTTCATAAATGCATCGCCCTGTATCGAAAGAATCCGGGATTTCCCCCTTAAAAAGATTGTCGCGGAAAGGTGTTTCCCGGTAGAAAATCGTATCCGGCCGCTGTTTGCCGTTGTCGCCCAGCACGTAACGGATTCGTTCTATATCTCCGTCAAACCATTTCTCCAGGAGAGGGATGAGCTGCTCGCGGAAAATCCGTGCCAGAGAGATGAACGGATCTTTGTCCGCTTCTCCCAGGAAGAAGCCCTCGCCCAGCTGAAAGTCCGCGCCCAGAAAATAGGACAGACGCAGGTTGATGGTAGCCATGAGACGCTCCAGCAGGATGCCCTCTACCCGGATGCCTCGGAGTACGCCGGAATCCGGCGCAATATGACGGATGAAAAAGTCGTGGCTGATGGCGCCGAGCACTGTGTCCTCACTGACATTGGAGTCGCAGGTGGCTACGATATAAAGATTGGACGGAAGCCGGAATGTCTCCTTGGAATATTTCAGGGTGACGGCAGTCTCGCTTCCGGTGCCCTCCCGGCGGTTGTCTCTTAATAAAACGGCCGTTTCCCCGAAAAGATGCATCCAGTTCACATCCACTTCCTCCATCATGACCACATACCGGCCGTCTGCACAGCGATTGGCAAACTCCTTGAAGATACCGTCCCGGATCGCAGGGCCGTTTTTAGATTCGATCCAGTTGTCATAGCCCTGTCCGTCAATATCAGGATAGGAAATGTGCATGATGCGCTTTTCTTCCACATAGTTCTTATAATGTTCCAGAATATCCGGCACAGGTTCGATCCGCATCATATTGGAATCTTTTCCCTCGATGATGCCCACAGCGGTCA
>ERZ1643250.590-NODE-590-length-37742-cov-30.790485_pt1 | contig 37742 bp, 43 predicted proteins | sample MGYA00579262_ERZ1643250 | MGnify/ENA primary metagenome ERZ1643250 (study PRJEB29033, sample SAMEA4952265) | chicken gut metagenome | biome: Broiler Chicken; feature: Gastrointestinal Tract; material: Caecum | place: Ireland | collected 2018 | study: Broiler...
GTTCAAATCTCTCTTACTCCGCCAACAAAACCCGCGAAACCTGAAAAGGTGTTCGCGGGTTTTGTATTTGTATCACACAATTTTTCTATATCAAAAAGGACGCACCTGCTCCATCAAGCGGGTACGTCCTTTTATTTTATAACACCGTTTTTGGGCGGTTTAGTTTTCAGCCGGGAGCAGAATATCATTAGCCACCGGCGTGAGGAAACGTGCGCGGAAAGTTTCCAGATCCGGACACTGCGGCAACAGATGCATGGTTTTGGTAACGACCGCTTCCATGGTCATATCATAGGCTTCAATCACACCATAGGTTTGTTTGATCTGATGCCCCACCTGATACACGCTCATATCGCTGCCTTCATAGATCACCTGGGTGGTCATAATGACCACTTTTCCGGCTTCGATCCAGGCGCCAACCTCCCGGGCAAAATCCGCAGATGCATAATATGGTACGCCACCGACGCCGAAGCCTTCCACGATCAGTGCATGGTAAGCCGGGCGCAGCAGACGCAGCACGTCGGGACGCACACCGGGAATGAGCTTTAACACAAAAACCTCGGGGTCCAGCGCCGTGCAAAGCGCAGGTTTGCCCAGATGCTGCGGCGCCGGAAGCACCGGATAAACGCGGCGGTCCCGAATCCGGGCCACCTCCGGGTACCCGATGCTGGAAAAAGCATGGTAGCTCTTGGTGCGCAGCTTTTTGGCACGTGTTCCCAGCATCGCCTGCCCGTCAAAGACGATGGTAACGCCCCAGGCGCAGGCAGACGCCGCATAGAGGAATGCATCCAGCAAATTGCGGCGGCCGTCGGTTTCCCGCTCCCCGATGGAGTTTTGGGCACCGGTGAGCACAATGGGCTTACGGGAATCGGGCAGCATATAGCTGAGCGCTGCTGCCGTGTAGGCCATGGTGTCGGTGCCATGGGTCACCACAAAACCATCGTATTCTTCATAGTGGTTCCAGATTGCCTGTGCAATCTGTTTCCAGTGATCCGGGTGAATATTGGTACTGTCCAGCTGAAACAGCTGTTCGGTATCCACATGGCAGATTTCCCGGATCTCCGGCACAGTGCGCAGCAGCTCCTGAGAGGTAAGCTGCGGCACCTTGCCGTCATCTGTTTTCAGCGTGGCAATCGTTCCGCCGGTCGCCAACATCAAAATACGTTTCATCATGGTCTTCCTTTTTATCAATTCAGCGCAGCACCATAAAGCACCGCACAAAAATATCCTGCCCGCAGCAAGGGGCAGGATATTTTGTTTTTTGGTTTTAGTAAGTAGTGATCGTGGTACCGGGATAATAGTGCAGCAGAATATCCTGGTAACCCCAGCCATTCTGCGCATATCCGATGGCGCCCCACTGACTCATACCACAGCCATGGCCATAGCCGTACACATCAAAAATGAAGCAATCCAGGTTGGCATCAAAGGTGAAGGTAAAGCACTGGCTGCGCAGGCTGCGGCCGTCAACGCTCTGCCGTGCCAGCAGATTTTCACGGAACCAGCGTCCGCTGACTGTGACACAGTTACCGTCCGGTCCCACCTGAATCTTGGAAACCCATCCGTACTGGTTGGTGGAAATGATCTTGAACCAGTTGTTGGGGTCAACGTCGGTAAGATCGATCTCCAACTCCGACTTGATGCGGTCCAGCAGGGTCTGACGGGAGAAACGTGCCGTACCGCTGCTGTTGCCGTTGGTATTCCAGTTGGTAGCCACCGACTGGTCGTAGGGGCTGTCCACCGCCTGCAGCCAGGGACGGTCATTGCCCCAAACATCCGCTGCCGAAGCAGTACCGGTACTGGCAGAGGCAAAGTACGGTGTAAAGCAGACCTGGCCGTTGTAGGTCACCAGAACATGAGCCACTTCCTGTGCGGCTGCCAGCGCCGCAGCGCCGGGCGTTGTGCCGGAAACCGCCGGGTAGCCCGACTGGCTGAGAATCCAGCAATGGGTTGCCACACACTGGGCCTTATAGGCTTCCGCCGGGGCGTTGGGGCCAAGCTCATTCTGAGCCACCATCGCCAGGCACTGGACCAGATCCATGGTCTGCGCTGTGCCGTTCATGGTCACGTTGATGGTTTCACCGCCGGACGGCGTCTCCGAAGAGCCGGAATCCGAAGAACCGGAATCCGAACCAGCAGACTCCGAATTGCCGGAATCCGATGTGCTGTCGCTGGCCGGGGGCTCCGTGGACGAAGCCGAATCACTGGCGCTGTCAGAAGCCGGAGCCTCCGTCGGTGCCGGAGTTTCGGTCGGTACCGGAGTTGCCGTGATCTGGTCCACTGTTACGGTCTGTTCCGGCAGACCGCCTTCGGCGCCCTGGTTCAGATCGGATTCCGTCGCATTGCTGGAACCTGCCACGTCGGTCAGACCGGCCAACAGCTTATCTGTACTGGCCACCAGCGCATCCGTCTGCGCCTGCATATCGGCAATCTGAGAATCCAGATCGGTACCGGAATCTTCTTCTTCCGATGCCTGGGCATTGTTGCGGTTGGCCGCACTGGCGGCACTTTGCTGGGCATAACGGTCCACACTGGCACTCAGCAAACTGCTGACCGTGGGCATCGGCTGGTTTTTGCGCTGATACTGCAGCGCAGTGAGAAGCGGTTCTTCGGTGGCCGTGATGGATGCACCATCCAATGCCGCCGATTCCTCTTCCTCAATCAGCCGCCCTGTGGCGCAAAGCAGCACGCCTTCCTCACTGGTGTGGCTGGTCACCGTCAGAAAATGGGAACGGTCTCCGATTTCCACATCGGTCTGCCACAGGCTGCGCGCCTGAATGCCCGCCACAAAAGAAAGATAATCGTAATAATTGGAAAGATCGGTGCTGCCGTACAGATCAAACGCGCCGTCCCCTTCCTCGTTCGGGTCCAGATAATACACCGAGACGATTTTGAACCGATAGGTGCCGCTTTCCAGATACAAGGTAAAGCCGCTGTTGTCCTTGATGACCTCTTCCTGCGCGAGAGCGGAGAAAGTATCCCCGGTGGATTCCAGCACGGTGTTGCCGGGAGAGTCCAGATCCAGAGAGCTGGCGGTGGCAAAACGAACGAGCTCGGTCTGTGTTCCATCCTCGTTGGTTTCCGGTTCTGTTCCGGCAGCATATACCAGCGTACCATCCATACCGGGCCATCCAAGATAACCGGTTACCCCCGGACGTTTTTCCAGTGCATTGTTCAGGTACGCTTCTGCTGTTTCATCGTAGGTGGTAGTGCCGTAGTTCTTGGCCGCCGGGCGGGTGCCCAGATCATGGCTGAAGAACCACCACAGGCCCACTGCACCGGCCAGAATCACCAAAACGATCAGCACCAGTACCATGGTAACGGTACGCTTGCGTCGACGTTCCGTGCGTTCAATCATGGCCAGACTGCGGTTCCGGATGCTGGCAGCTTCCGAAGTTTCCGGACGTTCCCGCCGCTTGGAAGACGTCCCTCCTGCCTTGCGGCGCTCGGCCTTCGCCTGCGCTACCGCCAGCTCCGCCTCGTCTTCTTCCGAGAAAAGGCGGGTTGCCGCCCGGGTAAAGTCTTCCGCTGTGGTGGTACGCCCTGCCGCCGCATCCGCTTCGTCAGCAGCCTGCGCTGCGGCCAGGGCTTCGGGATCGATCTCCGCGGAGAAATCCGGAATTTCCTCATCCAGAATGGAAGGTGCCGGCGCCCTGTCTTCCTCGTGGTCATCGTAAAGAGATACCGTGCCGGTATCCAAGATTGCCCCACGGCGCCGCCGTGATGTACTGGCTGCCTGTGGGCCTGCCGTTTCGATGTTCAGCGGGTCCGTATTGGCCTGGGTCTGCGTGAGAAGATCCGTTTCAAACTGGATTGTTCCCACAGGCCCTGTGGCCGAAACATCGGGCGCAGCTCCTGCGCCGCGGTGAATTGCGGAAGTATGCAGGGTGCGCGTAGCGGAAACCGGCGTTTCCGGAGGCATCTCCGGTTCTGCCGCATCAAAGTCCATCATCGGCTCAAAATCCGCCGTATGGTCTGCCTCCTGCGTGGCCGGTGTGCGGCGCCGCAAGGAGAAGCGGACCGTGTTGCCCCGTTCCCGTCCGGCTTCCGAAACGATCAGAAGCGGATGGTCTTTACCGGGGCGGAAGGTAATGCAGGAGTCGGTCAGCCGCAGACCCTGCAGGCGGCGGCGCAGCAGGTCCAGAATCTGGTTGCCGATGGACGCATCGTTGAGGTCCGGCGGCAGCGCACAGGCAGCCGCTCCGTGCCGGTCGCAGATCAGCACAAAGGGGCACTGCCCTACCGTGGAAGGCATATAGGCAGCCGCAAAATCCGCCCCTGTAACCTGCAATGCCGAAAGTGCCCGCCCTGCGGCGGCCTGCACTACATCCCCGGGGAACTTTTTGAGCAGCTGGGCCGGCACTTTGATCTGGCGCTGGTGCTGTGCATGGGCATAGCTTTCGGTACCAAAATCAAATACCGCTTCGCTGTGCTGCAACGGCTGCAGCAAATCACCGAGAATCCGTCCCGTTGTTTCGTCCACCGCCACCAGCAGCTTCCGCTTTTGCAGCAGCAAATCCAGCGTTGCCTGTGCCAGGCTTGTCTCTCCGGTGGCAAAAACATCATCGCCAAACTTGGCGTTGAGTTTTTGTACCCACTTATCGCAATATTGTTCCGCCATTGCCCGGTTGGGTGCGCTGACCTGCACGCAGACAGCAAATTCGCCGTCCCGTTCCAGCAGGCGCAGACCCGGACAGCCATCTGCCCGGGCTTGCCGCAGCACCGCCGACACTTCGGCTGAGGTGGGGCCAAAAACGCGCAAAATTTTCAGTTGAGTGTTGACCATGATGTGCCTTTCTTTGCGTTGCTAAATGTCAATCTGTGCAGAGGGAGTATCAGGGGTGACCGCCATGCCGTCCGGCACCGGCAGCCCCAGCGCCATACGGCGCATCAGATCCAGCGCATACAGCGCCGCGCGGGTACGGATGATGCCCCGGTCATGGTAGCCGCCCAGCGTCAGGCGCATGAGCCAGCCTGTATCGGTCCGGGTATCGGCCCCGGCCAGATAGACCGTGCCCACCGGTTTGCCCGGCAAGGCGCCGCCGGGACCCGCCAGGCCGGTAATGCCTACCGCCAGTTCCGCACCGGAAGCCCGGGCCGCCCCAAAGGCCATTGCCACCGCCACCGGGCCGGAAACTACGTTGTATTGTGCAATAAGGGAGGCATCCACCCCCAGCAGTTTTTGTTTGGCGGCTTCGGCGTAGGTAACAAAGCCGAAACCAAATACTTCACTGGACCCCGGCACATTGGTCAACCGTTCGGCCACCATACCGCCGGTACAGCTTTCGGCCGTGGCAACATGCAGTCCTTTTTCCCGCAGGACCCGCACCACGGTATATTCCAGCGCGGGCACATCCACGTCATAGGCGGCATCGCCCAGAATGGCCCGGAATTTTTCCAGATATTCGTTGCAGGCACGTTCCGCCGCCTCTGCCGTGGCTTCCCGCGCCGTTACACGGATCTCGCTCTCCCCCGTCTTGCAGTAAATGGCTGCGGTGGGGTTACTGCTCTCAAACAGCGGCGCCACCTTACTGGCAATGCTGCTTTCGCCGCCCAGCACCCGCAGTGTGCGGGAATGGATGGTGCAGTTCTGCCGCCGCTGCAAAGCGGGCCGGACCTGCTCGGTCCACATGGCTTTCATCTCCCGGGGGACACCGGGCATCAATACGGCGCAGTGCCCCTGGGAGTCTTCAAACCAGGCGCCGGGTGCCGTGCCGTGGTCGTTGATGACCTTGTGACCGTTGACAGGGACCATAGCCTGCTTGCGGTTGTTGGAAGTTGGAGTGCGATTGGTGCGGGCGAAGAATGCCACGATCTTCTCCCACTCTTCCTCATCAAAACGGAGCGTATCCCCGAAGGCTTCGGCCACCGTTTCTTTGGTGAGGTCATCCTCCGTAGGGCCAAGACCGCCGGAAAACACCAGCAGGTCACTGCGGGAACGCGCCTGATTGACCAGTTTCCGCAGCCGCTGGGGATTGTCCCCGATCACATGCTGATGCAGAACACTGATTCCCAGTTCTGCCAGTTCCCGGCTGAGGTACTGCGCATTGGTGTTGACAATGTCCCCCAGCAGCAGCTCCGTTCCCACGCAAATGATTTCTGCCGTCACAGCAAATCATCCTCTCCCATACGAATGGCGATTTTTTCCACCTGTTCCGCCGCTTCGGTTTCCAGTGCCGCCAGTTCCGGCATTGCTTCCTCGGCGGCCAGGATCTCGGCCAGGGTGGGATTGGTCTTGGGATGGGGCGGCGTAAAGATGGTGCAGCAATCCTCGTAAGGCTCAATGGAGGTTTCGAAGGTGCCGATCTTGCGGGAAATCGAGATGATCTCGGTTTTGTCCATACCGATGCAGGGACGCAGCACCGGCAGATCCTGGGCTGCATCGGTGCAGGCCAGCGCCGCCATGGTCTGGCTGGCCACCTGGGCCAGGCTTTCGCCGGTGATCAGCGCCTGCAGTTCCAGTTTATCGGCCACCTGCTTGGCAATCCGCAGCATGCTGCGGCGCATCAGCACCGTGAACAGCACATCGGGGGCATGATCCCGGATGTATTCCTGCGGCTTGGTATAGGGCACTACAAACAGCGTGCAGTTGCCGGTATACTCCACCAGTTCCTTGGCCAGTTTCTGGACCTTGAGCTTGGCCCGCAGGCTGGTGTAAGGCGGGCTGGCGAAATGAATATGATGCAATGCCAGACCGCGGCGTGCCATGCACCAGGCCGCCACGGGGCTGTCGATACCGCCCGAGAGCAGGTTCAGCGCCCGGCCGCTGGTGCCTACCGGCAAACCGCCGGCGGCATCCACCTTGGGGCCGTGCACATACGCGGCATGATCCCGGATTTCCACCATGATCTCCAGCTGCGGATGATGTACATCCACTCGCAGATGATGGTGCTTGCCCAGCAGATAAGCCCCCAGTTCCCGGCAGATTTCCGGGCTCTTCATCGGGTAGGATTTATCGGCGCGCTTGGCTTCCACCTTAAAGGTGCGCAGCCCGCGCAGTGTCTGGCCCAGGTAGGCTTCGGCCGTTTCGCAGATGGCGGAGAAATCCTTGCTGCACTCCACCGCACGGCTCAGTTTGACGATGCCAAACACATGGGAAACGCGGCGGAACGCTTCTTCGATATCAAGGTCTTCCTCCATGGGTTCGATAAAAACCGTGCTCTGGGCCTGGTACACTTTAAACTTGCCCAGCGGTTCCAACCGCCAACGGATGATTTTGGCAAGGCGTGCTTCGAACTTGCCGCGATTCAGCCCTTTCAGGGTCATTTCGCCCTGATAGGCCAGAATAATTTCTTTCATAGGATTGCCTTTCCGTTGAATATTCAGATATGCTGCAGACTCTTCAGACCGTTGGACAAACCGTCCAGCAGCGCGTCCACATCCTCGTCGGTGTTTTCTGCGCAGAAACTGACGCGCAGCGCCGTCTGGATGATCCGATCATCGCAGCCCATTGCCTGCAGGGTATGGCTGGGTTCGCCCTTGTCGCAGGCACTACCACCCGAAACCAGCACCCCGCGGGTGTTCAGATAATTGATAAAGGTCTGGCTGTTGATGCATCCCGTAGAGAAGTTGACCACTTCCGGCACGGCATCTTCCGGCGAATTGATGATGATGCCGGGCATATTGGCAAGACCTTCCCGCAGGCGGCGGCTCAGCTTGGCAATATGCGCCTCCCGGGTCCGCATGGCCTGGTAACCCTTGGCGGCAGCCAGGCCCAACCCCACGATATACGGCGTATTTTCAGTGCCGGGGCGCAGGCCGCGTTCCTGATGGCCGCCATGGTACGGCGGGCACAGCGTCTGACGCTGGCTGTCCCGGATGAACAGCGCACCGATGCCTTTGGGGGCATGGATCTTATGGCCGGAAACGGCCAGCGTATCCACCCCGGCCCACTTTTGCAGGTCAATGGGGATTCGCAGCCATGCCTGCACCGCATCCACATGGAAATGGGTGCGGTTGTTGCGCGCCTTGATTCCCGCTGCCAGGGCCGCAATGTCCTGCACAACGCCGGTTTCGTTATTGACGGCCATGCAGGAAGCCAGCACCGTGTTTTTATCCACAGCCGCCAGGAATTTCTGCACGTCCAGATGTCCGTCGGCTTCCGGCAGGATCTCCACTACCTGAAAACCTTCGTTTTTCAGTGCACGCACCGCAAGCTGTACACTGGGGTGTTCGAAGCCGGATACCACGATTTTGTTGCCCCAATGCCGCCGGGGCATGGCTGCGCCCCACACAGCCATATTGTTGCCTTCTGTACCGCAGCCGGTAAAGTACACTTCGTCACTGCGGCAATGCAGTGTTTTGGCAATCCTTGCACGGGCATTTTCGATGCCATCCTGGGCAGCCACCGCCGGGTCATACAGGCTGCTGGGATTGGCCCACAGTTCCACCAGCGCATCGTGGATGACCTCGGTAACGGCCGGGTCGATGCGGGTGGTCGCGGCATTATCCAGATAATGAAGCTGGGGGTCGGAAAGCATACTGATTCCTCACATTTTTGCACAAAATTATACAGGATAAATTATACACGCCCGCCGGGAGAAAAACAACAGGGCTCACAAAATTTTTTCCGGATTTTGGCACAGAAAAACTGCGGAACGCCCGGAAGCATTCCGCAGTAAAAAGAAACGTTTATTCGCCGAAATCTTCCGCAGCTTTTTTCATCATGCTGCGGATGGGCAGGTTGTAGGGGCAGCGCGTCTCGCAGGCACCGCACTCCACACAGGCGCTTGCCTTGACCGGAAGCGTTGCATACCGTTCACGGCCCCAGCCTTCCAGGCCGTAGCGGTTGAGATACCCCTGGAACAGGAACACGTTGGGAATGGAGATGCCCACCGTGCAGGGAGCGCAGTAGTTGCAGCGGCGGCAGAACTGGGTGCCCAGCATATCCCGCACCTTCTGGCAGGCAGCCTGCTCTTCCTCTGTCAGCGGCGCAATGTTTTCGGCGCCTTTCACATTGCCTTCCAGTTCCTCCGGGGCTGCCATGCCGGGGATGGCCACCGTCACAGACGGGTTGGACAGAACATACCGCAGCGCCAGACGGCCGTCTTCAATGGCGCCGCCCGCAAGGGGTTTCATATCAATAAAGCCCTTGCCCACTTTGGCACAGCGGTCGATCAGCTCTGCCCCCTGCTGCTCCACAATGTTATACGGGAACATGATGGTTTCGATTTCCGGCACCGCAAGAGCCGCTTCAAACACAGCGGCCAGATGCGCCGTCAGGCCAATATGCCCTACCACGCCCTTGGCTTTGGCTTCCAGCAGTGCTTCCATGGAACCACCCGGGGCCAAAATCTTCTGCAGGTCTTCCATACTGGGGTTATGGAACTGGTACAGTTCAATGTGGTCGGTGCGCAGATTTTCCAGGCTTTTGGCCAGTTCCGCTTCCATCTCCGCCTTGGTCAATGCCCGGCACTTTGTCGCCAGAACAAAGGAATCCCGCAGGCCCAGTTCTTCCAGCGACTGCCCGATCCACGCTTCGCTGACCGTATAGGCACGTGCCGTGTCAATGTAGTTGATGCCCGCTTCATGGGCCGCCTTGAGCAGTTCCCGGGTACCGGGCTGGTCAATGCGCTGGATGGGAATACCTCCAAATCCCAAACGGGAAACCTTCAGGCCGGTCTGGCCCAGTTGTACATATTGCATTCTGTTCGCCTCGTTTTTTAGATTTATTGCCTTCCGATTTATTATAACAAATTCTTTGCGGATTTCCAGCCCCTTCTACCTTTTGATTGACAAAAGCGACCCGGTGCGCTACCATTACGTATATATTATCAGTATACAGGCCGACATAAGAGGGGGAAACTACCATGAAATACGGGTTTATTGGCTGCGGTAACATGGGCGGTGCCGTCGCACGGGCCGTCTGCAAAGGTGCCGGTGCCGGCGATGTTCTGCTGGCCAACCGCACCCCTGCCAAAGCACAGGCTTTGGCGGAAGAACTTGGCTGCGCCTGCGGCACCAACGAACAGGTAGCCAGTATCTGTGATTTTATCTTTTTGGGCGTCAAGCCGCAGATGATGGAAGATATGCTGGACGAGCTGGCGCCGGTTCTGGAATCCCGTGCCGAAAGCCGTCCCTTTGTTCTGGTTTCGATGGCGGCAGGCCTTTCCATGCACCAGATCCGGCAGATGGCCGGCAGCGGATACCCCATCATCCGGATGATGCCCAACACCCCCGTGGCACTGGGCGACGGTATGATCCAGTATTGCTATGACGATGTGGAACCGGAACAGCTGAACGAATGGTTGAGCGCCATGGCCCCCGCCGGGCAGCTGGACGAAGTGCCGGAAAATCTGATCGACGCCGCCAGTGCGGTTTCCGGCTGCGGCCCCGCGTGGGTCTACCAGTTTATTGAAGCACTGGCGGACGGCGGTGTGGCTGCCGGGCTGCCCCGCGCCAAGGCGCAGGAATATGCCGCCCAGACTGTACTGGGCAGCGCCCGTATGGTGCTGGAAAGCGGCCAGCACCCCGGCGCCCTGAAGGACGCCGTCTGCAGCCCCGGGGGTTCTACCATTCAGGGGGTACGCCTGCTGGAACAGCGGGCTTTCCGCGGCGCTGTGACCGACGCGGTCCTGGCAGCTTACGAAAAAACAAAGAAATTGGGGAAGTAAAACTATGCGCATCGTTGTGAAGGTCGGCACCAGCACCCTCGCCCATCCGGGCGGGCGGCTGAATATCCGCCATACCGAGGACCTGGTCAAGGTATGGAGCGACATCAAAAACGCCGGCCACGAACTGATTGTTGTTTCCTCGGCCGCCACCGGTCTGGGCGTAGGCAAACTGCTGATTCAGAAGCCGAAAGACATCACCACCAAACAGGCCGCCGCTGCCGTGGGACAGTGCGAACTGATGTATACCTACGACCGGCTGTTCAGCCAGTACAACCACACAGTGGCCCAGATGCTGCTCACCTGGGAGGACTTCGACCACGAAAATCGCCTGCGCAACCTGCGCAGCACGCTGGAACGTTTGCTGCAGCTGGGTGCCATTCCCATCGTGAACGAAAACGACTCCATCGCCATTGAAGAATATTCCCTGGGCGACAACGATACCCTGGCCGCACTGGTGGCACAGTGTATCCACGCCGACCTTGTGGTATTGCTTTCGGACATTGACGGCCTGTTTACAGCCGATCCCCACAGCGACCCCAACGCCCGGCTGATTCCCGTGGTGGAAGAGATCACCCCCGAAATCGAACGACTGGCCGGCGGTGCCGGTTCCTCGCTGGGGACCGGCGGCATGCTGACCAAGGTGATTGCCGCCAAACGGGCTACCAACGCCGGCGTTGATATGATTATTACCAACGGTGCCCACGCCGAAGTCCTGTATGATATTCTGGAAGGCAAACCGGTCGGCACCAAATTCATCGGCAAAAAGGAGGAATTGCAGTGACCACCCAGGAAATTTTGCAGGCTGCCCAAACGGCGCGTCTGCCGCTGGCCATGGCGGATACCCACATCAAAAACGAGGCGCTGGAAGCTATGGCTGTTGCCCTGATTGCTGCGCAGGAAGAGATCCTTGCCGCGAACAAACAGGACCTGGAAGCGGCACGCGGCCGCGTCAGCGATGTGATGCTGGACCGGCTGGCACTGACGCCCAGCCGCCTGACCGATATGGCCAAGGGCATGCGCGAAGTAGCGGCTCTGCCCGATCCGGTGGGTGCGGTGCTGCGCAAGATTGTACGTCCCAACGGGCTGGTCATTGAAAAGACTGCCGTTCCCATGGGTGTAATTGCCATCATTTACGAGAGCCGCCCCAACGTAACCAGCGATGCCGCCGCCCTGGCCCTGAAGGCAGGCAGTGCCTGCGTGCTGCGCTGCGGCCGGGATGCCTGGGCCAGCTGCCACGCCATTGTGCAGGCCTTGCGCGCCGGACTGCGGAAAGTGCATCTGCCGGAACATGCCATCAGCCTGATTGAGGACACCAGCCACGCCAGCGCCAATGAACTGATGACCGCCGATGGCCTGGTGGACCTGCTGATTCCCCGCGGCGGTGCCGGACTGATCCGTGCCTGTGTGGAGAATGCCACTGTGCCCTGCATCCAGACCGGTACGGGCATCTGCCATGTGTATGTGGATGCGGACGCCGATCTGGATATGGCACTGCGCATTGTGGAGAACGCCAAAACCAGCCGTCCCAGCGTGTGCAACGCCGAGGAAGCCCTGCTGGTTCACCGGGATGTAGCCGTCACCTTCCTGCCGATGCTGAAAAAGTGCCTGGTCGACGACCGCACGGCTGCCGGACTCACCCCGGTGGAACTGCATCTGGACTCCGCTGCTGCCGCCATCATTGACGGTGTTCCCGCCGGTCCCGCCGACTTTGACACCGAATATTTGGATTATAAACTCAGCGTGGCTGCGGTGGATTCTCTGGAAGATGCCATTGCCCACATTGCCAAACATTCGACCCATCACAGCGAGGCCATTGTCACCAACGACAAAGTTGCTGCCCAGCGCTTTGCCACCTGTGTGGATAGTGCCGCCGTATACATCAACGCCAGCACACGCTTCACCGATGGCGGCGAATTCGGTCTGGGCTGCGAGATGGGCATCAGTACCCAGAAACTGCACGCCCGCGGCCCCATGGGTCTGGCAGAACTGTGCACCTACAAATACATCGTGCATGGCAACGGACAGACCCGCGGCGGCGCCGCTTCTCTGTTGCAGACGCCCTGCCACTGAAAAATGACATAGAAAACCTCCCGGCAAGCTTCGACGCCTGCCGGGAGGTTTATTATTTATCCGAAAATTCGTTCAGAACAGCATAAGAAAACTTTACGCAAAGCTTTTTCGCACCAGTCTGCAAACTGCCGTACCCGCAGCAGCCGGAACAACAGGCTGCGCACAGCATCCACCGCGGTACACGCCAGATAGATGACCACCGCCGTACCGATCACGGCCAGAACCAGCAGCGGTCCCGGCAGCGAAGCGTAGGAAGCAAAACGGTTTTCCATCAATGCATCGCTGACCAGCGGGTGGTTATGGATCAGGTACACACCAAACGCCAGCGGCGATGCAAGACGAATCAGCCGCACACTCCATGCGGGCAACCGCAGATTTCTGAACAGAAGCAGCAGTCCTACCGCCGCCAGCAGCACGGTGGGCGAAATGTAATTCAACCAGTCCGACTGTGCGCCGAAAAAGCGGTCACCGATTTTGGCATACCATTCCACCCGCCGTGTCAGGATGTTGCGTCCCATCCGCAAAGCGTAGCTGAGCAGAGAGAATCCCACATACATTCCCAGCGCCTTGGAGGCCCGGATTTTTTCCCATGCCTTGTACTGGCGGATATACCCGCCGATCAGGTACAGAATGGCCAGCCACCAGACGGAATACCCGTTTGCCAGATAGAATCGATCATGACGGGTAATCGTCGGGAATACCGAGAATACCAGCACCAACACCACCAGCATGGTGCGCAGCTGCCGCCGCGGCATGGTGCGTACCAGGTGATTGAGCAGCGGAATCAAAAAGAACAGCCCAAAGTAAGCCGTAAAATACCAGTAATCCACGTACTGATAGGTGACGGGCATCAAGGCATGGAGCAGGTCGGTAATCCCCACACTGCCGGGCATCAACATTCCCCACAAGGCAGTAAAACCCACACTGTAAAATGCCACCTGCAACCACAGGCTGATCAGATTAGCGGGGCGCCAGCGGCTTGCCACTCCCACATAGCCGGAAATCAGTGCATAACAGTTCACCGCACAGTAGGCAAATGCTTCCGGCAGGTAGGCCCAGTACACACTGTGCCCCTGCGCCGCTTCCAGCACACCGCCGTGGCCTTCGGTATGCAAAATCACCACCAGCAGCATGCTGAACATGCGCAGCAGATCTATGCCGTAGTTTCGTTGTTGCTGCATGCAAATGTCCCCTTTTCTACCAAAAAAGCGACGGTCCGAACGCCCGGACCGTCGCCTTCTTTCTTCAATCAGCCGATGTTCATGTCAACTGCCGTGTTGATGCCGTTGACACGACCCGAACCGGTATACTGCCAAATGTTGTACTTGTAATTAAAGCTGAGGGTATCGCGGTACTGTGCGATCCAGATATTATACTTGCTGATATTCGCAAAGTTCAGCGCGTTATAGAACCAGCTTGCGTAGGAATAGACACCCGCCTTGTAGCCTGCGTTGCGGATCGTCTCGCAGAAGGCCACGGCGCAAGCCGTGCGCTCTGCAGCGCTGATGGCGTTGGCACGTCCGCCGGCCACAGACTCGGTGTCGTAGTAAACGCCCAGCGGCAGCGAGTAACCGCTGACCAGGCTCAGCACCATACTGGCTTCTTCCACCGCTTCTGCCTCATTGATGGCCTGGCTGTAGAAGTAAACGCCCACCTTCAGGCCGGCATTGATGGCGCCCTGGATATTCTGCCGATAGGTAGAGTCCTCTACCAGCGCACCCGTACCATAACCGCGGTAACCACAGCGGATAATGGCAAAGGTGATGCCGTCGGCCTTGACCGCATTCCAGTCGATCACGCCCTGGAATTTGGAAACGTCAATACCGCGGGACGTACGGTTCAATGCACCGTCTGCACCAAAGGTGTATACATCTCCCTGAATGACTTGGTTGCCCGTGACAGGCTCATGCGTAACCGGGTCATAATAATAGGTCACACCGTCAATCTCCTGCCAGCCGGTGTAAACATACTCCACCTTTTCGGTGCTGGTCACATCAAAGCCATATCCAGCCAATGCGCTTGCCTCGATCTCATCCGGCCAACCGGCAGTGGGATCGCTGGGCGTCGCCGTAGGAGCGGCGGTGGGCACCGGCGTTGCCGTAGGAGCCGGCGTAGGCACCGGGGTCGGTGCCGGCGTGGGAGCAGGCGTTGCCGTGGGCACCGGCGTAGGCGCCTCGGTAGGAACCGGTGTCGGTGTTGCCGTCACTTCCGGGGTGGGAGCAACGGTCGGAGTAGGAGTCGGAGCCACTTCCGGGGTGGGAGCAACGGTCGGAGTAGGAGTCGGAGCCACTTCCGGGGTGGGAGCAACGGTCGGAGTAGGAATAGGAGTCACTTCCGGGGTGGGGGTAGCTACTGTTTCGCTGCCGCTGTCCGAAGGAGCAGGCGAAGCTTCCCCTTCTGCCAACAGCTGGGTACCATCATCGGTGCGATGCGCCATCTGCATAGTGCGTCCGGTATTGCCCAGCGTCACGATGGAGTCCGCAGCCCCCGGCAGCCAGAGGGACATATTGCTGTTGGGGGCATAGCCTCCATCCCGCTTGGCACCAACCAGTTCCTGCGTGCCGTCTTTGTAAACCGGCAGATACGCCGTCTCGCTGCCGTCGGACAGCATAAGATGGCCGCTGCTGCTCAGCTTTGCAGTATATGTAACGGTCTTGCCCTTTTCCTCGGCAGCACTTTCAGCATACTGGACAGTGTCGGTCACTTCTTCCGCGATAGGGGCGGCACCGGCAGTATTCACCGCGGAGTCTTCCGCGCTCTCGTTTACCTGATTCGCCTGAACGATCTTATCTTTGACCGCTTCCACATCCGCTTTATAGACCACTTTTTCCTGCACGGTAACCGTGGTACTTTCCGGCACCAGATATCCTTCAATGGGCTGAACCGTCACAGTATACTCACCGGGGTCCACATCTTCCGCCAAAGCCGTACCGGTTTCGGTATCCACCGCGTAGTCGGCGGTTTCGCCCTCCGAATCCGTCAGGGTCACTGTTGCTTCCACACCGGTAAGCGGCAGTTTTTCCGGGGTATCTTCCCCATCCTTTGCTCCCGGCGTTGCCTGGAGCTCCGCTGCAGATTCTTCCGTCTGTTCCGCCAGTGTGTACAGCTGAACGCCCACGTCCTGCTGCACCACGCTCACGTCCGCCAGCAACTCCACATCCGGTTCCGGTGTAGGTTCCGGTGTCGGAGTCGGAGTAGCCACCGGTTCCGGCGTCGGGGTGGGCGTTGCTTCCGGGGCCGGCACCGGCGTGAAAGAAGCCGCAAACACACCCAGGCCGATGCTTGCCGTCAGCACGGCCGCCGAACCGCCGGCAACCAATTTGTATAAGGGCAGCCGCGCAAAGGCATTGCCCGAAAAATATTTCATGGGATTCCGCTTATTGAACATCCTTACCTCACCGTTCACCAAAATAAAAACAGATAAAAGACACTATTGCGCCATGTATAAAATCATAGCATGAAAGGCTGTTTTTCCGCAAGAGGTCAAACAGCCAAAAAAACGGCTTTTTCCTGTAAATTTTTGACATTATTTCACGGTCACATATTGGAATGGCGCCATTGGATTTTTGTCTGTTTTACCGTTTTTTGCTATATTGTAGGCAATTTCTTTTCTGATACCATTGGTTGTATGCATGATACGTTTTTGCCCTGCCAAAGAGATATACACCCCACACCCCCCTGAGCGTTCTACAGTATTAGTAATATAGGCCGCCTGTTTCGTGATTTTTTAGAGTGTATATCGTCAGAGGTTGTTTTTTTCTTGACAAAACGGTTCACCGGTGTATACTGTTTACTGGACATAAAAACAGGGGCGCTGAGGGGCATCCTCGGCTGAGATCGAAGCAAACCGCAGCTTCGGGTCGCCTTGAACCTGATCCGGATAATGCCGGCGTAGGAAGTTTGACCCATCAAAGAAGTCTTACTGCGTTTGCGCCTGCTCTTTTTGCAGGCGCTTTTCTGTTTTTATGTACTGAATATTTGTTTGGGGAGGAGTTTACCCGATGACCAAAACCTATTCCAAAACCCGTACTCTGGTAGAGTGCGCCCTGATGATTGCCCTGGGCACCGTCCTGGCAAACATCAAAATCTACGAACTGCCCAACGGCGGTTCCGTTACCCTGTTCAGCATGTTGCCTTTCATTTTGATTTCGTTCCGGCACGGCGTAAAATGGGGCCTGTTCACAGGCTTCGTCAACAGCCTGCTCCAGATGCTGCTGGGCTTTTATGCACCGCCGGCTCCCGGCCTACTGCCGCTGGTGGGCATGATCCTGCTGGATTATGTGCTGGCCTTTACGCTGTTGGGCCTGGCCGGTGCCATTGCCAAGCCTTTCTCCAACCGTCTTGTAGGCGTTGCCGTAGGTACCGCAGTGGTATGCCTGTTCCGCTTCCTGTGCAGCTTCCTGTCCGGCGTACTCATTTGGGGCAACCTGAGCGAAGGTCTGCCTGCCTGGACCTACAGTCTTACCTATAACGGCAGCTATATGGTGCCCGAAACCATTATGACCACCATTGCCGCCGTCTTGATCTGCAAGGCGGCGCCGCAGCTCTTTAACACCCAGAATTCCTGATTTTTTATTCCCGCATGTATCTTCCGATATGTGCGGGATTTTTTTATAATTTCTTGCTATTTCTTTTAGAACATCTCCCTGCTGTCCCGGGTCAGACTTTTTCCCGTTATAAAAATAACTTTCATTTTATTGTTTTCGATTTATACTTTTTTGCGAAAATCCTTTATTTTTACCCACACAATAGCCAAAATATAAAGATGTTTTTCGTCTTTTTGACAAATCGTCTAAAATTGCTTTCTTTTTTATGAAGAATATGTTAAGATAAGTTTAACAAGGTGTGCGGTTGCCAGAACCAGGACAGCCACACACCCGCGTTAGAGGAATCCATCTGAATTTTGGAGGAATGCTTTTATGATGAAATATCTGCAAAAGCTCGGCAAGGCATTGATGCTGCCTGTCGCCGCGCTTCCTGTCTGCGGCATTCTCATGGGTCTGGGCTATGCACTGGCTCCGGCTGCCATGGGTGCTGAAGGTGCAACGACCGGTTTCGCTTACACGGCCGGTTTCATTCTGATCAAGGCCGGCGGCGCCCTGATCGACAACATGGCCTGGCTGTTCGCCGTTGGCGCTGCTGTTGGCCTGTCCGATGACCATGACGGCACTTCTGCTCTGGCCGGTCTGGTCAGCTACCTGATGATGACCCAGCTGCTCAGCACTGGCGTGGTCAGCGCTCTCCCCTTCATGAACCTGGTCGAGGGCACTTCCACTTACATTGCTTTCCAGAAGACCGCCGGCAATGCCTTCATCGGCATCCTGGCTGCCATCATCGGTTCCACCTGCTACAACAAGTTCAAGAGCACCCAGCTGCCTGACTGGCTGGCCTTCTTCAGCGGCAAGCGCTGCGTGGCCATCGTCACCGGCCTGGTTTCCATCGTTGTTTCCGTCATCCTGCTCTTCGTCTGGCCCATCATCTTCAATGCTCTGGTTCTGCTGGGCGACGGCATCGTCAGCCTGGGCGGCGTTGGCGCCGGTCTGTACGCCTTCTTCAACCGCCTGCTGATTCCCACCGGTCTGCATCACGCCCTGAACAACGTGTTCTGGTTCGACACCATCGGCCTGGGAGACCTGACCCACTACTGGGCCGGTGAAACCTCCGCCGACGTGGGCTGGAGCCTCGGTATGTACATGTCCGGCTTCTTCCCCTGCATGATGTTCGGTATCCCCGGTGCGGCTCTGGCTATGGTCCACACCGCCAAGAACAAGAAGGCTGCCATCGGCCTCGTGACCTCCGCTGCTATCTGCGCGTTCGTCTGCGGCGTTACCGAGCCCTTCGAGTTCGGCTTCATGTTCCTGTGCTTCCCCCTGTACGTTGTTTATGCTGTTCTGTACGGCATCTTCACCGTTATCACCTACTACGTTGGTTTCCGCGCCGGCTTCATGTTCTCTGCCGGTGCCACTGACCTGGTCTTCTCCGCTTCTCTGCCGGCTCATGCCAACACCTGGATGATCATTCCTCTGGGCATTGCCGCTTTCGTGGTCTTCTACGTTGTCTTCCGTTTCGCCATCACCAAGTTCAACCTGGTGACTCCGGGCCGTGAGGATGAGGATGCCGAAGCCGCCGAGGCCAACATCACCCTGGCCAACAACGACTTCACCGCGATTGCCAGCGGCGTTCTGAGCGCTGTCGGCGGCAAGGGCAACGTTTCCAACGTTGACTACTGCGCCACTCGTCTGCGCTTTGAAGTCAAGGACAGCACCGCTGTGGATGAAAAGGCCGTTAAGGCTGCCGGCGCCGCCGGTGTCATTCGTCCCAGCAAGAACGCCTGCCAGGTCGTTATCGGCCCCAAGGTCCAGTTTGTCTACGACGAATTGAAAAAGATGCTGTAAGTAACCCTTACGGCGCTTAGATAAAGGTTCTGGTTCCCTTTATCACCTCCGCCGGGGGCGGGCGCGATGCCCGTCCCCGGCATTTTATTTTGAAAAGTGTACGGCAAAATGCTGCGCCTTTTCTCTCTACGTGTTATAATGAAGGCAAGGAACGGGGGCCACTCCCCTACATTGTCAGGAGGTTTTTATTATGAAAATTATCCGCGCAAAAGATTACTACGACATGTCCCGCAAAGCTGCCAACATCATTTCCGCTCAGGTCATCATGAAGCCCAACTGTGTGCTGGGCCTGGCCACCGGCGGTACCCCCGTTGGCACCTACAAACAGCTGGTAGAATGGTACAACAAAGGTGACCTGGACTTCTCCGAAGTGACCACCGTCAACCTGGACGAGTACCGCGGCCTGCCCCGTGAGCATGCCGAAAGCTACTGGAGCTTCATGCACCGCAACCTGTTTGACCTGGTGAACATCAACCCCGCTTCCATCAATCTGCCGGACGGCACCAACATGGACGCCGAGGCCGAATGTGCCCGTTATGACTATGTGATCAAGCGCGTGGGCGGCATCGACCTGCAGCTGCTGGGCATCGGCCACGACGGCCACATCGGTTTCAACGAGCCGGGCGAAGCCTTTGAGCTGGGCACCCACTGTGTTGACCTGAAGCCCGAAACCATCGAAGCCAACAAGCGCTTCTTTGAGGGCAACGAGGATCTGGTCCCGAAACAGGCTTACACCATGGGTATCAAGACCATCATGCAGGCCCGCAAGGTCCTGATGGTTGCCAACGGCAAGGACAAAGCCGAAATCGTCAAGAAGGCGTTCTTTGGCCCCGTCACGCCGGAAGTTCCCGCCAGCATCCTGCAGATGCACCCCGACTTCATTCTGGTTGGCGACGAGGAAGCCCTGAGCCTGATCTAAAGGCAGGAGGAGCATTGTTATGATTATCCGAAACGCTAAGGTATTTTCCGATGGCTGCCGCTTTGTGGAAAAAGACCTGGTAATTCGTGACGGGCGCATCGTGTTCGGCGCCGCTCCGCAGGAAAACGAAGAAATCATCGACGCCCAGGGCGCCTATGCCCTGCCCGGTCTGGTGGACATCCACTTCCACGGCGCGGTCGGTCACGATTTCTGTGATGCAGATGAGGCCGGCCTGCAGGCCATCGCCGATTTTGAAGCCAGCAAGGGCGTACTGGCCATCTGCCCCGCCACCATGACCTTTGACGAAGAGATTCTGAACGGCATTATGGATGTGGCCGCTGCCCACAAGAATGAGCGCGGCGCCGATCTGGTGGGCATCAACATGGAAGGCCCCTATATCAGTCCCCGCAAAGTGGGTGCCCAGAACCCCAAGTATGTAATGGCTGCCGATGCCGGCATGTTCCGCCGCCTGCAGGCCCGCAGCGGCGGTCTGATCCGCCTGGTGGACATTGCGCCCGAAGAACCGGGCAACCTGGACTTTATCCGGGAATGCCATAACGAAGTCCGTATTTCCATTGCTCATACCTGCACGGATTACGAGGCCGCCAAGGAAGCGTTTGCTGCCGGTGCTTCCCATATGACGCACCTGTACAACGCCATGCCCGGCATCACCCACCGTGAACCCGGCCCCATCATCGCCGCGCTGGAAGAGGGTGCCGAAGTAGAGCTGATCACCGATGGCGTGCATATTCATCCGGCCATGGTCCGCTTTACCTTCAACACCTTTGGCGACGACCATGTGATCCTGATTGCCGACAGCATGATGGCCTGCGGCCTGCCGGATGGTCAGTATTCCCTGGGCGGCCAGGCCGTCACCGTGCGCGGCCCTCGTGCCACCCTGACCGAGCATCCCGATACCATTGCCGGCAGCGCCACCTGCCTGTACGACTGCATGAAGCACGCCGTGATGCAGATGGGTGTTCCCCTTGCCAGCGCCGTCCGGGCGGCTTCTTTGAACCCTGCCCGCAGCATTGGCATTGAGGCCGACTACGGCAGCCTGGAACCCGGCCGCTGGGGCAACGTGATCCTGGCAGACGATCAGCTGAATATCGTAAAAGTCATCCGCAAGGGTGAGGTTCTTGCCTGACGGACACTATTCATAAATTTGTATAAAAATTTATGACAAGGCCATTGCAAATTGTATACTGTTTTGTTATAATATAGGTGATATTACGCTGAGAAAGGGGAACTGGATATGCCGATCTCTGAGCCTACTGCCGTATTTTCCATCCGCGATGATCGTGATATGGAGATCAAACAGGCTGTGCTGCAGGTTTATCGCGCGCTGGAAGAGAAGGGCTACAACCCCATCAACCAGCTGGTAGGCTACATCCTCTCTGAGGACCCGACCTACATTACCACCTATAAAAATGCGCGTGCGATCATCCGCCGCATTGACCGTGACGATTTGCTGCAAGCCTTGGTGCGCGATTACGTCAAAGGGTAAATCCTCCAAACAAAAATCCCGTGTACTGATGTACACGGGATTTTTCTTTTATTGGTTAGGCAAAAAAGGCGTTCTGTACGGCGTTCAGAACCGCTGCACGGCCTGCGGTAAAGTTCACCCCACCCTGCAGGTAGCAGGTGTAAGGCGCACGCAGCGGGCCATCGCAGGAGATTTCGATGGTACTGCCCTCGGTAAAGCTGCCGGAAGCCATGACCACCTTATCCGTGTAGCCGGGCTCATCCGCCGGTTCCGGAGAGGCAAAGCTGTCAATGGGGCTGTTATGCTGGATACCTGCGCAAAACCCGGTAAGCGCCGCCGCACTGCCCGAATCAAAGCAGGTCACAATGTCATTATGATCTTCCGTGTAGCGCGGCACCGGATGTACCCCCGCCAGCTCCAACAGACACTGGGCATAAATAGCTGTTTTCAGTGCCTCACATACAACCCCGGGTGCGTAGTAAAAGCCCAGGAAAGTGTCCCGCAGGCTGTCCTGGGTGCATCCCAGGTCTGCACCGATGCCCGGTGCCGTAAACCGGTGGCTGCATTTTTCCACCAGGTCCGCCCGTCCGGCAATATACCCGCCTGTAGGGGTAATGCCGCCGCCGGGATTCTTGATGAAGCTTCCCGCAATCAGGTCTGCCCCCACTGCCAGCGGCTCCTGCGTTTGGGTAAACTCGCCATAGCAATTATCCACAAAAATAACCGCCTTCGGATTCACTGCCCGGACAGTTTCCGCCACCTTGCGGATGGTTTCCAGATTGAAGGCATTGCGCTGGGTATAGCCTCGGCTGCGCTGGATATGCACCACCGTGGCTGTCTTGGCCTTCTCTGCAATCAGATCATAGTCCGGCATAAAGTCCGGCAGCAGCGGACATTCGTCATACTGTATGCCATATTCCCGCAGGGTACCGCAGCCCTTGCCGGCATCGCCGATACCGATCACGCCTTCCAGCGTATCATAGGGGCGGCCGGTAGCGGCAAGCAGTGTATCACCGGTGCGAAGCAGACCGAACAGCGCCACCGTCAGTGTGTGGGTGCCGCTCATGAACTGCGGCCGTACCAAAGCAGCTTCGGCGCCCATGCAGCGGGCAAACACTTCTTCCAGTTTGTTGCGGCTGTCATCCCAGACGCCGTACCCGCTGGACCCCCAGAAATGCCGCGCTTCCACTCCACAATCGGTAAAAGCCCGCAGCATTTTCAGCTGATTATAATCGCGGATCTCCTCCACATGAGCAAACTGCGCACGGCACAGTTCCATGGCTTTGCGGTCCAGATCCAGAACTTCCGGTTTGATATGATAAAACTGTTCGATCATAGAATATCCCATTCCCGTGTATATTGATGTAGCATGCCCTGCTGCGTAAAGCCCAGGCGTGTATAAAATGGCCGCAACCGTGGTGCGCAGGCAAACCGCACCGTATGGCGTTCGGCCAGCTGGTTGGCCATCCGCACGATCAGCCAGCCGGCCAGTCCTCTCCCCTGCCAATCCGGCAAAGTGACTCCGGCCGACATATAGGCTTCTTCCTGGCTTTTTTCATAGCAGCCCACTGTGCAGACGGGCGTGCGATGGTTCTGCAGCGCCCAGCAACAGCCGACACCGTGGGCAATGGCGGTGCAGGCCGTGGTATAGAACTGTTCCTGTTCCGTTTCACTGTCCGGAAATACCAGTCGGCTGACCGGCTGCATGGCCGGATGTTCTTCCAGCACCAGTTCGGGCGGCGGTGCTGGCGGCAGCGGAAGGCGTTGTCCGCGGGGAAGTTCCCACAACAGAAGGGGGGCTTCCGGTTGCCAACCCTCCAGCGGCTGCTGCTCGCTCAGCAATCTGTCTGCCCGCAAAAAACGCAGGAACCCCTGTAATTCTTCCGCTGCTTCCTCTCCTGCTTCCCCTTCCGGCAAACGGCCGCACAATGTTGCCGTTCCGCCGTGCAGGGCCAACGCCGCTGTCCCCGGCAGAAGGTAAAAGCACCACCCGCTGGCAGGATAAGAGCCAAACAATGTGCAGTGAGTTCCCATTGTTGCGGCAAAGTAGGGCTTTCCGGCAATGCGTCGGGCAAACTCTGCAAAATGCGTCGGTGTGGTAACAGCTTGAATCATAGGGGTTCCTTACAAATTGTCCTGCTTTACTGCAGGGCCATCACAATGCGTTTGTAATCGCGCCCGCGGACCTCAAAGTTCGGGTAAAGATCAAAGGAGGCCGAAGCCGGCGACAGGCTCACAACATCCCCTGCCATAGCCGTTTGCCGGGCCTTTTCCACGGCATCCTGCATTCCGTCGGCATGGAGGATGGTCAATCCGCTTTCCGCAAAATCAGGATGTTCCCGCACGGCTTTCTCAATGCGAGGGCCGGTAGCGCCCATCAGGATCAGTGTTTTCACATGGGCCAGAATCTCCGGTGCCAGGGGTTCATAAGGGATTTTTTTATCATAGCCGCCGGCGATCAGAATGATCTTCTGGTCAAAGCTGCGCAACCCGGCGATGGTCCGCGTGGGGCTGGAGGCAATGGAGTCATTGTAATACGTTACGCCGTCCAGCGTACGGACCGGCTCAATGCGGTGTTCTACCCCGCAGAAGGTGGAAGCCACCTGACGCATGGCCTCTACGGGCACGCGCCCCCAAACCGCAGCAATCGCCGCCAGCAGGTTCTCCACATTGTGCAGGCCGCGCAGTTTCACGTCCTTGCGCGCCACCACCGGCGTTACGGTTCCCTGCTCAGCATAGCAGAGCATGTCATCCTCTGCCCGCAGGAAGGCGCCATTGTCGGTTTCATGCAGACGGGTAAACCATACCTGCTCGCCTTTGCAGTCGCTCTGCATCCCACGGCTGACTTCGTTCTCATAGCCCAGCACAGCGCGGCAAGGCGGTTCCTGCCACAGCAGGATGTTCCGCTTGGCGTCGATGTACTCCTGCATATCCTTGTGATGATCCAGATGGTTGGGCGTCACATTGGTAACCACCGCCACCTTGGGGCTGCGGCGCATGCTGATCAGCTGGAAGCTGGACAGTTCCACCACCGCCACCGCATCCGGCGTTACATCCGCCAGCTGGGGCAGCAGCGCAGCACCGATATTCCCCCCCAGGAAAACCTTCCGACCAGCAGCTTCCATCATTTTGGAAATCAGTGTGGTGGTGGTAGTTTTCCCGTCGGAACCGGTCACGGCAATGATCTCACAGGGGCAGAACTCAAAGAACAGTTCCACCTCGCTGGTGACCATGGTGCCGGCCTGCAACGCTGCCTGAAGTTCCGGTTTGTAGTACTCGTAGCCCGGCGTACGCATAATGATATCCTGCCCGGCAAAACCATCGGTATAATGTTCGCCCAGGCTCAACGCCACATGAAGACGGCGAAGCGTATCGGCGTAGTCACCAAACTCCTCCAGGCTCTTTTTCTGGTCACAGAGTGTAACCTGAGCTCCCAGCTCTACAAACTGTTCAATGCAGCGCTTATGGCTGACACCCGCGCCGATAAAGGCAACTTTTTTGCCGCGGATCAATTCCTGCAACTGTTCGATGGGCAGCATTGTGCATCTCTCCCCTGCTGTTGAATTCGTGTCTTTCTTATTATACTCAGGCGGAGGCTTCTCCGCAACAAAATCGGCCCGCCTGCGCGAGCCGAAAAAAGAAAAATCTGATTATTGCTGACCGCCCATGGGGATGCCATGCTTCTCCAGCAGAGCCTGGATCTTGGTCATGGGATCGATGATGCTGGAAACGCTCTTGTCGTGGTTGATAGCAGCGATGAAGTAGGCGGTGTACTTGGAAACGTCTACGTCGAAATACCAGGGACGCTCCAGCAGTTCCGGCTTGCGGTAGGTCAGGTTGGTGCCCAGAACCGCTTTGAGGATGCCGTCATTGTAAGCCTTGTCGAACTTGTCCAGACCGGCCGTGAACAGCGGGAAGGTGGCGCAGGTAAAGATGTTCTTGGCGCCGCGCATCTTCAGCTCATAGGCAATGTCCAGCATGGACTCACCGGAAGCGATGATGTCGTCCGCAATGAAAACGTCCTTATCCTTGACGCTCTCACCCAAGTACTCATGAGCAACGATGGGGTTACGGCCGTTGACCACACGGCTGTAGTCACGGCGCTTGTAGAACATACCCAGGTTGCAGCCCAGCACGCTGGAGTAGTACATGTTGCGGTTCATGGCGCCTTCATCGGGAGAGACGATCATGAAATGTTCCTTGTGGAAGCTGACATCGGGCACATGATGCAGCAGGCACTTGAGGACCTGGTAGGTAGGCATAACGTTATCAAAGCTCATGGTAGGCACAGCGTTCATAACGCGAGGGTCATGAGCATCGAAGGTGATGATGTTCTTTACGCCCACAGAGCGCAGCTGCTGCAGGGAGAACGCGCAGTCCAGGCTCTCGCGGCTGACACGGCGATGCTGACGGCCGCCGTACAGGCTGGGCATAATCACACTGATGCGGTGGGCACGACCGGAAACAGCCTGAATCAAACGCATCAGGTTCTGGAAGTGGTCGTCGGGAGAGAGATGGTTCTCGTACCCGAACAACTGATAGGTCACGCTGTAGTTACCCGGATCCACAAAGATAAACAGGTCATCGCCGCGGGTAGAAGCCTTGACCAGACCTTTGGCGTCGCCGGACTGAAAACGCGGGCAATCCGAAGGAATAATGAACGAATCGACCTCCATGCCGACCTCACGCGCCCAGCGGACGAGATGTCCATCCACCAGTTTGCAGAGTTCTTCGGCACCGGGACAGGCGATCAATCCCAAATCAGCAATTGCATCTTCTTTGGCAAAAAAATCGCGCGGGCCAAGATTTTGTTCAGCCATACGTGTTTGCTCCTTACTTCCATTACAGAATGTATTGTATTTTCCAAAGGGCATACAGCCCCATTTATTAGTATTGTAACACAGCAAGCCGATAAAATCAGCCCTATGACGCAACTTTTCCGACAATTTTTGCATTTTCTGCGTTTTAAATATGATTCATCGGACCCCCTGACAAAAATTCTGTCGGATTTTACAAAAAATTTGCAATTTGCCGGATTTTGCCTTTTTCCCCTTCTGGATCGCGGTATTGTACGCCGCCTGGCGACACAAAAAAACAGCGTTTGCCGCAAGGCAAACGCTGTTCATGCTGTTTATCCGATCAATTAGACCAGTTCGATGATCGCCATCTCGGCAGCATCGCCGCGACGGGGGCCGATCTTGTAAATGCGGGTGTAACCGCCGTTACGGTCGGCGTACTTGGGGCCGTACTCATCGATGACCTTCTTGGCAATGTCTTCCTTGGTAATGTAGGAGAAGACCTGACGCTTTGCATGCAGATCATCCTGCTTACCGAGGGTGACCATCTTCTCGGCCATGGAACGAACTTCCTTGGCGCGGGTAACGGTGGTCTCGATCTTGCCGTTCTCAAACAGATAGGTCACCATCGCGCGCAGCATGGCGTTGCGGCTATCGGTGGTACGACCGAGTTTTCTGGTACCGGGCATTCCGTTTCACTCCTTATACTTGGTATCCGCGTGTCGCGGGGGGTTAGTTTTCGTCGTCCTTGGTCAGAGAGAAACCAAGGCTGTCCAGCTTGGCCATGACTTCCTCCAGGCTCTTGCGGCCCAGATTGCGAACCTTCATCATTTCGTCTTCGCTCTTGTTGATGAGGTCGCCCACCGTGTTGATGCCGGCGCGCTTCAAGCAGTTGAAGGAACGGACACTCAGATCCAGTTCTTCAATAGTCATTTCCAGCGCTTTTTCACGGCCCTGATCATCGTTGTCCACCATGATCTCGGTCTCGCCGGTCTCGTCGCAGAGGTTCACAAACAGGTTCAGATGCTCGGTCAGCACGCGGGCCGCCAGGCTCAGGGCTTCCTGCGCATTGCAGGTGCCATCGGTCCAGACTTCGATAATGAGCTTGTCATAGTCGGTGATCTGGCCTACACGGGTATGATCCACAGTGTAGTTGGCTTTGAGCACGGGGGTGTAAATGCTGTCAACGGGCAGGGTGCTGATGTCGTTTTTCTCGATCAGCGCCAGTTTGTTGCGCTCGGCAGGAACATAACCGCGGCCCTTGTCGAAGGTCAATTCCATGACCAGCTTGGCACCCTCGCCCAGGGTGGCGATATGCCACTCGGGATTGAGGATCTCCAGGTCATCGCCGCCCTTGATGGAACCGGCAATGAGCTCACAGGGACCAACGGCCTCTACACGGACGGTCTTGGGGCTTTCGCCGTAGATTTTGGCGGCGATGCCCTTGAGGTTCAGGACGATCTCGGTCACGTCCTCGCGTACGCCCTCAATGGTGGAAAACTCATGCACCACGCCGTCGATCTTGACGCTGGTGACAGCCACACCGGGCAGAGAGGACAGAAGCACACGACGCAAGCTGTTGCCCAAGGTCGTGCCGAAACCGCGCTCCAGCGGCTCGACCACGAACTTACCGTAGCGACCATCCGGGGAAAGGCTGGCCGTTTCGATCTTGGGGCGTTCGATCTCCATCATAAAAACCCTCCTTGTTACGCTGGCACGAAAAGGTGCCAGTCAGGTTGGAAAAATCGTAGAAAGTTGCTAAGAGGATTACTTGGAGTACAACTCGACGATGAGGTGCTCAGCGATGGGCACATCGATGTCCTCGCGCACGGGCATCTTCACAACGGTGCCCTTCAGAGCGTTCTTATCGCGCTCCAGCCAGGAGGGCAGCAGCACGACGGGAGCGTCTTCGCCCAGTAGCTTGCTGAACTTGACGGAAGAACGGCTGGACTCGATGACTTCGATCACATCGCCCGGCTTAACCTGATAAGAGGGGATGTTGACACGCTTGCCATTGACGGTGAAATGGTTGTGAGAAACCAGCTGACGAGCGTCGCGGCGGGTCTTGGCAAAGCCCAGACGGTAGACGACGTTGTCGAGACGGCGCTCGACCAGAACCAGCAGGTTCACACCGGTCTGACCCGGCATACGGGTGGCCTTTTCGTAGTAGGTATGGAACTGGTTCTCCAGGATGCCGTACACGAACTTGACCTTCTGCTTTTCGTTCAGCTGGGTGGCGTACTCGCTCTTCTTCTTTCTCATCTGGCCGCCGGGGTTACGATTGGTGGTCTTCTTGCCATAACCCATAACAGCAGGAGAAATGCCGAGAGCACGGCAGCGCTTGGCGATCGGTTGGGTATTTTTAGCCATAACTCAAATTCTCCTTTCAATCAAACGCGGCGGCGTTTGGGCGGGCGGCAGCCATTGTGCGGAATGGGGGTCACATCGCGGATCATGGTGACTTCCAGACCGGTTGCCTGCAGGGCGCGGATGGCGCTCTCACGGCCGGAACCGGGGCCTTTGACGTAGACTTCAACAGTCTTCATGCCATGCTCGATGGCGGCCTTGGCGGCGACCTCAGCAGCGCTCTGGGCGGCGTAAGGGGTGCTCTTGCGGGAGCCGCGGAAGTTCAGCGCACCAGTGCTGCACCAGGAAACGGTGTTGCCCTGAGTGTCGGTGATGGTCACGATGGTGTTGTTGAACGTGCTCTGAATGTGAGCAGCACCGGCGCTGATATTCTTGCGCTCTCTTTTCTTAGTGCGGGTTTTTGCCGCAGTAGCTTTATTAGCAGCCATGTCTCAGTTCCTCCTTACTTCTTTTTGTTCGCGACGGTGCGCTTGGGACCTTTGCAGGTACGCGCATTGGTCTTGGTGCGCTGGCCGCGGCAGGGAAGGCCCTTGCGATGGCGCACACCACGGTAGCACTGGATCTCGGTCAGACGCTTGATGTCAAGCGCGACGTTGCGGCGCAGGTCGCCCTCTACCATGATGTTGTTTTTGTCGATGTAGTCACGGATCTTGGCTTCTTCATCAGCAGACAGATCCTTGACGCGGGTATCAGGGTTAATTCCGGTTCCGGCGAGAATCTCGTCGGCAGTGGACTGACCAATACCGTAAACATAAGTCAGACCAACCTGGATCCGCTTCTCGCGAGGCAGATCAACACCAGCAATACGTGCCATAAAGCACCTCCATAAATAACATCCCATGTCCTAGTCGGGGCCTGCGCCGGGAATCTACGCACTTGGCCCCCAAGCGTTTTGGGTACGGTTTCTGCGGAATGCTCCGCAGACCTTTAGCCCTGACGCTGCTTATGCTTCGGATTGGCGCAGATGACCATCACGCGACCTTTGCGCTTGATGACCTTGCACTTCTCGCAAATGGGTTTCACGGAAGGTTTTACCTTCATGATGTTAACCTCCTTTTCAAAACACAAGGCGTTTCAATTACTTGGAACGCCAGGTGATCCGGGCCTTGGTCAGGTCGTAGGGTGACATTTCCATCGTGACTTTGTCGCCGGGCAAAATACGGATGAAGTTCGTCCGCAGTTTACCGGAAATGTGAGCCAACACGGTATGGCCATTGGGCTTGCCCTCTTTGTTGAGCAGCTCAACCTTAAACACGGTGTTGGGCATGGCCTCCCGTACGATACCTTCTACTTCAATGACATCTTCTTTAGACAAGCTGATTGCCTCCTTGAAGGGTTCCGTCAGTTTGCACAGTCCGCATCGTATGCGGCGATGGCATCACTGAGTGATTGATCGCTTTTCAGAAGCTCGTTCGCAAGAACAGTGGTCGTGGGAGCCACATGCTTGGCCTTTTTCCGCTTCGGGTCCCCTACCTTGCGCAGGGTTCCGTCTGCCAGCCAAAGCATTGGCCCGTCCACGGCCAAAACAGCCAGCGTGCGGGTTTTATCCCGCCCGGCTTTGGAGCGTACCAGCTGACCTCTTACAAAGTCCATCCGGGTTCCTCCCAGCCTTGGGTCAGGACTTCCGCACCGGCTGCTGTGATGGCAAGGGTATGCTCAAAATGAGCTGCCAAACCGCCGTCACAGGTTTTGACCGTCCAGCCGTCCTTTAACGTCTTTACCGCGTACTTGTACTGGCACACCATCGGTTCAACCGCGATGCACATACCCGGTACCAGGCGCGGACCGCGGCCCGCGTTGCCGAAGTTGGGTACTTCAGGGTCTTCGTGCAGTTCCTTGCCGACGCCGTGGCCCACAAAGGTCCGCACTACCGAGAAGCCGTTCTCTTCCACATATTCCTGAACAGCGTGGCTGATATCCCCTACCCGGTTGCCGCCCCGCGCCATCTCAATGCCGCGATGGAGACTTTCCTTGGTAACATCCAGCAGACGCTGGGCTTCCAGGTCCAGTTTGCCGCATCCGTAGGTGCAGGCATTGTCACCATTGAAGCCGTCGATCTTGCAGCCCGTATCGATCGAAACGATGTCGCCGGGCCGGATCTGCTGCTGGCGGCTGGGGATTCCGTGAATAACCGTGTCATTCACGCTGATGCACGCCGTAGCCGGGAAACCGTACAGGTGCAGGAAGTTGGGTCTTGCACCATGACGCACGATAAAGTCGTAGATGATTTTGTCGATTTCTGCCGTGGTAATCCCCGGCTCAATCGCTTCGCCGCCGGCTTTCAATGCAGCCGCGCTGATGGCGCAGGCTTTCCGCATTTTTTCCAGTTCAGCGGCATTCTTGATTTGGATCATGGATGAATTAAGCCTCCAAAAGCTTGAGAAGGAACGCGGTGGTTGCCTCGATGGAGCCCTGTTCGGGCACCTCGACGAGCTTACCGCGCTGGCGATAGAAGTCCACCAGCGGCTCGGTCTGCTCGTGATAGGCTTTCAGCCGGTCCAGTACGGTGGCGGGCTCGTCATCCTTGCGGATGACCAGCTCACCGCCGCAACGGTCACACACGCCCTCTTTGGCGCTGGGTTTGTTGATGATATGATAGCTCGCACCGCACTTGGCGCAGACGCGGCGGCCGGACATGCGCTGGATGATGGCCTCGTCGGCCACGACCAGGTTAATGACCTTGTCGATCTCCACGCCCATCTGCTCCAGAGCTTCGCCCTGTGCAATGGTCCGCGGCATGCCGTCCAGGATGAATCCGTTTGCGCAGTCAGGCTGCGCCAGGCGCTCTTTCACGATGCCGACGATGACGTCGTCAGGTACCAGAGCACCTGCGTCCATAAAGCTCTTAGCCTTTTGGCCCATAGGCGTGCCCTCTTTAACAGCAGCACGCAGAATGTTACCGGTCGAAATGGTGGGGATACCCAGCTTATCGCAGAGGATCTCTGCCTGCGTACCCTTACCGGCGCCAGGGGCGCCCAAAAGGATCATTTTCATCGCACATTCCCTTTCTTATTCCAGGAACCCTTTGTGGTAACGGGCGGTCATATACCCTTCCAGCGCACGGCCGGTTTCCAGAGCCACGCCAACGACGATCAACAGGCTGGTACCACCCAACTGGATGGAGGTGCCGCTGATATTGCCGAGGATGATGGGCAGGCCCGCAACGATGGCCAGGAAGATGGCACCGATCAGGGTGATCTTGGACAGCGTCTTGGTGATGAAATCACTGGTGGGCTTGCCGGGACGGATACCGGGAATCGTACCGTTGTTTTTACGGAGCTGGTTGGCGATATCTACGGGATTGTACTGAATCGCTACATAGAAGTAGTTGAATGCAACGATCAGCAGCACATAAACGATGAGGTACAGGGGGCTGTTGTAATTGAACGCGCTGAAGAACGCATACAGATAAGGATGCGCAGCAGCGTCCAAATTGATGAACCGGAAGATCAGACCGGGCAGGCTGCACAGCGTCGAGGCGAAGATGATCGGCATAACACCGGTCATGTTGACCTTGATGGGAATGTAGCTGGCCTGGCCGCCGTACATCTTACGGCCCACAACACGCTTGGCGTACTGCACCGGGATGCGGCGCTCCGCGTTGGTCAGAACCACCACGAAGATCACCGCCAACAGGGCGAGCAGCAGCAGAGCGGGCAGGAAGAAGTAGAACTGGGGTTCACCATTCTGCGCACGGCCGACGATGTTGGTGACAGCGCTGTACACGCTGGACCAGCGAGCGACGATACCGGCGAAGATCAGCAGCGAAAGACCATTGCCGATGCCTTTGGAATCGATCTGGTTGCCCAGCCAGGTGCAGAGCTGCGAACCTGCGGTAAAGGCCAGAACGATAACCACGGCACTGAAGATGCCGGCAAAGCCATCGGTGTAGGAAAGCGCACCCATGTTGCGGATGATGAAGTAGTAGCCGATGGACAGCATCAGACCGATGCCCGCGCCAACATAGTTGGTGATGCGGCGCATCTTGCGCTGGCCTTCCTCCCCTTCTTTGGCGAGGTTTTCCAGATACGGAATGGCTACCGTCAGCAGCTGCATAATGATGGAGGCGTTGATGGCGGGCTGCACGCCAAGAGCGAAGATCGTACATTCACTCAGAGCGCCGCCGGACATCATGTTCAGATACTCCAGCATATCGCCGGTGCCACCGGCGAACATGGAGGACAGCGCGCTGGCCGTGATATACGGCACAGGAATCGCGCAGCCCAGACGGAACAAAACGAGGATCAGGAAGGTGAACAGGAGCCGTTTACGGAGATCATCGATCTTCCAGGCATTCCGGAAGGTTTCAAACACCTTACATCACCTCAGCCTTCCCGCCTGCTTTCTCGATTTTTTCTTTGGCAGAGGCAGTGTAGGCAGCGACCTTGACGTTGACAGCCTTGGTCAGCTCGCCATTGCCCAGCACCTTGACGCCATCCAGCGTCTTGGAGATGATGCCGGCCTTCAGCAGGGCCTCGGCATCGACGGTCGCACCAGCCTCGAACTTCTCGAGGTCAGATACCTTGATGGTAACATACTTGGTGGCGAAAATGTTGTTGAAACCGCGCTTCGGCAGACGACGCTGCAGAGGCATCTGGCCGCCTTCGAAACCGGCCTTCTTGACGCCGGAACGGGCTTTCTGGCCCTTGTGGCCGAAGCCGGCGGTCTTGCCGTTGCCGGAACCGGCACCGCGGCCCTTGCGGGTCACGGCCTTGCGGGCGCCAGCGGACGCTTTCAGTTCATGAAGTTTCATGCTTGCACCTCCTTGCATTACGCCTTGGTCACGACGACCAGGTGGGAGATCTTGGCGATCTTGCCCTGGGTAGCCGCGTTGTCAGGCTGCTCGGTAACCTCACCGGGACGGTTCAGGCCCAGAGAGTGCGCAACGGCGATCTGCTCTTTGCCGCGGCCGATCAGGCTCTTGGCGAGACGAATGGTAACTTTTTCCATTGTAGTACCCTCCTTAACCCAGGATCTCGGCAACGGTCTTGCCGCGCTTGGCTGCGACGCTCTCGGCGTCGGTCAGGCCGCACAGACCTGCGAAGGTGGCAGCAGTGACGTTGATGGGGTTGTTGGAGCGCAGGCTCTTGGCACGAATGTCCTTGATGCCGGCGCACTCGAGCACCGCACGGACGGGACCGCCGGCCAGAACGCCGGTACCGGGAGCGGCGGGACGCATCAGAACGCGGCCTGCGCCGAACTCGCCCACGATCTCGTGAGGAATGGTGCTGCCCTTCAGGGCGATCTTGCGCATGTTCTTCTTGGCAGCGCCTTCACCCTTGCGGATGGCCTCGGGAACTTCGCCGGACTTGCCGACGCCGTAGCCGATGTTACCCTTGCCGTCGCCGACGACGATCAGCGCGGCGAACTTCATGACGCGGCCACCCTTAACGGTCTTGGAAACGCGGTTGATGGAGACGACCTTGGTGATCATGCCGTCATCTTGTTCTCTTCTCTGCATGGCCATTGTATCTTCTCCCTCCTCTTACAGTTTCAGGCCGGCTTCGCGGGCGCCCTCAGCAAGCGCCTGAACGCGGCCCTGGTAGACGAAACCGCCGCGGTCGTAGACCACTTCGGTAATGCCCTTTTCGAGGCACTTCTTGGCGATGGCCTCGCCAACCTTCTTAGCGGCCTCAATGTTGCCGCCGTAAGCGTTGAAATCTTTGTCCATGCTGGACGCGCTGGCCAGGGTGACACCCTTGGTATCATCGATAACCTGGGCGTAGATGTGCTTGGCAGAGCGGAAAACATCCAGACGGGGACGCTCGGCGGTGCCGCTGATCTTGCCGCGAACGCGGCGGTGACGGCGAAGACGAGCTTCGTTCTTATCAGCCTTATTGACCATAATGTTTCTCCTCTCCTATTATTTACCCTTGCCGGCTTTGCCTTCCTTGCGGATGACATACTCGCCAACATAGCGGATACCCTTGCCCTTGTACGGCTCGGGCGGGCGTTTGCCGCGGACTTCGGCGGCATACTGACCGACTTCCTGCTTGTCGATACCGACGATGCTGAAATGCAGAGCATCCTTCAGTTCGATCTTGATGGTATCGGTCTCCTCGAACTCAACGGGGTGAGAGAAGCCCAGGGTCAGGACCAGCTTGTTGCCCTGCTTGGCGGCACGGTAGCCGACGCCCTGGATTTCCAGATCCTTGCGGAAGCCTTCGGTAACACCGACCACCATGTTGTGGATGATGGTGCGGGTCAGGCCGTGGAGGCTGCGGGCCTCCTTCTCGTCATTGGGGCGGGTAACCAAAATCTCATTGCCCTCCATCTTAACGTTCATGAGGGGATGATATTTGGAATGCAGGGTACCCTTGGGGCCCTTCACGGTGATGGCGTGCTCGGCCTCGTCGACCTTGACTTCCACACCCGCGGGAATGACGATGGGTTTTCTTCCAATTCTCGACATTGTCTATTGCCCCTTTCTTACCACACAAAGGCGAGGACTTCACCGCCGACATGAGCAGCACGGGCAGCCTTGTCGGTCATGACGCCTTTCGAGGTGGAGATGATTGCGGTGCCCAGGCCCTTCATGACCTTAGGCATATCTTCGCAGTTGGTGTAAATACGCAGGCCCGGCTTGGAAACGCGCTTCAGGCCAGCGATAACCGGCGTACCATTTTCCTGGTACTTGAGGGTCAGGGTGATGGTCCCCTGCTTGTTGTCCTCGGTCACTTTCATACCCTTGATGTAACCCTCATCAACCAGGATCTGGCAGATCGCCTTCTTCAGGTTGGAAGCAGGGATATCCACGGAAGGGTGTTTGGCAGTGCTAGCGTTGCGGATGCGGGTAAGCAGGTCCGCGATGGGATCGGTGATTTGCATGCCACTAACCTCCTTAGGTTGTGTTTCTCAAAGTGTTGATTTTCGTTCAGACAGAAGCAATCAAGGGCTTACCAGGAAGCCTTCTTGACGCCGGGGATCTCGCCCTTGTAGGCCAGCTCACGGAAGCAGATACGGCAAACACCGTACTTGCGCAGGTAAGCATGGGGACGGCCGCAGATCTTGCAGCGGTTGTAAGCGCGGGTCGAGAACTTGGCGGGACGCTGCTGCTTGAGCTTCATAGAAGTTTTTGCCATTATGGTTCCCTCCCTTAGTTAGCGAACGGAGCGCCCAGAGCCTTCAGCAGCTCCTTGGCTTCCTCGTCGGTCTTGGCGGTGGTGACGAAGCAGATATCCATGCCGCGGATCGCGTCGACCTTGTCGAAGTCGATCTCGGGGAAGATGATCTGCTCCTTCAGGCCGAAGGCGTAGTTGCCGCGGCCGTCGAAGGAGTTGCCGTTGATGCCGCGGAAGTCACGCACGCGGGGCAGCGCGACGTTGAACAGGCGATCCACGAACTCGTACATACGCTCACCACGCAGGGTGACCTTGGCGCCGATGGGCATGCCCTGGCGCAGCTTGAAGTTTGCAACGCTCTTCTTGGCCTTGCAGACAACAGCCTTCTGGCCGGTGATCAGGCCCAGGTCAGCGACGATGGCGTCGATAACCTTGGCGTTCTCTTTGGCTTCGCCGGCGGCAACATTGATGATGACCTTATCCAGCTTGGGGATCTGCATAACGCTCTTGTAGCCGAACTTCTTGTTCAGGGCCGGAGCGATCTCGTTGACATACTGTTCTTTCAAACGTGCCATTGTGTACTCCTCCCTTACAGTTCAGCGCCGCACTTGCGGCAAACGCGGACGTTCTTGCCGTCCTTGACGGAATGGGCAACGCGGGTGGGCTTGCCGCACTTGGGGCAGACAGGCTGCACCTTGCAGGCGTAGATAGCGCCCTCGGCCTTCACAATGCCGCCCTGCTCACCCTGACGGCGAGGCTTGACGTGCTTGGTGACCATGTTCAGGCCCTCGACGATGACCTTGCCCTCTTTCGGGGAAGTCTGCAGGACCTTACCGGTCTTGCCCTTGTCCTTGCCGGAGATGATCATGACGTTGTCGCCGGTTTTAACATGAAGATTGTTCATTCTTATTAAAACCTCCTTACAGCGATTCGGGAGCCAGGCTCAGGATCTTGGTGAAGCCGGCGTCGCGCAGCTCACGCGCCACAGGTCCAAAGATACGAGTGCCCTTGGGGCTCTTGTCGGCCATAACGATGACGGCGGCGTTCTCATCGAAACGGATGTAGGAACCGTCGTCACGGCGCAGGCCGTGCTTGCTACGGACGATGACGGCCTTGACCACGTCGCCCTTCTTCACGGTACCACCGGGTGCAGCCTTCTTGACGCTGCAAACCACGATGTCGCCGATGTTTGCATATCTCTTGCGGGTACCGCCCAGTACACGGAAGCACATTAACTCCTTGGCACCGGTATTGTCGGCCACTTTGAGATAAGTTTGCATCTGAACCATCTTTCAGGTCCTCCTTTCAAAGTACCAGGCTGATTATTTCGCTTTCTCGATGATCTTGACGAGACGCCAGTTGACTTCCTTGGAAATCTTGCGGGTCTCCATGATCTCAACGCGGTCGCCGATGCCGGCTTCGTTGTTTTCGTCATGGGCCTTGAACTTCTTGGTGCGCTTCAAGATCTTCTTGTACAGAGGGTGCTGGACGCTGTCCTTGACGGCGACGACGATGGTCTTGTCCATCTTGTCGGAGACAACGGTGCCCACACGGGTCTTTCTCAGATTACGTTCCATGTTTTACCCTCCCTCTTACGCGTTTTTGGCATTCTTCTCGGCCAGGACGGTCATCACACGGGCGATGTCCTTCTTCACGGTCTCGATCCGAATGGGGTTGTCCAACTGGTTGATGGCGTGCTGAAAGCGCAGGTTGAAGAGTTCGGCCTTCAGGTCCTTGAGCTGCTTGTTCAGCTCGACATCGGTCATTTCGCGCAGTTCAGTGGCTTTCATTCAGCGTCACCCTCCTTTACAGTGTCAAGCTCTTCGCGCTTGACGAATTTGCAGCGGACCGGCAGCTTGTGGCTGGCCAGGCGCAGAGCCTCACGAGCGGTTTCCTCGGTGACATCAGCCAGCTCGAAGAGCACGCGGCCCGGCTTAACAACAGCTACCCAGTACTCCGGGCTGCCCTTACCGGAACCCATTCGGGTGCCGGCCGGCTTCTCGGTAACGGGCTTGTCGGGGAAGATCTTGATCCAGACCTT
>ERZ1643250.593-NODE-593-length-37583-cov-31.919420_pt1 | contig 37583 bp, 34 predicted proteins | sample MGYA00579262_ERZ1643250 | MGnify/ENA primary metagenome ERZ1643250 (study PRJEB29033, sample SAMEA4952265) | chicken gut metagenome | biome: Broiler Chicken; feature: Gastrointestinal Tract; material: Caecum | place: Ireland | collected 2018 | study: Broiler...
TATTTGTAGGCCGGGCGGATGATGCGGTTGGCAAACTCCACTTCCTCCACCCGGTGGGCACACCAGCCCGGTACACGGGCAATGGCGAACAGCGGGGTGTACAGATCCTCGCTGATACCCAGCATCCGGTAGATCAGGCCGCTGAACAGGTCCACGTTGGCACAGACTTTTTTGGGGCCGTGCTTTTCTTCCGCAAAGACCTGGGGCGCCAGCCGCTCAATGCTGCACAGCATCTCGAATTCTTCGTCGTAGCCTTTCTCGTAGGCCATGCGGCGGGCATGGTTTTTCAAAATCTGGGCGCGGGGATCGCTGACGGTGTACACCGCATGCCCCATGCCGTAGATCAGGCCGCTGCCGTCCCCGGCTTCCTTGCGGATGATCTTGCGCAGGAACTCCCGCACTTCATCGTCGTCGGCGGGAGTTTCCACATTTTCCAGAATATAGTCCAGCTGGTGCATGACCTTCAGGTTGGCGCCGCCGTGTTTGGGGCCTTTCAGGGCGCCGATGGCTGCCGAGATGGCCGCGTAGGTGTCGGTGCCGGAACTGGACAGTACGCGGCAGGTAAAGGTGGAGCAGTTGCCGCCGCCGTGGTCCGCGTGGACCATCAGGCAGAGGTCCAGCAGGCGGGCTTCCTCATGGGTGAACTTCTGGTCGGCGCGGTAGGTGCTCAGAATGTGTTCCGCGGTGCTCTGGCCCTCGGTGGGCAGGTGGAAGTACATGCTGGACCGGTCATACACCCGGCGCTTGATCTGGTAGGCGTTCACCATCATGGTGGGCAGTTCGGCAATCAGGTTGATGCTCTGGCGCAGAATGTTGGGCAGGCTGGAATCCTCGGCGTGTTCGTCGTAGCTGTACATGGCCAGCACACTGCGGGCCATCTTGTTCATCAGGTTGGGGGAGGGGGAGTTCAGGATCATGTCGTCCGCAAAGCCCCGGGGCAGTTCCCGGTGATGTTCCAGCAGCTTGCAGAACTTGGCATGCTGTTCCCGGTCGGGCAGGGAACCGAACAAAAGCAGCCAGATGACTTCCTCAAACAGGAAGCGGTCATGGTTGTCGGCTTCGGCGGCCAGGGTATCAATGTCGATGCCCCGGTAGACCAGCCGCCCCGGAATGGGCACAATGGCGCCCTCGGGGGTTTTGTCATAGCCGATAACGCTGGATACATTGGTGATACCGGCCAGCACACCGGTGCCGTCCAGGTTGCGCAGGCCGCGCTTGACGCCCATCTGGTCGGCCAGGTGGGGGTCCAGGTGAGCGTTATGCTCCAGATACTCATGGCAAAGCAGTTCCAGTTCATCCGGCTCCAGGGCCGGAACGTCCGGGTAATACATCGGTGTGCTCCTCTCTTGTATGTATATTTATTCGCGGCGCTCAGGCGGGGGATAGCCCCTGCCACACCGGGGGAATAGCATAATTCTATAATGCTCGGGCGGCTTCGTCAAGAAAAAACTTAAAATTTTGACAGAATAACCAAGCGGGCACTTTATTTTATTAAGCTGATAGTCGCTTTACCTGATTCTGCATAAAAAACCGCGTTGACAACCCGGCGTAAAGCAGGTATATTGTAGTAAGTAACTGTGTATAAAAACCATGCTTTAACGGCGTCGCAGCGGGAAAAACACAGTATGTTTATGAACCCGCCGCCCCGCCTGATCATCTGGAAACGGAGGGAATATCCATCATGAAACTGCACCCCCAGGGCATGTACCTTGTCAACGGCGCCCTGCAGGCCGAAGCCCCCGCGGGCGTTACCCAGGCCGATGCACGCCGCGGCACCATCGCTTACTCCATCCTGGAAGCCCACAACACCAGCGGTGATATGGACAACCTGCGCATGAAATTTGATTCCATGACCAGCCATGACATCACCTACGTGGGCATCATCCAGACGGCCCGTGCTTCCGGCATGGAGAAATTCCCCCTGCCGTATGTTATGACCAACTGCCACAACTCCCTGTGCGCGGTGGGCGGCACCATCAACGAGGACGACCACCAGTTTGCACTTTCCGCCGCCCACAAATACGGCGGCATTTACGTTCCGCCGAACATGGCTGTGATCCACAGCTATAACCGGGAGATGATGTCCGGCTGTGGACGGATGATCCTGGGGTCCGACTCCCACACCCGGTACGGTGCCCTGGGCACCATGGCCGTGGGCGAGGGCGGCGGCGAGCTGGCCAAGCAGCTGGTGGGCCGTACCTACGATATGGCTTACCCCGGTGTGGTGGCCATCTACCTGACGGGCAAGCCCAACCCCGGTGTAGGCCCCCACGACGTGGCCCTGGCGCTGGTGGGCGCCACCTACGCCAACGGCTATGTGAAGAACAAGGTCATGGAGTTCATCGGCCCCGGCGTGGCCAATCTGTCGGCAGATTACCGCAACGGCATCGACGTCATGACCACCGAGACCACCTGCTGGTCCTCCATCTGGCAGACCGACGCCGTCACCGAACAGTATTTCGTCCGGCACGGCCGCCCCGAAGCCTACAAGGAACTGAAACCCGCCGATGTGGCTTACTATGACGGCGTCATCGAGCTGGATCTTTCCACCGTGGAGTGCATGATCGCCCTGCCCATGCATCCCAGCTATGCCTACCCCATCCGGGAACTGAAGGCCAACGCCCGGGAGATTCTGGCTGCGGCCCAGGAACAGGCCAACAAGCAGCTGGGCGGCAAGGTCCAGATGGACCTGGTCAGCAAGATCACCGCCGACGGCTGCATCTATGTGGAGCAGGGCGTGGTGGCCGGCTGCTCCGGCGGTACCTATGAGAACATCTGTGCGGTGGCCGATATCCTGCGGGGCCAGAACTGCGGCAACGGTGCCTTCAAGTTCAGCGTCTACCCCGACAGCATGCCCACCTACCTGGAACTGGTCAAGAATGGCGCCGTGGCCGATATTGTTTCGGCGGGCGGCATCTTCCGGGAGTGCTTCTGCGGCCCCTGCTTCGGCGCCGGCGACACCCCTGCCAACGGCGAGTTCAGCATCCGCCACACCACCCGCAACTTCCCCAACCGGGAAGGCTCCAAGCCCGGCGAAGGCCAGATCAGCGCCGTGGCTCTGATGGACGCCCGCTCCATCGCGGCTACCGCCGCCAACGGCGGTTACCTCACCGCCGCCAGCGAGGTCTGCGACACCGAGTACACCGCCCCCGAATATCACTTCGACCAGGGCGTTTATGACAAGCGCGTCTACAACGGCTGGGGCCATCCCGAACCGGATTATGCCCTGAAATTCGGCCCCAACATCAAGGACTGGCCGGAACAGCCCGCCCTGACCGAGGATCTGCTGGTGAAGGTGGTCAGCTACATCACCGACCCCGTCACCACCACCGATGAGCTGATTCCCTCGGGCGAAACTTCCTCCTTCCGCTCCAACCCGCTACGGCTGGCAGAATTCACCCTCTCCCGCAAGGACCCGGCCTATGTGCCGAACGCCAAGGCCGTTCACGCCCTGGATGAGGCCCGCCGTGCCGGTCAGATGCCGGCGGAAGTGCAGGCCGTGTATGCCGCGCTGGAAAAGGCCGGTTACCATCCCGATGCGGCGGCTACCAACATCGGTTCGGCCATCTTTGCCAACAAACCCGGCGACGGTTCCGCCCGCGAGCAGGCGGCCAGCTGCCAGCGTGTGCTGGGCGGTGCGGCCAACTTTGCCTGTGAGTACGCCACCAAGCGTTACCGTTCCAACTGCATCAACTGGGGTATGCTGCCCTTCCTGACCGATACCCCCGAGGTGCTGGCCAACGGGGACTATGTGTTCCTGCCCGGCGTGCGCAAGGCATTGCTGGAAGCAGCCGACCAGATGGAGGCTGTGGCGGTCAAGGCCGACGGCAGCACCACCAAATTCACGGTGCGGCTGGGCGCCATGACCGACGCCGAGCGCCAGATCCTGGCGGACGGCTGCCTGATCAACTACTATAAGAATCACTGATGCCGCAAAGGCCCGCACTGTTTTGGTGCGGGCTTTTCCTTTTGTAAAATCCTGCATGGAACACCCCCGGCGGTGGCATATTCTAATGGTATATGGTATAATGGCGGCACAGCCCCCGGGCGGGACCCGGAACAGAAAAACGGGAGGTGCGGTTATGAATACCCGCAAAAAAATCTGGCTGGCGGTGGCAATTTTTGCCGCTCTGGCGCTGCTGACCGGGCTGCCCGAGGTTGCCCGGGGGATCGCCGCACGGGGTGTGTGGGCTGTGAATTACGGCAGGGTGGGGTTCCCGCTGCTGCTGTTGCTGTGGGCCGGGGTCATGTACCGCCGGCCGTGACCGGACCTGTACCGGGTCCTTGAAAAAGGAGAACGTACTTTGAAGAAATGGTTGGACCGTGTACCCCGCACCACCGGGGATTTTCTCCGGATGGCGCTGGGGGTAGCCTTGATTTTTGGGTTGGTGTGGCAGCTGCCCACCCTGGCGGGCGGGCTGGGGAAATTTTTCAATATTCTGAGCCCCTTCGCCTGGGGCATTGTGCTGGCCTACGTGCTGGATATTCCCACCCGCTTTTTTGCCGAAAAACTTTTCCACGGCAAGCGCGGTGTCGCCGTCGTACTGAGTTATATCCTGCTGTTCGGCGTGGTGGCGCTGCTGCTTTCGCTGGTGGTGCCCCAGCTGGCAGCCAGCATCAGTTCCTTCGTGGCCAGCCTGAGTACCTATGAGGAGGATATCCAGAACACCCTGACCTGGGTGCAGCAGACCTTCGGAATCGATACGGCTACCCTGGAACTGTATGTGCAGCAACTGACCGATAACCTGCAGGAATGGTTCAAGTCCATCTCCGGGCAGGCGGCCCAGGCGGCGGCCGATGCAGCTGCCGGTGTGGCCGGTGCCGCCATGGACAGCTTTGTGACCCTGGCCGTCAGCATCTATCTGCTGGGCGGCAAGGACCTGCTGCTGCGGGCGGCCCGCACCTGCCTGCGGGCCGCGCTGCCGCCCAAACAGGCAGGCAGTGTGTTCTCTGTCTGCACCATGGCCAACCGGACTTTCAGCGGATACATCGGCGGCCAGCTGATGGATGCCCTGCTGGTGGGTGTGGAAACCTTTGTGCTCATGTCGCTGTTCCGGCTGGACTATGCGCCGCTGATCGCGGTGCTGGTGGGCGTTACCAACATCATCCCGGTGCTGGGACCATTTATCGGGGCTGTGCCCGGCACCATCATTCTGCTGCTGGAATCCCCGCTGCAGGCAGTGGAGTTTGTGCTGATCATTCTGGTGGTCCAGCAGGTGGACGGTAACTTTATTGCGCCGCGCATCATTGGCGGGGCTACCGGTCTGCCGGGCCTGGGGGTTCTTATGGCCATTATTGTGGGCGGCAACCTGTTCGGCATTCCCGGCATGGTCATCGGCGTGCCCACCCTGGCGGTGATCGTTACCCTCATCAAGCAGGCGGTGGGCGCCGAGCTGACGGCCCGCGGCATTGACGAGGAAGGGCGGCCGCTCAACCCGCCGGACACAAAAAATTAACAACTTGCCCCCCTTGTGTTGACGGATACCGCCCGGTACAATAAAAGGGGCAGATTTGCCAGGAAAGGGAAACATATACGGTGAAGGGAAAGCATTTTTTTGAAAAAAGACCCGATTCCATACTGGAATGGATGTGCCTGATTTTTGCAAGCATTGCATTCTATCTGTTTTTAAGCAACCTGGGCTATTTTATGGGCGGTTTTTACGCTCTGCTGGGGATCCTTTCGCCCTTTGCGGGCGGCGTGGTCATCGCCTTTGTGCTCAACCCGATGGTCAAATATTTCCATCAGTCGTTCTTGCATGAGGTGCCGCGGCTGCGTTGGGTAGCCATTCTCATGTCCTATGTGGTGGCCATTTTGCTGCTGGTGCTGCTGGCCTGGCTGGTCATTCCCCAGATCATCAACAGCATTGCCATTCTGTTCAACAGCCTGCCCGGCTATGTGGAAAGCATGCAGGAGACCCTGCTGTATATTCAGGAACACTACGGCCTGCCCGTGGACCGCTTTGTGCGAATTCTGGACGATTCCGAAACGATGATGAAGGAACTGTATGCGGTGACCACCAGCGCCATGCCGCAGATCGTCAGCACCATCGGCAGTGTGGCGTCCAACTTTGTGGCGGTGTTCACGGCGGTGGCTTCCAGCATTTATATGCTGTCCGGCAAGGATAAACTCATCCACCAGCTCAAAACGCTGGTACACGCGTTTTTGCCGGAACCGGTGGCCCGCAACACCCTGCGGGTCTGCCACTACGCCAATGAGAATTTCACCGGCTTTTTTGTGGGCAAGATCATCGATTCTGCCATCATCGGCGTACTTACCTTTGTACTGATGTCCATCCTCCGGCTGGACTTTGCACTGCTGGTCAGCGTCTTTGTAGGCATTACCAACATCATCCCGGTGTTCGGCCCCTTCATCGGCGCCATTCCCAGCATCTTCATTCTGTTGCTGGTGGACCCCGTGCAGGCATTGATTTTTGCCGTGCTCATCCTCTTCATCCAGCAGCTGGACGGCAACTTTATCGGTCCCAAGATCCTGGGCCAGTCCATCGGCATCTCCTCGCTGTGGGTGCTGTTCTCCATCGTGGTGGGCGGCGACCTGTTCGGCCTGGTGGGCATGGTGGTAGGCGTACCGCTTTTTGCCACCCTGTACGGCCTGCTGCAGGAGATCGTGCATTTCCTGCTGGAGCGCCGCGGCATTGACGGTGAGGGCAACCCGCTGCCCGACGCGGAACAACCGGCGAAAGAAACCGTATCCTGAACAAACAAAAACCCCGCTGCAGCATTTGGCTGCAGCGGGGTTTTGTTGCGGTCGCTTATTTCAGGAAGCCGTTGACGATCTGGTCCTCGGCCTCTTTTTCGGTCAGGCCCAGAGTCATCAGCTTGATCAGCTGTTCACCGGCAATTTTGCCGATGGCAGCTTCGTGGATCAGGCTGGCGTCCACGCTGTTGGCGGTCAGGGCCGGGCTGGCAATGACCGACGCATGGTCCATGATGATGGCGTCGCACTCGGAGTGACCGGCGCAGGCGCAGTTGCCGTTGATGTGGCTGATAAACTCCTGCTTGCTCACGTCCTTGGCCACGCTGCGGGAAACAATGTTGGCCGAGCAGCCTTCGCCGTTCAGGTCCACATTGAAGTCGGTAACGGCGCGCTGGTCGCCGGTGGTCATGATCTTTTCCTTGACCACCAGGCTGGCACCGGCAGCCAGATCACCGCCGGTCTTGCGGATGGTATCGTCCACACCGGCAATCTGGGTGGTTTCCATCTCCATCTCGGCGCCTTCGGCCAGGTGAACGATGGTGGTGGGGTTCATGATCTGCTTGCCGCGGCCGTCACCCTCGCCGTAGTGCTTTTCCACATAGCGCAGCTTGGCGTTTTTGGCCAGCCAGAAGGTGTGGATGCCGTCATGCTCGGCATTGCCGCCGCCGCAGTTGTGGATGCCGCAGCCGGCAATGATGGTCACGTCGGCGCCTTCTCCAATGTGGAAGTCGTTGTACACCAGGTCCTTCAGGCCGGTCTGGCTCAGGATTACCGGAATGTGTACGCTCTCGTTCTTGGTGAAGGGACGGATGTAAATGTCGATGCCCGGTTTGTCGGTCTTGGTAACGATATCGATGTTGGCGGTGGTGTTGCGGCCCGCCAGTTCGCCGTTGGCGCGGATGTTGTAAGCGCCAACCGGCAGGCTGTCCAGTTCGGCAACCTCTTTCAGCAGGTTCATCTCAATGGCGTCCATCAGCTGCGCACCCCCTCTACTTTATCGGTCAGAATGCTGCAGGCCGGGCTGGAAGCATCGGCGCTGCCCAGCAGGGCGGGCAGAATCTCGCTGCGGGCGCCCACTTTCTCCACCTGGCCGTTCTTGATGACCACGATCTTGTCGGCAATGTTCAGGATGCGCTCCTGATGGCTGATGATCAGGATGCTGCCGCGGGTTTGCTCGTACATCTTTTCGAACACACGGATCAGGTTCTGGAAGCTCCACAGGTCAATGCCGGCTTCCGGTTCGTCAAAGATGGAAAGCTTGGTGCCGCGGGCCAGCACCATGGCGATCTCGATGCGCTTGAGCTCGCCGCCCGAAAGGCTGGCGTTGATCTCACGGTCGATATAGTCACGGGCGCACAGACCTACCTCGCTCAGGTAGTTGCAGGCCTCGGTAACGCTGGTGTTCTTGCCGGCGGCCAGGCTGAGCAGGTCTTTGACCCGCAGCCCTTTGAACCGCACCGGCTGCTGGAAAGCATAGCTCATACCCAGGTTGGCGCGGTCGGTGATGGACATGTGGGTAATGTCCACGCCGTCCAGCAGGATCTGGCCGCTGGTGGGCTGGTAGATGCCGGCGATCACCTTGGCCAGGGTGGATTTGCCGCCGCCGTTGGGGCCGGTAATGGCCACAAAACGCTCCTGTACGGTAAGGTTTACATCGTGCAGGATCTCTTTATTGTCGTCGGTTTCGTAGCCGACGTTACGCAGTTCTAGCATGGTAAAGAAGCTCCTTTTTTCGGGTTGGGGCTGTGGAAAGTATTACCACGCCCCACCAAAATAATACTATACCATGAACGTTGACAAAGTACAAGTACAATCTCTATAAAAATGGTAGATTTTGGAAGAAAAAGCGCTGTCTTTCTGCAAAAAAATCTTGACAGAGCGGGGCCGATGGTGCTATGCTTTAGCTGTTAAAAGCGTTGATCGGGAAAAGTACCGCCCAAGATCCGCACAGAGAGCCCGGCATTTGCTGCGAGCCGGGACGGGGACGGGGCGCGAAAGAACACCCGGGAGCTGCAACCTGAACCTCCCGTTGGCGGGGCAGTAGGGGCGCCGCAGGCCGTGCGTTACAGCGGCAGCGTTTCAAAGGTGAACGTGTACGGAAAAGTGACCGTATGCCGTTGTTTCGGCTGCGGTAAAATAGGTGGCACCGCGGGTTCAAGACAGCAACTCGTCCTATACAAAGGGCGAGCGGGCTGTCTTTTTTTATTTGCCGCTCGGGGAAAACGGTTGTAAGAAAGTAAGGAGTGTCACCAAAAATGTGCTGTATCATGGGTTACGCCGGGCATGACCTGCCCAAAGAAACTTTCACCGAGTATCTGCTGCGCACCACCTCCCGCGGGCCGGACGACCAGCGGGTCTGCGAGACCGAGTTCGGTCTGCTGGGATTCGGCCGTCTGGCCATTATGGGCCTGACCCCCGAGGGCATGCAGCCCTTCTTCCGGGGAACGGACTGTGTGGCTTGCAACGGCGAGCTGTACGGTTTCCGCCCGGTCAAAAAAGAGCTGGAAGCGGAGGGCTACACCTTCCAGTCGGATTCCGACTGTGAGATCATCCTGCCGCTGTACTACAAGTACGGGCTGGATATGTTCAAGCACCTGGACGCAGAGTTTGCCATGATTTTGTATGACAGCCGCAAAAAGCTGCTCATTGCGGCCCGGGACCCCATCGGCATCCGGCCGCTGTTCTACGGGTACAGTGATTCCGGTTGCATCGCCTTTGCCTCGGAGGCCAAAAACCTGGTGGGGCTGTGCAAAAAGATCTACCCGTTCCCCATCGGCAGCTATTACTGCAACGGCCAGTTTGTGCGCTACTGCGATATTGCCGATACCCCGGCCTATTCCCCGGACGAATTGCCGGTGATCCTGCAGAACATCCGGGAAAAACTGGTGGCCGGTGTGGACAAGCGCCTGGACGCCGATACCCCGGTGGGATTTCTGCTTTCCGGCGGGCTGGACTCCAGCCTGGTCTGTGCCATTGCGGCCAAAAAGCTGGGCAGACCCATCCGTACCTTTGCCATCGGCATGAGCGAGGACGCCATCGACCTGAAATATGCCAAACAGGTGGCGGATTACCTGCATGCCGACCACACCGAGGTCATCATCAACAAACAGATCGTGCTGGATGCCCTGGAAGATGTGATTGCCATGCTGGGCACCTGGGATATCACCACCATCCGGGCTTCGGTGGGAATGTATCTGGTCTGCAAGTATATCCATGAGCATACCGATATCCGGGTTCTGCTTACGGGGGAAATCTCCGACGAGCTGTTCGGGTACAAGTACACCGACTTCGCGCCCAGTGCCGCCGCCTTCCAGGCGGAAAGCCAGAAACGCATCCGGGAACTGTATATGTACGATGTGCTACGGGCGGACCGTTCCATCAGCGTGAACAGCCTGGAAGCCCGGGTGCCTTTCGGGGACCTGGATTTCGTCAAATATGTCATGGCCATTGACCCGGCCAAAAAGCTGAACACCTACGGCAAGGGCAAGTACCTGCTGCGCAAAGCCTTTGAAGGGGACTGGCTGCCGGAGGGGATTCTCTGGCGGGAGAAGGCAGCTTTCAGCGATGCGGTGGGCCATTCCATGGTGGACGATTTGAAAGAATACGCCGAGGAAAGATACACCGACCGGGAATTTGCCGAGCGTGCGGGCCGGTACACCTATGCCCGCCCCTTTACCAAAGAAAGCCTGCTCTACCGGGAAATTTTTGAAAAATACTATCCCGGCCAGGCCGAGATGATCGTGGATTACTGGATGCCCAACAAGGCGTGGCCGGGCTGCGATGTGCAGGACCCCAGCGCCCGGGTGCTGGCCAACTACGGTGCCAGCGGCGAATAATCCGCAAAAAAGCGCAAAATTTCGCCAAAAGGGTTGCATTCCCGGAAGATGCGGCCTATAATGACGTAGTATGATCCATTGCAGAGTAGGGATTCGCGCGTGGGGGAACCGCCCCCGAAGTGCCTGACCAACGGGGAGTTGTGGCAGGACGAAGTGACCGGAAGGTCCGCGGTGCGCATCCCGCATCCCGCTGCTGCATGACGGTGCGCAACGGCGGGTGTGGTACAAGTGTGTCCACGCCCGCTTTTTGCCTCCTCCTTTGTGCAGCAATGCACGAATGAGGAGGTATTTTTGTATGCAAGATCAGACATTGTCCGTTTTTTCCGCCGCCTACTGGCGCGCCGCCCGGGCTGAGTTCCGCAATGTGCGGGTGCTGGCTTTTTCGGGGCTGGTCTGTGCCATGGCTATGGTGCTGGAAACCATGCCTATCTACCTGCTGGGGCCCACTCTCAAAATCTATTTCAGTTTTCTGGCGGTGTCCCTGGGGTGCATGTGCTATGGGCCCCTGGTGGGTATGATGACCGGTGCGGTCATTGACTCGGTAGGTTTTTTGATCTCCAGCTACGGCGAGCCGTATTTCCCCGGTTTCATGATCACTGCCATGCTGTCGGGGCTGATCTACGGCGTCATGCTGTACCGCCGCAAACCCACGGTGTGGCGTATTATCCTGACCCGCATCATCATCAACTACGGCAGCAATGTGCTGCTGGGCAGCGTGTGGAAGGCCATGCTCTACGGCAAGGGCTATATCTACTATGCCGCCAGCGGTCTGGTGAAAAACACCATCATGCTGCCCATTGAGGTGTTTTTGATGTGGGTGGTGCTGAACGCTGCCGTGCAGTACGGTCTGGACCGCAAATACATCCATGGAATGAGGGCGCATTGACCTGTTGCCCCCCGTTCCGCGCTGTGGCCGCACAAAGGGCCTGCCTGCGCCTGATTGCCTGCGGACAGAGATACTGTTGGGAATCTTGCAGGGGCCGGGGATGACCCGGTCCCTTTTTTGCGGCCAAAAGTGTACGCGGTACAAATACACTTGACTTTACAGAAAAAGCATAGTATAGTAGTTACGTTGTCTGCCGGGCGGCCGGCAGGGGAAAGGTTTGGAATGGAAAAAATCTGAGGGGGACAATCATGGCATTTTTTACTTCGCTGGTTGAACAGGCCAGCAATATTTTGTGGAATTATCTGCTGCTGTTTCTGCTGGTCGGCACCGGCATCTTTTTTACCATCCGGCTGCGGGGTGTGCAGCTGCGCCGCTTTGGCGAGGGCTTCCGCCGTGTGTTCGGCGGCTTTACTCTGCGGGGCAAAAAGGCCGGTCATGACGGCATGAGTTCTTTCCAGGCGTTGACCACCGCCATTGCGGCCCAGGTGGGCACCGGCAACATCACCGGCTGTGCCACCGCCGTGGTCAGCGGCGGCCCCGGCGCCCTGTTCTGGGTGTGGGTGTCGGCCTTCTTCGGCATGGCCACCATCTACGCCGAGGCGGTGCTGGCCCAGCATTACAAGACGGTGGAAAACGGCCGGGTCACCGGCGGCCCGGCCTACTACATCCGGGCAGCGTTCAAAGGCCGTTTTGGCCAGATTCTGGCGGGCATCTTCTCGGTGCTGATCATCCTGGCCCTGGGCTTTATGGGCAACATGGTACAGTCCAACTCCATCGGTGACGCGTTCGCCAACGCGTTCGGCGTCAACCGCCTGCTGGTGGGCATTGTGGTGGCGGCCATTGCGGCGTTCATCTTCCTGGGCGGTGTGCAGCGCATTGCCTCGGTGACCGAAAAAATCGTACCCATCATGGCGGCTTTTTATATCCTGGGCTGCGTGATCATTCTGATCATGAACGCCAAGGCGCTGCCGGATACTTTTGCCCAGATCTTTGTGCTGGCGTTTGATCCCCAGGCTATGGCCGGCGGCGTGGCGGGCGTCACGGTGCAGCAGGCCATGCGGTTCGGTGTAGCACGCGGCCTTTTCTCCAACGAGGCCGGTTTGGGTTCTACGCCCCATGCCCATGCGCTGGCCAAGGTCAAACAGCCCCAGGACCAGGGCGCGGTGGCCATTCTGGGCGTCTTTATCGATACCTTTGTGGTACTTACCCTCACCGGTCTGGTGCTCATCTCCTCCGGTCTGGTACCCCAGGGCCTTACCGGCACCGCGCTGACCCAGGCGGCGTTCAGCCAGTCTTTCGGCAGCTTTGGCCCCATCTTTATTGCCATCTGCATGTTCTTCTTCGCCTTCTCCACCATCATCGGCTGGTATTTCTTCGGGCATACCAACTTCAAGGCGCTGTTTGGTGAAAAAGCCCTGCCGTTGTACGGTGTGATTGTGGTCGTGTTCATCCTGGTAGGTTCTACCCTCAAGGTGGATCTGGTCTGGGCGATGGCCGACTTCTTCAATGGCCTGATGGCGGTTCCCAACCTGTTGGCGCTGCTGGCGCTGTCGGGTGTGGTGGCAGCTATCGATCGTGGCCAGAAAAAGTAAAGTCTCCCCAAAACGGCAGATGCCCCGCATCCGGATTTCCGGGTGCGGGGCATCTGCTGTATAGAAAGAACGGAAAGGAATGGCAGGATCAGGCAGCTGTTTCCGGGGTGGCAGCGGGAACTTCCGGGGCTGCGGTGGGCGTGGGGTAGAGCGCCTGGAAACGCTTTTCCACTTCCTGGGTCACGTACTCGTCGCCGGGATATTCACCGTCGTGTTCGGCGGCAAATTCCCCGATGACTTCCTCCCGCAGGACGGCTTTCACGGCGTTGTCCCGGTCGGCCAGGGAAGAGTAGCTGGTGCCGTCATATTCGTAGTAGGCGGTCACACGCTGGGCCAGCTGCTGTTCGCTGAGCCCTTCAAAGAAGCTGGAAAGGAAGTCCAGACTGTATTGATTGCCGTTGCCGCTCTGGTCGCTGTAGCTGTTGAAGCAGTAATCATCTATGGGCAGACCGTTTTCTTCCAGCAGCTGGGTAATGCGGTAGCAATCTGCGGCAAAGGCCTCGGTGGTGGCATAACCGTTCTGTTTCAGGTCCACAGTGATGGTGACCATGTCCTCGTCCTGCAGGGTGTAGTCGCCGTCCTCCAAGTGGTTGAAGTAAACGCTTACGTACAGGCTTTCCACACGGGCTTTCAGGTCAGAATCGGCGTTCAGGGCACGGTAGGCCTGGTCCTGCAGCTGGTTGGCATAATTGTTGCGGGCGTAATCCCGGGCGGGATTCACATACCGCCAGGCCAGGGGCACCAGCGAAGCGCCGCCCACAACGACCAGAATGAAGCCGCAGCCCAGTACGCTGAGCCAGTCGAATTTCACCTTGATATTGGGATTGGCGGAGTAGACCAGCAGTTCCACGCCCAGTACGATGAGCAGCGCGGGCGCGAACCGGACAATGGAGAAGAGATCAAAGGAAGGCACAAACTGCTGAGCCAGCAGCAGTACGCCGGCAATGATCAACAGCAGGGCAAATGCCACACGGCCCACGCGGCGCTCCTTTTTGGGGGCGGCGGGCGTTTCCGGGGCCGATGTGGCCGTGGTGGTTTTGCTTTCGTCCATTTTGTTTACCTCTTTTCAAATTATACAAACTGTATTACATGTGGGATTGGTCGTGGGGGTAGGGGGGCAGATTGTTTTCGTCCTCGCGTTTGGGGTGCAGGCCCAGCAGCCACACACCGGCGGCGATCAGCAGCACGGCAATGACCAGCGTGGGGATGGAACTTACATAATACCAGGCGTTCTCAATATTCAGCAGCGCCAGCAGATGGTAGAGCAGCGGTTCCACCACAAGGCCGTACAAGGACCATACGCCCAGTGCCACCAGGCCCCAGCCCAACAGGCGGTTGTGGCGGGGTACCAGCAGTTTCAGGTCGTCCCAACTGCCAAGCAGCAGCAGGGAATCGGGTTTGGGGTCCCCGGCTGCCAGGTGGCGGATCAGGTCGTAGGTGTCAAAAAAGCTGTACATCCATACAATGAAGGCAGTCACAACCAGTGGACTGACCATGGCGCCCAGAACAAAGCAGCCGCAGAACAGGGTGATCAGCGACAGACCCCGCTGCATATAGCCGTAGTACATCTGCCCGGCGCCCGGGATGCAGGCGAAGATAAAGGTAAGCAAAGCGTTCTTTTTCATGGTATCATTCTCCCTTGGCGGAATCGCTGTTTTGCTGGTGTTTCAGCTGGGCCAGGCCGTTTTCGGCAGCCAGCGTAAAGTTGCTGAAGGTATCGTTCAGGCCGTCGTAAAAACCGCTGACGGTGGTATCCAGCCACTGCCCAAAGCTGACCCGGGGGGCCTGGGGTTCCACGGTCCGCTGGGCCATCCGCTGGGAAGCGCCCATCGAGGCAAAACCCCACAGCATGAACGCCAGCACCACGGCAGCCGCGGCGGATACATAACGGTTGGTCATAATGCGGAACCGGCGCAGCCGCATCAGGTTCTGTACCTGGGGGATCAGGTCCCGCATGGGTTCCTGCAGGCAAGCGGGGGCGGCGTCGATCAGCTGGGTGTAGCGCAGCAGGCAGTAGTCGCAGAAACTCAGATGTTCGGCGGCTTCCAACGCGCCCAGATCATCCAGCGTGCCGTCCTTTAAGGCATACAATCCTTCGTCAGTCAGGTGTCCTTCGGCATCAAACAGCTTTTCGTTGTCAAAAAACAGGCTCATTCTTTCAGCCTCCTCTCATCGATCTGCCGGCGCAGCAGCAGTTTGGCACGCCATAACTGGCTGCTTACCGTCGCGGGGGGACGGTCCACCAACGCGGCGATCTCGGCGGTATCCTTGTGCTGGAGAAAATACAGCACCGCAATGCGGCCGTATGGCTCGCGCAGGCTGCGTACCAGCGTTTCCAATTCCTCGGCACCGGCCCGCTGGGCCAGCTGCTCGGCCGGGTCGGCGGCGTCGCCGGGTGGTGCGCCCCGGGGTTCCGGCAGGGCATCGTCACCCGGTGCCTCCACCCGGCGCACCCAGGCGCTTTTCAGGTGGTCCTTGCATTTGTTGGCCGCTACGCGCACCAGCCAGGCTTTGTAGTACTGTGGTTCGCAGCGGTCAATGGCGGAAAAGGCGGCCAGAAAGGTGTCCTGCGTCAGGTCCTCGGCGGTGTGGGGATCATGAACAAACTGCAGGCAGACAGTATAAATCAGCTTTTGGTATTGCTGCATCAAGCCGGTAAATTCTTCGTTGGTCAGACCTCACACCCCCTTTGTTTTCTCTTTCTATTCAATAAGACGATTCCCCCGCGCTGATTTTTGCAACGCGGGGGAATTTTTTCAAAAAAATCAAAAATTTTTGGTTGGAGCAGAATTTACAGGTCCAGTTCCAGCGTGACAGGGCAATGGTCGCTGCCCAGCACCTCCATCAGGATATCGGCGCGCTGAATCTGCGGGGCCAGCCGGTTGCTGACCAGGAAATAATCGATTCGCCATCCGGCGTTCCGCTCCCGGGCACGGAACCGCATGCTCCACCAGCTGTACATGCCGGTGGCATCGGGGTGCAGGTGACGGAAACTGTCGGTAAAGCCGGCGGCCAGCAGTTCATCCAGTTTGCCCCGTTCCTGGTCGCTGAATCCGGCCGCGCCCCGGTTGGGGCCGGGGTTTTTCAGGTCAATCTCGGTGTGGGCCACATTCAGGTCGCCGCACAGGATCACCGGCTTTTGGGCGTCCAATTCCTGCAGGTAGCGGCGCAGATCATCCTCCCACTGCATCCGGTAGTCGATGCGGGCCAGTTCGTTCTGGGAGTTGGGAACATACAGGTTCACCAGGTAAAAATCCGGGTACTCCAGGGTGATGGCGCGGCCTTCGTGGTTGTGCAGGTCCTCCTGCAGGCCGTACCGCACCGAGAGCGCCGGGGTTTTAGCCCAGATGGCGGTGCCGGAATAGCCCTTTTTGTCGGCGCTGTACACGTATTCGGTGTAGCCTTCGGGGGCAAAATCCGCCTGACCGGGCTGCATCTTGGTTTCCTGAATGCAGAAAAAATCGGCGTCCAGGGTACGGAAGGTTTCCTCAAAGCCTTTTTTCAGGCAGGCACGCAGGCCGTTGACGTTCCAGCTTACAAATTTCATAACCAAACTCCTTATCGGTTCAGGCAGGGGTTTTGACGGCGTTCTTTTTCCAGGAACCGCTGGCAAAGCGGATCACAAAGCAGAGGGTGCGGCATACCCAGTCGATGATCATGGCCCACCAGACACCCAGCGCACCCCAGCCCAGCTGTACACAGAGGATCTGGCTGAAGCCCAGACGCCATACGATCATGGAAATGACCGATACGATCATGGTAAAGCGCACGTCGTTGGCGGCGCGCAGGGCGTTGGGCAACACAAAGGCCGACGGCCAGATGAGGATGGAAATGCCGGCGTGAATCCAGACCAGTTGGGCGGACAGGCTGGCGGTTTCGGGCGAGAGGGCGTACAGGCTCAGCAGGGGATTGAGCAGAAGCAGCACCGTGGCGTTGGTCAGGCCCTGGGCCACGTAGTCCCAGCGCATCAGTTTTTTGGTGTAATGGATGGACTGCTCAAAGTCCTGGGCGCCGATGCAGCGCCCTACCACCGTGATCATGCCCAGGCACATGGCGTTGCCGATGATGCAGCCAACGCTGTCCAGGTTGTTGGCCACGGCGTTGGCCGAAATATGTACGGTGCCGAACAGGGAGATCATGCTGACCACCAGAACGCGGCCCAGCTGGAACAGGCTGTTCTCGCAGGCCGAAGGAATGCCGATGGACAGAATGTTCTTGACGGTGCCCGGTTCCAGCCGGGTGACGGTGCGGGCGGTGATGCGCAGCATATAGTCGGGCCGGGCGGCCAGGAACAGAATGATCACGGCGCCCACCGCACGGGAGACCAGGGTGGGTACGGCTACACCGGCCACGCCCATTTTCAGACCATAGACGCAGAGGGCGTTGCCGCAAAAGTTGATCAGGTTCACAATGACCGAAACTTTCATGGATACGGCGCTGTTGCCGGTGGAACGGAAGATAGCCGCACCGGCGTTGTACAGGGCCAGGAACGGGAAAGACAACGCCGTGATGGTAAAGTAAAGCAGCGCGGCGTCCATTACGTCGGCGGTGATGGAGCCGAAGAACAGCCGCAGCATGGGGGCCCGCAGCAGCAGGCAGAGGGCGGCGATGCCCGTGCCCAGAATGGCGCTGAGGGTTACCAGCTGCCCGGCGCTGCGGGCGGCGGAATCGGTCTTTTGGGCACCCAGATATTGGCTGGTGACCACGGCACCGCCGGTGGCCAGAGCCGCAAAGATGGTGATGATCAGCTGGTTGATCATATCCACCAGCGATACGCCCGAGATGGCGGCCTCACCGGCGGAGGAGACCATCATGGTGTCGGCCATACCCACCAGCACGCTCAGGGCCTGTTCAATGACCAGCGGCCACAGCAGGGTGATCAGTTGGCGGTTGGTAAAAATCGGTTTGCTTTGTTGCTGCATGGCAGCAGATCCCTTCCCTCTAAAAAATGAACACTAATAAATAAGTATAACACAAAAAAGGCCCCCGCGCAATGCGGGGGCACCGGGCCGCTGTCGGGCGGCAACCGGAAAGATCATTCATAACGCAGGGCGTCGATGGGGTTGAGCTTGGCGGCTTTGTTGGCAGGGTAATAGCCGAAAAAGACGCCAATGGCCATACTGAATCCGACCGCCACCACAATGGAGGCGATGCTGGGTTTGGCGGTCATGCCCACCACGCTGCTCAGGGCCGCGCCCAGCGCAATGCCCAGGACAACACCGATCACGCCGCCGATCATGCAGAGGATCACACTCTCGGTAATGAACTGCATGCGGATGGCGGAACCCGGGGCACCCAGTGCCTTGCGGGTGCCGATCTCGCGGGTACGTTCGGTGACGGACACCATCATGATGTTCATGACGCCGATGCCGCCCACCAGCAACGATATGGCCGCAATGGCCGAAATACCCAGCGACAGGGTGCTGAGCATATCGGTCATGGATTCCACCAGGCTGGAAATGCTGCTGGCACTGGCGGTCCAGGTGTCGTTGTAGGTGTAGTAGCTGGCAAAGTAGCTGCCCACCGTATCCACAAAGCTGGTCACATCCACGCCGTTGGCCGCCACCACCGTGATGGTCTGGTACCCGGCGTCGGCACCGGCAATGGATTTGGCCACATCCAGCGGAATGTAGACGTTGGTCTGGATCTGGTCGTCGTCGGTAGCGCCGAACATACTGGCGTAAACATCCTCGGTGTACTCGTAGACGCCCGTAATATAAAAGGTGTAGAGATTTTTGTTGATAGTCAGCGTGAAGGATTTGCCGATGGCATCGGTGTTGCTGCCGCCGATGGCCTGTTCCACAAATTTTTCGGATACAACGGCCACATAGCGCCCGGCGTCCTTCCCATCGTCCAGCCAGCGCCCGGCCAGAATGGGGGTGTCTTCCTCCTTGGCCAGCAGCGAGTCGGCGTTGGCGCCCGAAACAGTGGTGCGGATGGTGGTGTTGGGGTCGCCGTACTTGGCAATGGTGCCGTTGCCCACCTCCTGGCTCAGTTCAATGCGGTTGACCTGGTCGGGAAAATCCGCCATAAAATCGTCGATCATTTCCTGGCTGATCAGGTCGTCCGCAGCAGGGGTGGAATCCATAAAGCGGCGCAGGGTGACCCCCTGTGCGGTGCCGCTGGTGTCGTCGGAGTCCTTCTGGGTCAGGCTGACCGTAATGTTGCTGACACCCATACCGGACATGGAGTCCGTCACGGTGCCGGTCATGCTGTTGCCCACTGTGACGATGGCAATGACCGCTGCGATGCCGATGATGATGCCCAGCATGGTCAGCAGGCTGCGCATCTTGTTGCTGCGCACGCTGGCCAGGGCCATCGAGATATTCTCAAAGAGCTGCACGTTTGCCGGACCCCTTTCGTTCGCCCACGATCAGCCCGTCGCGCAGGGTCAGCACCCGCTGGCATTCTTCGGCCAGCTGAGGGTTGTGGGTAATCAGCACGATGGTCTTGTGGTATTTTTCGTGCATCTCATGGAACAGGTCCATGACGATGCGGCTGGTCTGGCTGTCCAGGGCGCCGGTGGGCTCGTCAGCCAGGATCAGTGCCGGTTCGTTGACCATGGCACGGGCGATGGCCACACGCTGCTTCTGACCGCCGGACAGCTCGTTGGGCTGGTGTTTCATCCGGTCCCCCATGCCCACGCGGTTCAGCCAGTCTTTGGCGCGGCGGTTGCGTTCCCCGGCGGGGACCCCGGCGTAAAGCATGGGCAGTTCCACATTTTTCAAAGCGCTTTGCCGCCCGATCAGGTTGTAGGTCTGGAACACGAAGCCGATCTTTCGGTTGCGGATGGCCGCCAGTTCGTTGTCGGCCGCATTGTGAATATCCACACCGTCCAGGGTGTATTGGCCGGTGGTGGGTTTATCCAGCACGCCGATAATGTTCATAAGGGTGGATTTGCCGGAACCGGATTCGCCCACAATGGCCACAAATTCCCCGGGGTACACTTCCAGACTGATGCCGTGCAGGATCTCCAGCTCATTGGGCTTGCCGATGTAGTAGCTTTTGTGGATGTCGTGCATCTCGATCAGCGGCCGGGGCTTTTGATCGGCGGTATCCGGCAGGTTCAGCTTGTGGGACGGTTCGGGGGCGGTGTCCAGCAATTTGTCGGCAATCGCTTTGGCAAATTGTTCGGTGTTGGCCATGGTTACATGCCTCCCGGGCCGCCATCGGGGCCACCGCCGCCGGGGCCGCCGCTCATATCACCGCCGCCGGCCGGGGCTGCTGCCGCGGCGCCGCCGTCGGTGATCATCACCTGACCGCCCATCATGTCGGAAAAGTCCTGGGTGGTGGTTTCAATGCCCTGGGTCAGGTCGGCGCTGGAACGGATCACGTCCCCTTCGGCCAGATCGTCGCCGGAAATTTCGATGTAGTAATCGTTGGCGTCGCCGGTGGTAACGGTGACTTCCTCAAAGGTCATGTCCACCCCTTCGCCGCCGGTCTTGCGCAGCACGTAGGAGGTGCCGTCCTCGTGGGTGCCCACGGCGTCACGGGGAACGGTAAAGACGTTGTCTTTCTGGTTGATGATGATTTCCACCTCGGCAGAAATGCCGATCAGCAGGCCGGAATCCTCGCCGTTGACGGTGACGGTGGCGCCGAAGTTGCCTTCGCTGTTGGCCACGGGGTCAATGCGGGTGAGGGTGCCGGAAATTTCGGCATCACCGGTGGCATCGCTGGTAATATTGCACTGCATGCCGGTGGACAGTTTACCCACCGAGTTGGCGGGAATGGTCACTTCCACCGTCAGGTCGTTCACGTCCTGGATGGTGGCAACCGTGCCGCTGCACACCGAACCCACGGTGGCGTTCAGTTCGGTGATGGTGCCGTCCATGGTGGCGGTCAGGGTGCAATCTTCCAGGGTGGACTGCAGGTCGGTCAGCGTATCGGAGGTGCGGCTGGCCTGTTCCAGCTTGGTCTCGGCGCTGTCTACGCTGCGGGCGTTGCTGGTTACCGCGTTGTCGTAGTTTCGCTGGGCTGTTTCCAGGGCCTCGCGGTACTTGGGAATTAATTCGGTGTAGTATTTTGTAATCGTTTCGAAGCCTTGAAGGCCCAGTTCGGGAATACTGCATTCGGCCATGGCAATATTCAACTTGTTCTGGTAATCGTCCAGCTGCCCCTGTACTTCCTTCTGGCGGTCGGCATTGCCGTCGTTCTGGGCCTGGGTCAGCTGAATTTCCAGGTTGGCAATAGTGTTCTGCAGCCCGGCAATCTCCTCGGCGTACAGGCCATAGTAGTATTCCACCAGTTCCCGGTTGGTGCCGGTGGCACCGGCGGTATTCTCCATCGAGGCATAGTAGTCGGTCAGGCCCAGGGTGTCGTAATCCTTCTGGGCTTTGTCCAAATCTTCCTGCAGCTGGGCCAGGTTGGTGGCCTGGTCCTCCACGCTGTTGTTGTAGTTGGTCTGGGCTTCCTCTACGCTGTCGCTGTAGCTTTGCTGGGCGTTTTCAATCTGTTTTTCCACATCGGAGGTGTCCAGCGTGGCGATCACGTCGCCCTTGTGGACGGTATCGCCCACGGCCACGTTCACCGCAGTGACCTTGTAGGTCTTGACGGAATCCGATGCGGTGACGCTGGCGGTGGAACCGGAGGCCACGGTACCGGTCACGCTGACCGAATCCGTCAGGCTGGTCTTTTGCAGCGTGGTGGTGCGCACGAACTGGTAGGTCAGTGCGGCGCTGGCCGCGGCGGTGCGGCCCAGAAAGTTGACCACAAACGCAATGATCAACAGCACGATCACCAAAAAGATCGTCAGTTTTTTGTGGCGTTTTACCCAATGCAGCGGGTTATGGCGCGCCAGCCAACCCAGGGGGCCGCGGCGCACAGCCTTGTCTTGTTCCGACATAATGATTCCGAAACTCCCTTCACCAAAAGGCGGTAATATAACGCATTCAGTGTAGCGCGAAATTGTGTACAAATTTTGTTCAAAAATCAAAAACAGCGATATGCCTGCGGAAGCAAGCCTATCGCTGTACAAATTTGGCTAATTTGTGAATACAAGGCGCTTTTGGCCGGAAAAAGCACCGGCTTTCGACCTTTTAGGCGGCGGGTTCAATGCTGTCCAGCACTTCTTTCAGCACGGCGCGGGCAGCTTCACCACCGTCCTCGATCTGGCCCCAGCCATCGTAGGGGATGATTTCCAACCGGTAGAAGATGCCGTTTTGCTCAAAGAAGGCGTAGGCGTTCAGATACGGGCTGGTCTTTCCGTTGCTGGTGCAGCGGGGCAGCAGGGCCACAATACCGGAAGGCGTGGTGTATTCCTCCACCTCCCACACAAAACCGGCCTTTTTGTCGTAATATACCCGGGACCCGGTGGAGGAAGTGCCGGCGGGGCGTTCTTCCGCGGCCAGCAGCACATAGGCCTGGGTTTCGATGGTGTAGCCGTTGGAAAGTTTATCCACCCGGCGGGGATAGAGGTATATCGGAGCATCCTCGTCCCATTCTACCGCGAAGCCGGCGGGCCAGGCACCGGCCAGACGCCACTGGCTTTCGTTGTATTCCTTGTAGTAGGTATTGCGTTCTTCCACAGAAAAAGTCTGCCAGTCATCGGGCAAGGGAATTGTGTACGAATAGGGGATCAGAGAAAATCCGCTGTCGTCCGGCGTGCCGCTGTCCAGCAGGTCGCTTTGCACCAGCGGCAGGCCGGTGGCCTTGGTCAGGTCCGCCCAGCTGTCGTAGCCGCGGCCGCCGGGGCCTTCTGGCGGCAGGTTGCGGCCGCTCAAAAAGGTGCGCATGGGCGGCATGCCGTCTGCATCGTGCTGCCCGTTGTAGTGAGCCAGCAGGGAATCCATGAGTTCGTCGGGGAGCTGGTAGGAGGTCTGGTCGTACTGAATGGCATAGCCGGTGTTGTTTTCGGGGGCAAAACTGGGGCGGGGATTGGTGCGCAGATTGGTAAATTTCACCTGGCCCAGCAGGGCACCCGCGGCCAGCAGCAGCGGTGCTCCCAGGCAGACGGCCAGCCGCAGTGCCCGGGTACGCCGTTTCTGCCGCCTCTCCCCGGCGGGCAGTGCTTCGGCCACAGCGGGCCACAGGTCAATCTCGGTGGGGTGAAGCCCTGTTTGCAGGGTATCGCGCAATAAAATTTCATCGCGGTCAGGGGTCATGGCGGATTCCCTCCTTTTCCAAAAGGTCGGCCAGACGGCGTTTGGCCCGGTGGTAGCGGGTGCGCAGATAACTTTCGGGCCGACGGTGGATTTTGGCCAGGGCGGCATAGTCCATGCCGTCCAGTACCCGTTCCAACACCAGTGCCCGGTCCAGCGGGTCCAGCGTGTTCAGGGCGGCGCGCAGCTCCTCACTGATGCCGGGGTCCGGTTCGGGCGGCTGGGGCGGTTGGCGCTGCTCAGCCCGTTTGGCGGTGCGCAGCATATCCAGCGCCGTGCGGTAGGCGATGCGGTACAGCCAGGCCCGCTCATTGTCCTGCCCGTCGCCCCGCAGGCTGTTCCGTCGGAGCCAGGCCTTTACAAAGGTGGTCTGTACGGCGTCCTGGGCGTCCGCTTCACTGCCCAGCATGGCTGTGCAGTACCGCAGCAGCGGTGCGGTGTAGGCATGTACCAGCTTTTCCAGGTCCTGCTTGGTCTGCATACCGGATCACTTCCTTTCGTGGGCGTCTTTCACCCCTATAACGCCGCCGGGGGCCTGTTTGTGTCACTCCAAAACAAAAAGCGGCAAAAAAATTGCCGCTGCAGCGTGTCGAGAAAGCCGACACGCTGCAAAAGGGGGAACAGTCCCGCACGGCGATTGCCTGACGGTCCTATTCCCCCTCTTGGACACCCCCTCGACAAAATTTCACGGCAAATCGCGCACTCGTCCCTTCGTTCCTCGCACACAATTTGCCGTGAAATTTCCCTGTCGGTGTCGCCATCTTCGGCACATGTCCGACGATGGCGACGGATTTTTTCTTTTTTACAGTCTGAAGCAACATGAATTTTGCCGCTTTTGACGATATTATTCTATTTTCAGCCCGAACCCGTTGAGCAGCGCCACCACATCGGGAAAACTGAACCGCGCCCCCTGCATTTTGTTGGCGGACGGGTCAATGGCGTAGTCGGTGGCTTCCCGGAAATCGGCTTTTTGCAGATCGCAGCGGCTGAACTGGGTGTGGCCCAGGGGCACGCCGCGAAAATCCGCCCCGGCCAAACGGCACTCGTCAAAGATGCAGTCCCCGAACCGGCAGCTGGAAAAGTCAAATCCCACAAAGGTCATGCCGGAAAACTCGTTGTACCGGAATTCGCACCGCTCCGCCTTGCCAAAGGGCTGTACCAGGGCGCTGCGTCCCTGCAATCCGCCCCAGGCGATGGAGCGGAACGCGCAGCCGGAAAACCAGGCGTCCCGCATCTGGCAAAAGCTGAAGACCACACCGCTCCAGCTGCAATGCTGGAAGGTGCAGGACAAAAAGGTGCAGTTGCGTACCCGCACGTCCTCCCACCGGCAATCGGTAAAGGTGCAGTCGTTGAATTCGGCCTCCTGCAAAAGGGCGGGGTCCGGGTCCCGGAATGTTTCGCCCTGGTAGTATTGCTTTGCCATGTTACCTCCGCAGCCGGCACAGCAGCCGGGTTTTCAGCATACGATAAGGCTGGTAGGCAGCCAGCGGCAACAGCAACCCCGCAGCCGTGTAGGCCAGCCACCAGGCGCCGCCGGTAAACAGGGTGGGGAAGGCGGCCAGCAGATAGGCTTCGCCGCCGGTGGCCAGCAAACCCAGCCAGGTCACTAGCTTGAAGCTGAGAAAATGCAGGATCACAATGGGCATGGTGGCCCGGCCCAGGGCCGCCAGGGCGGCGCCCAGCCGGGGAAGACGGGCGGCCAGGTGGGCACATTCGTAGACCAGCACCCACCCGGCGGAACTGGCCAGCAGCAGGAACAGCCAACCGGGATATTGGTTGCCGGCCAGCCCTACCGAGCCGAAAGGCAGCAGGACCAGCAGCACCACAAAGGCGGCCGCCGCGATCCCGGCCCGTACCGGGACCTTTCGCGGGGGTTGCCCCACCCGGCGGGCCAAAGTGCCCAGATAGAACAGGCTGTAGCAGCTGGCGGCAATGCCCAGCCCCCAGACGTTCCACCCGGTTTGAGAGTAGTGCCAGCCAAGGATCAGCAGCACACCGGACACAAACCCCTGGGCCGTCTGAACGTCGCGGCCGTGCAGGACTTTGCGCAGCACAAATTCCACCAGCGCATACAAAATCGAGATCTGGAACAGCGCCTGCACAAACCACAGGGCGCCGCCCAGCTGGGTACCGCCGTCAAAAAAGCACCAGTGCACAGTACGGCCGATGATATCTTTCAGGGTCACCGGCTGGGTGACCTGGTTGCCCGGCAGGTCCAGAATGCGTTCGTCCCCGGTAAGGATGTGCAGCTTGAGGAAGAGGTTGTTGCACACCGTAAAGGCGGTGTTGGCCAGCACAAAGGGAAGCCACAGGGTCACCACCCGGCGGATGCAGAACCGCCGCAGCCCCGCACCATCCTGTGCGGGACAGAAAAAATAACCGCTGAGCATAAAGAACAGCGCCATGTGGAACAAATAGATGAAGTCGGTGCCGCCAAACCCCGAGTGACCCACCACCATCAGCACAATGCCGATGCCCCGCATGGCGTCCAGGACTGTATCGCGCTGTTTCGCCATAAAACTGTACTCCGTTTCCTTTATAATAAGGCCAGTATACAGCAAAACGCGCCGCACGGCAAGCATGGCCGTACGGCGCGGGATTCACTGCGCATTTTTGGCGCGGCATTTGGGGCAAAGGTAATGGATGGTCAGTGTGTAGCCGCGGACTTCGGTGCCGATGGCGGCTTCCACTTCGCGCATCAGCCCCACCACCGGCAAATCACTCAGTTCGCCGCAGCTGTCGCACAAAAGATGCCCATGGGGAACCGGGTTACAGTCGTAGCGGTCCGGGCCGCCGGCCATTTCCAGGTGGGCAACTTCCCCGTCACGCTCCATCATTTTCAGATTGCGGTACACGGTACCGCGTGCAATGCGCGGCATTTGCTGCCGTGCATGGCAAAAGATCTCGTCGGCGGTCAGGTGCAGGGGACGCTGCTGGCGCATGATGTCCAAAATCAGCGCGCGTTGGCGGGTCATAGGCAAGCCTCCTTCCTAAATAAGAATCTATCTTAAAATATAGAATACACGATTCAAGAGAATTTGTCAACGGTCATAAAAATAAATAGTGAGAATAATTCTTAAAAATAGGGTTGACAAGATAAAATAATATGATATAATGAAGCCAGAGCAAGACAAGTTCTTGAAAAAACAGAACAAACAATACACAAACGGAGGTACGCGTTATGGAATTCAAGGGCAGCAAGACTGAGAAGAATTTGTGGGAAGCTTTCGCCGGTGAGAGCCAGGCCCGCAATAAGTACACCTATTTCGCATCCAAGGCCAAGAAGGAAGGCTTTGAGCAGATCTCCGCGATCTTCAACGAGACCGCCAACAACGAGAAGGAGCATGCCAAGATCTGGTTCAAGCTCCTGATGGAGGGCGGCGAAATTCCCGACACCCTGACCTGCCTGAAGATGGCAGCCGCCGGTGAGAATGAGGAGCACACCTCCATGTATCCGCGCATGGCTGCCGAGGCCAAAGAGGAAGGCTTCGACCAGATCGCCGCGCTGTTCACCATGGTCGCCTCCATCGAGAAGGAGCACGAGGAGCGCTACAAGGCCCTGGCCGCCAACATCGAGGCCGGCAAGGTATTTGCCCGCGAGACCGAGCAGGTCTGGCAGTGCCGTAACTGCGGTTACATCTATATCGGCCAGCATGCGCCGGTCAAGTGCCCGGTGTGCGCACATCCGCAGGCTTATTTTGAGCTGAAGAGCAACAACTATTGATCCGGCGTTGAACCGGTGAGAGAGGGGCGCGATCCCCTCTCTTTTTTGTTGCAAAAAAAATGGTCCGGGGGCGTTGACAAACGGCCCGCAGCGTGGTATAGTATCTGCGTTAGATAAAACTAACTACACCAGACAGAGAGGATCCCACCCTTATTTCCCAAACCTGCACCGCACAGACAGATTCCCGCTGTTCTGTGCGGTTTTATGGGAATTGATATTAGCTATAACTAACTTTTTGGGTACACCAGGAGCGGCAGGCATATAGCCGGCCGCATAGTTTTCACCTTGCGGTTAGCGGATGCTAACGCAAAGGGCGAAGGAGGCGACGAAGAATGCCGTTGACAATGGCAAAAGCAGGCGATGTGGTCACCATCCGCAAGATTACCGGTAAGGACGAGGTGCGCCAGCACCTGGCGGAACTGGGGTTTGTGGTGGGGGAGAGCATCGAGGTGGTCAGCGTGCTGGGCGGAAACCTGATTTTACAGGTAAAGGCAAGCCGCATTGCACTGGACCGCACCCTGGCCATGCGGATTCTGGTGGCCTGAAACAGGACGATCCCGGGGCATGACCCCGTGACGCAACGATATGGGGAGGTTGACTGTATGAACACTTTGAAAGAACTCAAAGTAGGGCAGACCGCTACGGTGGTCCGCCTGCACGGCGAAGGGCCTGTGCGGCGGCGCATCATGGATATGGGCCTGACCAAAGGCACGCAGGTCTATCTGCGCAAGGTGGCACCGTTGGGCGATCCGCTGGAACTGACGGTGCGTGGCTATGAGCTGAGCATCCGCAAGGCAGATGCCGCCATGGTCGAGGTAGAATAAGCGGGCGCTTGCACCCAGGCACACAGAAAGGGGTATTTGGAAACATGGCAATCAAAATCGCACTGGCCGGCAACCCGAACTGCGGCAAAACCACCCTGTTCAATGATCTGACCGGCTCCAATCAGTATGTGGGCAACTGGCCCGGCGTTACGGTGGAAAAGAAGGAAGGCAAGCTGAAAGGCCACAATGATGTGGTCATCCAGGACCTGCCGGGTATTTATTCGTTGTCCCCCTACACGCTGGAGGAAGTGGTGGCCCGCGGTTATCTGGTAGGGGAAAAGCCCGACGCCATTCTGAACATCATCGACGGCACCAACATCGAGCGAAACCTTTACCTGACCACCCAGCTGATCGAACTGGGCATCCCGGTGGTCATGGCTGTGAATATGATCGATCTGGTGCGCAAAAATGGCGATAAGATCGATCTGAAACGGCTGAGCAAGGAACTGGGCTGCGAAGCCATCGGGATCAGTGCCCTGAAAGGAGAGGGCAGCCGTCAGGCGGCAGAACTGGCCGTGACGGCGGCACGAGACCACCAGGCCGGTGAACTGCCTCATGTGTTTACCGGCAGTGTGGAACACGCCCTGGCCCATATTGAGGAATCCATCCAGGGCAAGGTGGATGACCGCTTCCTGCGGTGGTATGCCGTCAAATTGTTTGAGCGGGATGACAAGGTGCAGGCAGAACTGGGGCTGGACCCGGCGCTGCTGAAGCATCTGGATCTGCACATCACCGACTGCGAAAAAGAGATGGACGATGACGCCGAGAGCATCATCACCAACCAGCGCTACGCCTACATCAACACGGTGGTCAGCCGGGCGGTCAAAAAGAAGGAACGCACCGAGCACCTGACCATGTCCGACAAGATCGACCGCATCGTCACCAACCGCATCCTGGCGCTGCCCATCTTTGCGGTCATCATGGCGCTGATCTACACCATCGCCATGGGCAGCACCGGCTTCTCCTTCGGCACCATGGCCACCGACTGGACCAACGATGTGCTCTTCGGCGAGATCGTGCCCCCGGCGGTGGAAGGTTTCCTTGTTTCCATCGGCTGCGCCGACTGGCTCATCGGCCTCATCAACGACGGCATCGTGGCCGGCGTGGGCGCCGTGCTGGGCTTCGTGCCCCAGATGCTGGTGCTGTTCCTGATGCTCTCCATCCTGGAGGATATCGGCTACATGGCCCGCGTCGCCTTCATCATGGACCGCATCTTCCGCAAGTTCGGCCTCTCGGGCAAGAGCTTCATCCCCATGCTGGTGGGTACCGGCTGCGGCGTGCCCGGCATTATGGCCTCCCGCACCATCGAAAATGAACGGGACCGCCGCATGACCATCATGACCACCTGCTTCATCCCCTGCAGCGCCAAAATGCCCATCATCGGCCTGTTCGCGGGCGCGCTGTTCGGCGGTTCCGGCCTGGTGGCTACCTCCGCCTACTTTATCGGCATGGCGGCCATCATCGTCTCCGGCATCATCCTCAAAAAGACGAAGCTCTTTGCGGGCGACCCCGCGCCCTTCGTCATGGAGCTGCCCGCCTACCATGTGCCTGCCTGGGGCAACGTGCTGCGCGCCACCTGGGAGCGCGGCTGGTCCTTCATCAAGCGGGCGGGCACCGTCATCCTGGCGTCCACCATCGTGCTGTGGTTCCTGCAGGGCTTCGGCTTCACCGACGGGCAGTTCGGCATGGTGGAAGATAACAACACCAGCCTGCTGGCCTCCATCGGCGGCGCGGTGAGCTTTATCTTCGCGCCCCTGGGCTTCGGCGACTGGCGCTCCACCGTCGCCACCGTCACCGGCCTCATCGCCAAGGAAAACGTGGTCGCCACCTTCGCGGTGCTGTTCGGCTTCGCGGGCGAAGTCTCCGAGAACGGCGACGAGATCTGGGGCCAGATCGCCGGACATTTCACGGCGCTGACGGCTTACAGCTTCATGATCTTCAACCTGCTGTGCGCCCCCTGCTTCGCGGCCATGGGCGCCATCAAGCGGGAGATGAACAACGGCAAATGGACGGCGGCGGCCATCGGCTACATGTGCCTGCTGGCCTACTGCACCTCCCTGGTGGTCTACCAGATCGGCGGGCTCATCACCGGCGAAGTGGCCTTCAACTTCTTCACCGTCGTGGCGGCTGCCATCCTGGCGCTGGCCGTCTGGCTGCTGGCACGCCCCAACAAATATGAAAACGTCAACGAGGTCAGTGTGGATACCCGCAAGCTGATCCACTCCAAATCCTGACCTGATCTGAAAGGAGTGCCCCACATGCTGGAATTTCTGGCGGTCAATTTCAACCTGCCCACGCTGCTGGTAGCGGCGGTGGTTTTTGGGGGCACCGGCTGGCTGCTTTGGCGCAGCCACAAGTCCGGCGGCGCCTGCAGCAGCTGCGGCGGCTGTTCCGGCGGATGCTCCTGCGGGGGCGGCTGCTCCGGCCATTGCGGCGGGTGCGGCGGCCACTGCCACGAATCCCATACCTGATTTGCTCCCGGGCGGGGTGCCGATGACGGCACCCCGCTTTTGGTTGCAAAAAGCGCTCCCGCGTGGTATAGTAGGGATACATTACCGTACCGAAAGGGGGCGCGCCGATGAACATTCACGAATCGGCCGAAGATTATCTGGAAAAGATCCTCATGCTGCAGGAGCAGAAAGGCTCGGTGCGCTCCATCGACATTGCGGTGGCCATGGGCTTTTCCAAGCCCAGTGTCAGCGTGGCCATGAAGAACCTGCGGGAAAACGGCTATATCTCGGTGGATGGCGACGGCTATATCCACCTGGAGGAACCGGGCATGCTGATTGCCCAACGCATCTACGACCGCCACCGCAAGCTGACTCAGTTTTTTGTGGCCCTGGGGGTGGACCCGGAAGTGGCCTCCCACGATGCCTGCAAGATCGAGCACGATCTGAGCGAGGAAACCTACAGCAAAATGATCGAATTTGCCAAGCGGCAGGAAAATCTGACCTGAACCAAACGCAAAGGCCCTGCATCTCCCAACCGGGGGATGCAGGGCCTTTTTGTTGTCAAAGGGATATGTTCATGGCAGCGGGGTGAGCTCCTCCGGGGCGCCCAGCGCGGCCAGCAGCTGTTCGTCCTGGGCGTCACTGCCGGTATAGTCCGGTATGCCCACTGCTGCCGCTAAAGCAGCGCGGTTTTCCGGGGTGGGGGCCAGGCCGTTGCCCATCAAGGTTTCCACAATGCCACTGCCCCGGAACAGTTTCAGCAATCCGTTCAGGTCGTCGGCGGCGGGGTCCACGGTGCGGCGGCGCTGCAGGTACAGTTCCGCCAGCCGGATAAACGCCTGCTGGTCGGCGGTGCCGGAGCGCAGGCCGTCGGACTTGCTTTCGGCGGTTTTGTCGGCATCGGGAAATTGCATGGGATACAGCCGCAGGGTCTGCCCCTCTTTCAGGGGAAAGGTGCCGTTCCCGGGGTCGTACCGCAGCGTCAGGTCCAGGCAGGTCTCGCCGTTTGTTTCCTCGGCAACCTGCCAGGCAAAGATCAGCCCGGGAAGTTCGCTGTCACGGTACAGGGTGCACAGGACCTGGTCGTCCCAGGCCGCGCCGGTGCGCTGCTGCCGGCAACCATAGGATTCACTGCCGTCCGCCTGTACGTGGCAGGTCACGGCCACGATGGTCAACTGCCCGTCCTCCAGGTCGAAGGCGGCGGCTGTTTCTCCGGTGCAGCCCGCCCAGGTCACCCCCTCCTGCCGGAACAGTTCGGTCAGGGCGTTGTCGGGGGAAGGGGCGCTTGGGGACTGTCCGCAGGCGGTCAGAACCACCGCCAGGCACAAGGCCAGAGCCAGACAGAACAACCGTTTCATAGTGTGCACATCCTTTCGGCCTGATCTTGGAATTTTATACCCAGTATGACACGGTTTGCAGGAGGACGGCAAGAGGCGGATTTCACAAAAATCGTGGGGCGATTTTGGCACACAACAAAAAAATACCGCCGCAGGGTCCGCGGCGGTACATAGGCGAAACAAGTGGTCAGCCCTGCAGTTCCCGGCAGGCTGCCCGGATCAGGTCCCGCTCCACAAAGGGAACTTTCTTGCCCTCAATAAGCTGGTAATCCTCGTGGCCTTTGCCCGCAAACAGCACGATGTCGCCCGGTTCGGCCATGGCCACCGCTTTGCGGATGGCTTCGGCCCGGTCAGGGATCAGGGTGTACTGGGCATCCATCGACATGTGGGCGTCAATATCCCGCAGGATGGCCATGGGGTCCTCAAAGTCCGGGTTGTCGCTGGTCAGGATGCTGTAATCGGCCCAGGCGCTGGCGGCTTCGGCCAGTTCCCGGCGGCGTACCTGGGTGCGCCCGCCCACCGAACCGAACACACAGATCAGCCGATGGGGCTGGTAGGTGCGCAGGGTCTTGAGGGCGCTGGTCAGCGAAAGGCCGTTGTGGGAGTAATCCACAATAAAGGTGCGGCCGGGCAAGCCTTCCACCACTTCAAAGCGGCCCTGCACCGGGGTGTGGGCCAGGGTCTCGGCGGCCTGCACGGGGCTTACCCCGAAGGCACCGCACAGGGCAATGGCGCACAGCGCGTCCGAGGCACTGAAGGTGCCGGGGGACATGACCCGCACAGGGGTGGCGCTGCCGTCATGCTCGCAGACAAAATCCACGCCCAGAGCGGTCTCGCTGCGGTAGCGGGCCAGCTGCGCGGCATGGTAGTCGGCGGCATGGTCGATGCCGAAACTGACCGTCTGCCCGCGGAACCCTGCCCGCATATAGTCGCTGGTGGGGTCGTCCACATTGTAGACCATTACCCGGGCGTCATACTCGGCAAACAGGCGGCGCTTTGCGGCCTTGTAATCCTCAAAGTCCGGGTGCTCGCCGGGGCCGATGTGGTCCTCCGACAGGTTGGTGAAGGCGACCACCTCAAAGGGGATGCCGTCCACCCGGTGATGGCGCAAAGCCTGGCTGCTCACTTCCAGCACCACATGGTGCACCCCGGCGTCCAGCATTTTGCGGAACAGCCGGTGCAGTTCCAGACTTTCGGGGGTGGTGTTGGCGGTGGCTTCGTGCTGGCCTGCAATGTTGACGCCGTTGGAACCGATGTAAGCGCAGGAAAGCCCTGCCTCGGTAAGAATGGCGGAGGTCAGCAGCGCCGTGGTGGTCTTGCCCTTGGTGCCGGTAATGCCGATGATGTGCAGCTGTTCGGCGGGGTTGCCGTAAAAGTCCGCGCCAATCACCGCCAGGGCAGCCCGGGTGTCGTCGGTGACGATCTGGGCGGCGTCGGCAGGCAGGTCCAGAAGACGTTCCACCAGAAATGCCCGGCAGCCCTGGTCATAGGCGCTCTGGGCAAAGGTGTGGCCGTCCATCCAGGCGCCCACCAGGCAGACGAACAGGGCACCCGGCCCTGCTTTGCGGGAATCATAGGTAATGGCAGTGATTTCGGCGTCCGAGGCGCCGGTGTGGTCGATATGGCGGACCAGATCGTTCAGTTTCATGGCGGGATCAGCCTTTCGGATAATAGGTTTTGAACTTCTTGAACTGGCGGCGCAGCTGTTCCAGCACACAGGCGTAGCGGATGGGATTCATCCACAAATCGGGCTTGTACAGCAGGGAGCAGGCTTCTTTGCCCTGGGCTTTCAGCCCTTTGGCGTGGGCTACCAGCTTTTTGTCCTCGGTGTAGGTAAAGGCTACCTGGGCGGGAACGTGGTGCCAGAACACCTCGTTGCGGTTCAGCACGCAGTCGCTGCCGCCGTCGTTCCACTTTTCCGCCACCAGCTTGGCAATGTTCATGCCGGTGGCGGTCACATAGTAGTTGCTGCGGCCCTGGCGCAGGTTGATCTCAAAGACCCGGAAATCCCCCGGCTTGCCCGACCACTTGATGTCGAAGTTGGAAAAACCGGTGTAGTGGCAGGCTTCCAGCATCTGGCGGATGTTTTCCACCAAAGGCAGGGCGGTGGTGTCCTCGGCCACGATGGCGGCATGGTTGCCCAGCCCGTGGGGGGTATGTTCTTCCACCATGGTGTGGCCCAGGCACATGGCCCGGACCTTGCCGTTCTCGTCCGAGAAGGCGGTCAGCACCCGCATGTGGTCGTCGCCGCCGGGAATCATTTCCTGCAGGATCATCTTGTCCGGATAGCCGGAATCGTAGATCTGCTTCACGATGGAAGCAGCCTCGGCGGGGTCGGCGGCGGTGTAGACCTTCTTCATGCCGTCAAAGGGGAACTTCCAATAGGCCACGCTGGAAGAAGGCTTTACGATGATGGGGTAGGCAAAACCCAGTTTGTCCTCGGTCAGTTCGGCGGCGTCCGTGGGGGCGGTCAGCACCTTGGTGGTGGGGTAGGGAATGCCGAACTTGTCGCAAACCTCGTAGAATTCCGCCTTTTTCTGGATGGAACCGTACAGGTCAGCGGCAGGACCGGGGGCGATATACTCCGGCAGTTCCGCCTTGCGGCGGATGATCATGGCGGCGTAGTCATCGGTGCAGCCGAACAGATAGAGCTTTTTGCCCGGATGCTGTTTGGCAAAATCATGCAGCACCCGCAGCATGGTGGATTCGTTGTCGATGTCGGGCACGATGGTAAAGTGCACGATCTTGGAATATTTGGTAGGGGCCATGGCGTAACGGCCGAAGGCATAGCTTTCCACGCCGTAGGCTTCATGGAAGGCGCGGGCAAAGTTGTAGCAGTTCAGGTCGGCGCCCAAGAATACAGGGATCAGATCGGTATTCATAGCAAAAAAATTGCATCTCCTTGGTTACAGAAGAATTTGCTTAAACAGGGTCGCTGTTGGCGGACATGCGCCGACAACGACGACTTTTTGGAAGCGCACAGCGCCTGGTTACGCCCACCTCTCAAAGAACTGTTCGTGCCAGGTCAGGAAGGTGTAGGCTGTCCAGATCTTGCGGCGCTCGTGGCGCGGGTCGGCCAGCATGGCCACCAGTTTGTCCTGGTCAAAGTATTCGGCGGCCACGTCGCTCTCAAACCGGGCGCGGACCTTGGCGGCAAAAGCCGGGTCCTCCAGCCACTTGGCAATGGGCACCGGGAATCCTTTTTTGGTGCGGTTGGCCCAGGCGTCAGGCAGAGTTTTGTTGGCGGCAGCGCGCAGTACGGCCTTGGTGTCCCCGGCGATCTTGTAGTTCACGGGGTAGGCGGAAGCTTCCCGCAGCACTTCCCGGTCCAGATACGGCACCCGCAGCTCCAGGCTGTGGGCCATGCTCATCTTGTCCGCTTTCAGCAGAATGTCGCCGGGCAGCCACAGGTTCAGGTCCAGATACTGCTTCTTTTCCAGTTCCGGCAGGTCCTTCACCCGGTCGTAGATGGGCGCGGCGACCTCCCGGGCGGTGGGACCTACCCGGTACTTGGGTTTCAGAATCTCCTGGGCTTCTTTCTCGGTAAAGACCAGCGCCTGGCCGATGAACCAGTCCTCGGGACGGCCGCTGCCTTTGATGATGAAGTCGTGACCCTTGAAGTAGGGCAGATGCTGGCTCACGTCGCTGGCCAGATGCCGCAGTCCCAGGGGCAGGTGCTTGTACTTCTGCATCATGGCGTTGTCGGCGTACCACTCGTAACCGGCGTAGATCTCGTCGGCACCCTCGCCGGAAAGCACCACCGTCACGTGACGGCGGGCCAGCTGGCACAGGAAGTACAGCGGCACCGAGGACGGGTTGGACTGGGGTTCGTCCATGTGGTACTGGATATCCGCAAAGGCTTCCAGGCACTGTTCCTTGGTCAGCATTTCCCGGTAGTTGTGGATGCCCAGTTTGGCGGACAGTTCGGCAGCTTCGGTAGTCTCGTCGAATTTGTGGCTGCCGTCGGGGGTTTCAAAACCTACCGAGAAGGTGTCGTCGGGCATCAGGCAGGCGGTAATATAGCTGGAGTCCACGCCGCCGGACAGGAAGGAACCGACCTTCACATCGCTGATGCGGTGGGCGGCTACCGATTCCCGCACCCGGGCATCGATTTCGGCTGCGCAATCCTCAAAGCTCATGCTGGTCTTGTGGCGGAAATCCACATCCCAGTACCGCTCAATGTGCATCTGGCCGTCTTTGTACTCGAACCAGTGGGCGGGGGGCAGCTTGTAGGTGCCCTTGAAAAAGGTTTCGTTCATGGCGCTGTACTGGAAGGTCAGGTAGGGGCGCAAGGCCTCGGGGTTGACCTCCCGGCGGAAACCGGGATGTTCCAGCAGGCTCTTGATCTCGGAACCGAACAGCAGTTCCCCGGCGTCGGTCTGAGTGTAGTAGAAGGGCTTCACGCCAAAGATGTCCCGGGCGCCGTACATGGTATGGGTTTTGGTGTCGTACACCACAAAGGCGAACATGCCCCGCAGCATGGAGGCCAGCTTGTTGCCGTACTCCTCGTAGCCATGCAGAATGACCTCGGTATCACACCGGGTCTTGAACACGTGGCCTTTGGCCTGCAGCTCGGTGCGCAGGTCCATAAAGTTGTAAATTTCGCCGTTGAACACGCAGACTACGCTGCTGTCTTCGTTGTACATGGGCTGGCGTCCTGCTGCCAGGTCGATGATGCTCAACCGGCGGAAGCCCAGAGCTACGGCGGTGGCCGGGGTATCACCGCTCAGGTGGTACCCTTCCATATCGGGGCCGCGGTGGATGATGCGGTCTGCCATCTTATGCAGAATCGCCTCACGTGCTTCACGCAGCCCGGTAAAACCAACAAAACCACACATGGTCGTTTATCCTTTCCCTTGCTAGGTTGCCTCTCTCTTGTGCTATGGGGAAAAATCCCATATTTATATATTGTACCACACGCCCCCCTAAAAGAAAACCCCCGCCTGGATTTTTACAGGCGGGGAAAAGCTTACAGCATGTGCTTTTTGTGCAGGAACCAGGCGGTCACGCCGCACACGATCAGGGTCAGCCCCAGCACGATGCCGAACCCGGCGTCGCTGCTGGCAAAGGGCATGCCCTCGGAGGAAACGTTCATACCGTACAGGCCGCTGACTACCGTGGGAACGGCCATCAGCAGGGTGATGCTGGTCAGGTATTTCATGGCGTTGTTCAGGCGGTTGTCCAGGATGGCGCTGAACAGTTCCCGGGTACCTTTGATATCGTCCCGGTAAATGCTGGTCATCTCAATGGCCTGGCGGATCTCAACGATGACGTCGTCCAGCAGTTCCCGGTCGTCGGGGTACTGTTCCAAACGCTTGTAGCGGGTCAGGCGATCCAATACCGTGGCGTTGGCACGCAGACTGGTGGCAAAGTAGACCAGCGTGGATTCCAAACCGTGCAGTTCTACCAGGTCGCTGTCCCGCAGGTCGCCGGACAGGTTTTTCTCCAACGCCTGCCGACGCCGGTCGATCAGCCGCAGCTCCTGTTGGTACATGGTGGCGGCCCGGTAAAGCAGCTGGTAGACAAACCGCATCTTTTTGCGGGTGGAAAATCCCTTCACGCGGCAGGAGGAAAAGTCCCCGATCACCGGTGTGTCCACCGAACAAACGGTCACCACCAACTCCTGGGTCAGCAGAATGCCCATAGGGATGGTGGAGTAGATGCCCTCCCCGGAACCGGGGACCTGATAGGGAATGTCCACGATGATGACGGTGTACCCGTCCTCTAAACTGATACGCGCCGACTCTTCCGGGTCGGTGGCGGCAAACAGGTCGGAGGGTTCAATATCCAATGTGGCCGCTACCCGGCGCACTTCATCCTCTGTCGGAGCCGTCAGGCAAACCCAGGACCCCTCGTCCATGGCATCCACCCGCGTCAACTGTTTGTCTCTTGTGCGGTAAATCTTCATCATGACCTATGCCCACCCATAACTTTCTTCTCTGGTTATCAGTATAAGCCCTGCGGGCCCAAACCGCAAGTAAAACCTTTGTGCAGATGCCTCTATACCTTATATAATAGCGAAAAGTGAATTTCCGGAAGGGAAAGTGGTTTTTAAGAGGATGATCTTAAAAATGACGTTGTACGGTTTAACCAAAGAATGCCCGAAAAATTTGTCGAAAAAA
>ERZ1643250.594-NODE-594-length-37537-cov-36.792567_pt1 | contig 37537 bp, 61 predicted proteins | sample MGYA00579262_ERZ1643250 | MGnify/ENA primary metagenome ERZ1643250 (study PRJEB29033, sample SAMEA4952265) | chicken gut metagenome | biome: Broiler Chicken; feature: Gastrointestinal Tract; material: Caecum | place: Ireland | collected 2018 | study: Broiler...
ACGGGTCGGCTAACAGTGCGACGGGCGATTACAGCGCTAACAGTGCGACGGGCGATTACAGCGCTAACAGTGCCACGGGCTATGCAAGCGCTAACAGTGCGACGGGCTGCTGGTCGGCTAACAGTGCGACGGGCTACGGGTCGGCTAACAGTGCGACGGGCTACGGGTCGGTGAATATTTCGACTGGTAAAGAATGTAAAAACATTTCCGGGGGCTTTGCTAACATATCTGTCGGCTGGGGTAAAGACAACAAATGCAAAGGTGTTATAGGAAGCTATCTTGTTCTTTCTGAATGGGGAGAATGGGACGGTGATAAGTATCCGTTACTTGGCGCTCAAATGGTTATCGTCGACGGTAAGCAGATTAAGGAAGATACTTTCTATACTCTCAAAGACGGCAAAATAGTGGAGGCAGACAATGACTAATGAAAAGCTGAAAAAGAAAATTATAAGTGTTCTTCAATCTGTTGAATTTGTCACCGAAAAAGGCTGGTGTGGGCAATGTATCTCTTTAAGGCTTGATTATTCGGCGATTGCCGACGCCCTTATCGCGGCGGGGATTGGGGACTTAAAAGAACACCGCATTTTTGCTGGAAAAGACGGCTCAATTAAACAGCTTTATAGCGGAGAAGAAGTCGAGCAAATCGTAAAAGAGCGTGAAGAATATAAACACCGCGCGGAAGTTGCGGAAAGGGCATTGAGAAATGCTGCGCCACGCTTGAAATGTCGCGGTGGCTTGGGCGAAGGTTTTTGTGGCGTGGATAAATGCGATTATTATCATTGCAATAATGATGAGGGTTGCGTAAAAGCACATTTGCAGCAAGCCGAAAAAGAACTCGCGGAGGAGGGGAAAGATGAACAAAGCTGAAAAATCTTTGCGGTGGGTGGTAAATCAAATCCCCGATTTTAAGCCTACAACGAATGAGGAAAAAATGCTCGTCGCAATTAAACTTTATAGCGAAGCTGGAGCAGAGGAGATTAAACGGCTTGAAGTCGAAAACGCCTCCCTGCGCGCGAGATTAGGAAAGTTTGACGACTTACACATACACATGGGAGAAAAAGTTTATATCATCGCGGACGACAACGAAATCATTGAAAGGTTTATTTGCGGAGTACATATCCTTTCAACGGAAATTATTTTTGTTACAACTACACAAAAAGACTATAAGCCATGTAACAAAAAAGGAATAGCCGCACATATCACTCATGCATTTGAAAATAGTTTTGGATTGCTCCCCTTGCGTGATTTTGGCGAACGTGCATTTATCCACCGTGAAAGTGCACTTGTCCGCCTTGCGGGGATGAAGGGAGGAAAGGAAAGATGACTGACGATTTATCTCAATGCGGAAATTGCATATACCATTACACATATAACGGGAGAGACATGTGTAAGCAAGTAGGAGATGATTTCTACTTGCAATGGAAAGTTGAGAATTGCCCTTACCATACAAGCATTACAAAAGTAGCGGCAATAAGTGATGAAATATATCGTCTCAAAGCCGAAAACGCCGCTCTGCGCAATAGGCTTGAAAAGGCGGTGGAGTTGCCCCCGGGAGATAGAGTTTGGTATATAGCAGAAGATGAAGAAGGGGCGGAAAGTTATATTATTTCAAAGCCCACCAGTTCACTTGCTGTCGAAGAGTTAAAGTATGAAATAGGTAAAAAGTATTTTACCACTCGCGAAGCCGCCGAAAAACGAGCGGAATTAAAGGAGAACAACAATGACTGACAATATAGTAAAATTACCGTGTGGAGTGGGCGGTACAATTTATAAGATAAGCCCTATTACAAACAAAATAGATGAACATACAGTAATATCTATAAGTTTTTTACTATCAAAAAGCGTAAATCATCTTAGTTTACACGCCGCAAATTATAGGGGTGCAGTTATGACTTTTGAAACAGTAGACTACAACAAAACTTGGTTTACCGATAAATCCGCCGCACTCGCCCGCCTCGCGGAGCTGAAAGGAGAGAAGAAATGACTTGTCCTAATTGCGGAAGTAATCACGTCACCGTTCAGGCGGTGGCGGAACAAAAGAAACGAAGCTGCTTGATGAGCTGTTTGTGGATATTGCTTGCAATTTGCACTTGCGGCTTAATACTGCTGATACCTTTGCTTACGCGCAAGGGCAGTAAAACGAAAAGTTACGCAATTTGTCAGAATTGCGGATATAAATGGAGGGCGTAAAAGTGGAGAAAAATTATAATCTTAAAGACGTTGCCTATATTTTAGGCATAAAACTGCGTACCGCGCGCGAATGGGTGCATAACGGCAAACTTAAAGCAAAAAAATATACTAACGCCGTATCAGGCAAAAGCGGAAGGTGCTGGTATGTTACCGAAAGCGAGCTTGAACGCATAAAAAACGAGATGAAATAATTTGACTTTTTTATACAGTAGGTGATATAATAAAATCACGGTTGTAATATTTAGTACCAGTAGATATTACGACAAACTGAATATTACGACCACAAGCCTTTTGCCTTATGTGCTGGTACCACATAGGCAAGAGGCTTTTCTTATAGGTGAGGTAAAATGTTTAATTATGAGAATATTCCCGCCGAGTTAAAGGCGGTGAAACAATGGGTCTGCTGGGACGATAGCAAGCTCCCGAAAAATCCGAAGACAGGAGGCAACGCGCAAAGCAACAACAAATCGACATGGGGAACATTTGATGAAGCCGTCACAGCCGTTAGCAAGTACGGATTTAAGGGCGTCGGCTTTATGTTCGACCCTAAAACAGGTTATTTCGGCGTTGACCTCGATAAATGTCTCGACAATGCGGAGTTCATCGAAGAATTCGTCGAAACGCTGCAAAGTTATACCGAGATAAGCAAGAGCGGAAACGGTATTCACATTATAGCGAAGGGTACGCTCCCTCCTGGGAACAGGCGGCGGGGTAGTGTGGAGATGTACAGCGAACGCAGATATTTTATTATGACGGGGAAAATCTACAATCCGCGTTATACGCAGATTGTAGATTGTACTGAAACTATAAAGCCGTTACACGCTAAATACCTTGGCGATAATACGCCGAAGATTGCACCAAAAGTCATTGAGCCGCTTGATATGTCCGATGAAGAAATTATAGATAAGGCAAGGAATTGCAAAACAGGTGCGGCGTTTCAATTCCTTTACAGCGGCTCGTGGCAAGGCATTTACCACAGCCAAAGTGAAGCAGACCTCGCGTTTTGCAATCAGCTTGCGTTTTGGACGCAGCGCGACCCCGTGCGCATGGACAGGATATTCCGAACAAGCGGTTTAATGCGTCCAAAATGGGACACAAAGCGCGGCGCGTACACCTATGGACAACTTACCATAGAAAAGGCTATCGCGGCTTGTACGGACGTTTACGAGCCTAAAACGGTACAAGACGACACAAGCCTTGCGATAAGTTTTTTCCGCGACGGCAAGAGCCGTGTGGAAATGCCGAAGAATAACTACGACATGACCGACACGGGCAACGCGCAGCGTATGCGCGATAAGTTCGTCGGCAATATCAAATATTCGTTCGTTCATAAAAAGTGGTATTATTGGACGGGCAAGGTATGGGCGGTAGACTTTACGGGCGAGATAAAAAAGCTCGCCGATACCGTCGTAAACGACATGAAGAAAGAAGCCTTTGCCGAGCCTGACGAGGACGTGCAGGAAGCAAAGTTGAAATGGGCGAACAAGACAGCGTCCTCGCGCGGGAAAGAGGCGATGATAAAGGAGTGTCAACACATCGACGGTATTCCCGTACTGCCCGAAGAAATGGACGCGTACACGGATTATTTGAACGTGCAGAACGGTATCGTAAATCTCCGTAACGGCGAACTAATGCCGCACGACAGCGCGTTCATGATGACGAAGTGCGGGTATGCCGAGTATGACAACGCGAGCGGGAAGAAGCCAGAGCTGTGGTTGAAGTTCCTTGACGACGTGACGAACGGCGACAAGGACTTGCAAGAGTATTTGCAAAAATGCGTCGGCTATTCGCTTTCGGGCAGCATACGCGAGCAATGCGCGTTTTTCCTGTACGGTATCGGGAACAACGGCAAAAGCACGTTCATTGACACGATAAGCGAGCTTTTGGGCGGGTATGCAAGTAACGTACAGCCCGAAACAGTTATGCTCCGCAGGAACGGCGACAGCGGCGCGAACAGCGATATTGCACGGCTGAAAAGCGCAAGGTTTGTCACGTCGGAAGAACCTACGGAAGGCGTTAGACTAAACGAAGGTTTAGTCAAGCAGCTCACGGGCGGCGGGAAAGTAACGTGCCGTTTTCTGTATGGCGACGAATTTGAATACGAACCCGAGTTCAAAATTTGGATAGCCACAAATCACAAGCCCGTTATTCGCGGTACAGATGTGGGTATATGGCGGCGTATTAGATTGATACCGTTCGAAGTCAATATTCCGAAAGAAAAGGTCGATAAAACGCTTAAATATAAGTTGCGTAAGGAATTGCCGCAGATTATGAAATGGGCGGTTGACGGGTGTATAAAATGGCAGAAGGAAGGTCTTACACCTCCCGCAAGAGTGGCGCAGGCTACGAATGAATATAAGGCGGAAATGGATTTGCTTGCGGCATTCTGTGACGCGTGCATTACAATCGACTATGTCAATGGCGAGCGCATATCCGCAACAGACCTGTTCTCCGTGTATGCCGCGTGGGCAAACAGCAATAACGAATTTGCTATGAGTTCGCGGAAGTTTTTCACCGAGGTAACAAAAAAACTGCCTGAAAAGGTGCGCGGCGGTAGCGGTATGTTTTACACGAAAATACACTTGACAGACTACGCAAAAACCTTTTTGCCGCGTAAAAATTATTCGATTGAGGACTTCAAATAAACGCACGAAAACGCACGCGTGCGATTGATAATAACACGCGTGCGTTTATAAAAAGCGGGCATAAGCTGGCTCGGGTGGATAAGTTATCGCCCGTGCGTGTAACGGGGCGCGGAGAGGCGATTACGGGGCTTAAAATCGAATTTAAGTGTACATCGTGCAAAATGATAAACGTTTGGGAGGTAGAAAGATGAAAACGGAACAAGAACAGATTGAGGAAATTGCGTTTTCTTCATGTGTAGTACCACATAATACTATACAATTTTTATCAAATTATATGCAAAAAGAATCTATAAAATTTGAAAGTTGCAGGGTATGTGAATTTTATAATTCGTGCCAAAGAATAAAAGATATAAAAAATTTATACAAAGCAGGCTACCGCAAAGCAAGCGATGTGATTGATGAGTTTGTGGAAAGACTGAAGGAAGAGAACGAAATAAGTTTTCGCAGATACGGAAAAGGCATTGGAATAAGTACTATTTTTAGAATAGCAGACGAAATGCGGCAGGAGGTGGAGAAATGAAATACAACAGACTGACTAAGCGCATAGCTAATGATGAGGAAGCTTTCTTATTTCACAGTAGTTTACACGAAGGCATTGAACGGCTTGCTGAACTTGAAGACAAAATTGAAAGAGGAGAACTTTGCGAAAGAAAGGAAACGGCAATGGAGATTTTGATTTTACTTGGGAAAGGATTTGACGAGACAACAGGAAAAGATTTCAAAGATTTACAGTGGTACAAACAATTTTGTAGAGAATTAGAATTGAGATACGGCATTGAGTTGTTCGGAAAAACCGAACAAGTTGAAAATTCCGACAAGTTGGGAGGAGAAAACAATGACTAACGAAGAACTGAAAAAGAAGATTGTTGATATTGCGCTCCATGCTGAATGGATGGATATGTTCGGAGACCATAACAGTATAGGTAAATACGCTGCGAACGCCATTGCCGACGCCCTCATCGCGGCGGGGATTGGAGATGTGAAAGAGGCTGAACATAGAACGTTTGTTATGCAGCTTGCATTAAAAAATGCGTGTGAAATCGTATTTTCGCAAGAAATTGACGATGAAGATTGGGATGACGTAATCTTCAACTACAAAAAAGAGAAAGGAATTAGAGAAATTGGCATTACGCCAAACATTCTATACGACTACTTAAAAGAGCAAGCCGAAAAAGAACTCGCGGAGGAAAGAAAAGATGAGTAAATGTGGTAAAGGTTGTATGCCTGAATGTGAATACTTTACAACGGGCGGTTGCATATCGCCGTTTAATTGCCAGTACAAGATAGAAACGGGATATATCAACTCTGCAACGAGTATTCCTACATATATGGAGAAACAAATGAGTATGACTGCCGAAGAAATTGAACATTGCCTTGAACGGTTTACAATGGGAAAGACAACGGACGTAATGAACTTTGACTATGCGGGAACACTTGCATATATACAAAGGCTCAAAGCCGAAAACGCCGCCCTGCGCGAGAGATTGAAAAAGGCGGTGGAGTTGCCGTTTATCGTCATAGACAAAATGACAGGGAAAGAAGCAGATGAATATGAAATAGCATTGCACGAAAAATGGGCAAACGACCTTGTGTATTGCGACATGGAAGGCTTTGCGATTGAGCAAGATGGAACGCTTATTCTTCTTGATGAGTGTGGGCAATTTGTATATTGCTCGTCCGATAGATTTGAAGTTGTTCCCAAATCCCGCCTCGCGGAGCTGAAAGGAGAGAAGAAGAATGGCTAATTGGAGATGGGAATGTCAAACGTGTCAAAAGGCAAAGGCTTTCCCCGGGAGCGGGATATGCTTTGCATGTTCTGACGATAAATGCGAATATGAGCCGTTTCAAAATTTTGCAACGACATCGACAGAATATAATCCTACAAAAATTGCTTATCAAACAAGCAATACTACGGAACTGAAAGGAGAAAAGTAATGAAAGCAGTCTTAATGAGTATCCACCACAAATGGTGCGAAAAGATTTTTAACGGAAGCAAGACAATCGAAGTTCGCAAGAGCCGTCCGTCCATTGATATGCCGTTTAAGGTGTATGTGTATGAAACGAAAGGCAAGACAAAGTATTGGTCACAACCCATGCCTATACCATACACAGAGGGTCGTGGCAAGGTCATCGGCGAGTTCGTGTGCGATAGGATAATCTGTTGTCAAGCCTACTATGACGACAGCGGAAAAAAGCATTTAACAAACCTTTTCGGCGTTGATACCTCAAAGATTTGTCTTTCTGAACTCGAAATATTTGATTATATTATAGGCAAAGACAAAAAAGACGGCATTGGTTGGCTGTGGCACATCACCGACCTTAAAATCTACGACAAGCCGAAAGAGTTGAGCGAGTTTAGAAAAGTTTGTTTGAATGGGAAATGTTCTGACTGTATTTATGAGGAATGCAAAATTACCCGTCCCCCACAGTCGTGGTGCTATGTGGAGGAATTACAGTAAATCACGGCAAATAGCAATTTATCGCGGGTTTTATTGATAGTATAGTAGCAATTATTTTTATAAAAAAATTATTGACATTTTAACGGAGGTAAAGTAAAATAAAGGTATGGAACAGTTCAACATTGAATGGAAAGACATTGCAAGCGTAAAACCTTACGCCCGCAACGCGAAGAAGCACGAGGAGCGGTGGGAAACGTTGACGGGAAATAAAGCAATAAAAATTAGCTAAAAGAGGTGGTTTTTTGGCGCGTAAACAGGACGAAAACCTTATTCCGAACAGCGCGAGAACGCCGAGTGAGCGCCGAGAAAATGCAACAAAGGCAGGGATAGCAAGCGGAAAGGCGCGGCGACAGAAAAAAACCGTTGCTGAATACCTAAAAAAATGGGCGGATAGCGAGGTAAGCGAAAAGGATAAAAAGGAGTTGGAAGCGTTGGGTTTAAGCGAAGAAGCGACAAACCGAACGCTTCTCGTCGTGCCGCTCATACACAAGGCGAGCAAAGGCGACACAAAAGCCCTGCAAATGGCGTTAGAACTTTTGGGCGAAGATAAGAAGAAAGAGCTTGAAATTAAGAAGCTGCGGCGTGAGATTGAGTTGCTGAAAGCCGAAACGCAAAAGTTGCGTATGATGACGGGCGAGGACAGGGAGGTCGAGGACTTGACAGCGCTTGGGGATATGTTAAAAAACGAAGAGGAGGAATAGACAATGATAGATTATTTGTTTACCGATGAAATTAAAAGAGAAGTGGTAAAAGTTTTATCGTTAAATGAAGAAGAACGACAAAAATATCTTGAAAAAAAGTTAAGAAAATTTGCAAAAGACATAGATTTTCCTATTGATTGGAACGATTTAACGGTAAAAAGTAAAGGGGGCATATATTAAATGACTTGTCCGAAATGCGGAAGCGGAAACGTAAGCGTGTGTCAGAATTGCGGGTATAGGTGGAGTGTATGAATATATTTATAATATTGGCAATTATTCTTGCCGTTTTGCTGATTACAGTTGTTGTCGTTGGCATTATAAGTATAATTAACGCAGAGGATATAAATAAAGTGTTTATCGGATTATGCTTTGGCATTACTGTAGTTTTAGGTATTGCAGGTATGTTTATGTGTTTGCATGCAGGGGGTGTTTTAATATAAATGCGATCCACACAGACGATTGACAGCGCTTGGGGATATGCTGAAAACAGATAATAAAGAAGAATGAAATAAGGCTGGGCAAAAACTAAAAATGTTCTGTTTGTCTATGTCTGTCTTAACGGGTTGTTTGAATATTTAACCCTGCCCAGCCTTTTTTCAGATAAATTAAAAAATAAAATTATGAACAGTTATAGTGTAAAATCAATCAGAAAAGAATTTAAGGAAAAGGGTGTATTTTACACACAAAAAGAACTTGCTTTTTATATCAAAAGTTTGTTGCCTGATAAAGTTGATAAAGTTTATGACCCCACTTGTGGAAATGGCGGGTTATTAAGTGTATTTGATGATAATGTTGAAAAATACGGACAAGATATAAATGCGGAGCAAGTAGCACAAGCCAGCGAACAATTAAAAAATTTTCACGGCGCTGTTGGTGATACTTTAAAAAATCCAGCCTTTACGGATATAAAATTTGATTATATTGTAGCTAATCCGCCATTTTCAATAAAATGGGAACCGTTTGAAGATAAACGGTTTAGCGTTGCTCCCGTTTTGCCTCCACAATCAAAAGCAGATTATGCGTTTTTATTGCATATTTTATATTGTTTAAGCGATAAAGGAATAGCCGTTGTATTAAACTTCCCAGGCATTTTATACCGTGGGCAAAGAGAGGGGAAAATTAGACAATGGCTTATTGAAAATAATGTAATTGAAAAAGTCATACATATTGCAGGAAATAAATTTGAAGATACTAAAATTGCGACCTGCATTTTAGTCTTGAACAAAGCAAAAAAAGACAATAATATTTTATTTATTGATGATGAAACAAAGCGCGAAAAAATTGTAACTTTTGATGAAGTAAAGGCAAATAATTTTGTTTTATCTGTGCAAAATTATTTGCCTGTTGAACAAAAGAAAGAAAATATTGACCCGATAAAATTAGAATATTCGGCACGCAAAAATTTTTTAACAAAATTAAGAAATGAATTGTATTTTGATAAACAAGTATGCGAATTTGAAGGGTTAAGTTTTAATGATTTTTTACAGGATATAAAAAAAGTATTGGAAGAATTTGAGTAATGCCTACATTAACACAGACGATTGATTGGAAGCCGTTCAGCGAGAAGCATAAAGCATATATTAAAAAGGCTTTATGTTCTAAAATGTCCGTTGCAGAAGGATCTATCCGCAGTGGAAAAACGATTGATAACTGTATTATAGCCGCCGCCTACCTTGAACGTTGCAAGGACAAAATACACCTTGCAAGCGGTAGTACGATAGGCAACGCAAAATTGAATATCGGCGCGTGCAACGGCTTCGGGCTTGAAAACCTTTTCCGCGGGCGGTGCAAATGGGGCAAATATAAAGGCAATGAGTGTTTGTATCTTTTCACCCAAACTGGGGAAAAGATACTAATATTTGCGGGCGGCGGAAAGAGCGACAGCTACAAGAAGATACTCGGTAACTCGTACGGGTTGTGGATTGCTACGGAGATAAACGAACATTACGACAGCGACGACAGCCGCGAGAGCTTTATCAAGGTTGCGTTCGGCAGACAAGTTGCAAGCATTGCGCCGAAAGTATTGTGGGATTTGAACCCGTGCGCACCTCGGCATAGGATATACGAGGATTATATCGACCTTTACAAGACCACGTATTTGGGCGGTTATAACTATGAACATTTCACGCTCGCAGACAATTACAGCATAACCGAACAACGCCGCAAAGAGATTGAGGCGCAGTACGATCCGAACTCGGTATGGTATCGGCGCGATATACTCGGGCAACGGTGCGTTGCGGAGGGGCTAGTTTATCAGCAATACGCTGATAAACCTGACGAATACGATATATCAGCTGTCAACGCAGCTGATATAATGACAATCAATATCGGCGTGGATTTTGGCGGCACAGGCTCGGCTCATGCGTTCGTTGCGACAGGTTTTTTACGACGCTTTGACAAGGTTATCCCTTTGCAAAGTGTACGAATAACCGAAGCAATCGACCCCGAACAGCTCAATCAAAGGTTTGCGGATTTTGTAAAAGTAGTGTATAATCAATACAGAAAGCCGATGAACGTTTATGCCGATAGCGCGGAGCAGGTGCTTATCCGGGGATTGCGTAAGGTAGGCGTTACAGAACGCCTACCTATCGTGATACACAACGCCCGCAAATTGCCTATAAACGACCGAATACGGCTCGTGAATAAACTTATAGCACAGGGGAGATTTGGCGTCCACGCGCACGCAAAAACGGTTAAAATGGCATTGTGCGAGGCATTATGGAATCCGAAGAAGGATGATGAGCGTTTGGACGACGGCACGACTGATATTGATACGCTCGACGCCACGGAGTACAGCATTGAACCTTTCTTCGGCGATTTAAGCAGGATATAATAAACGGAGGGAAACAATGAATTTGAACGACATTTTGAAGCAAGTATCGGGGCGCGCCGATATGACGTACTACGACAACGCAAGCTACGTTGAAGAGTGGTGGCAGTGGTATAAAGGCAAGGTCGATAAATTCCACCCGTACCGCATTTACACGGGTAAGCGGTTTGTGCCGATGACCCGCTTTTCGCTCGGCATGGCAAAGAAGGCTGCGGAAGACTGGGCGAACCTGCTCATCAACGAAAAGACGGACATCACGCTCGGCGACGAGCACTCGCAGCAGGTATTAAACGGCATTCTTGCCGACTGCAATTTTTGGCGCAAGGCGAATGACGGTATCGAAAAGACATTCGCGCTCGGCGGTGGTGCGTTCGTCGTATCGGTTGATAACCTGACCGCAGACGCTAACGGCGACGTAATTACAGATAACGGCGCAAGAGTAAAGGTATCGTTTATTAACGGCAAAAAGATACGCCCTATTACGTTCGAGGACGGGGACATCACGGAGTGCGCGTTCGTGACCGTTGGCAACAAAAAGACAACGATTGCCGTACACCTCCGCGACGAGAACGGCATTTATAAGATACATAACATCGTTTGCGACGGTGATGATGAGAATATGCTGACCGTGCGGCAGGACGATTATTACGTTTTTGACACGAAAAGTACGCTGCCTTGGTTTTACGTTTTCCGCCCGAATATCGCAAACAATATCGACATCAACAGCCCGCTCGGGATAAGTATTTTCGCGAACGCTATTGATTTACTGAAAGAAATCGATATTGTATTTGACAGCTATCAGAATGAGTTCGTTCTCGGGCGCAAACGTATTTTTGTCAACGCACGCGCGGCCACAATAAACAGGAACGGCGAAGAAGTAGAGGTATTCGACAGTAACGACGTTGCATTTTATGTATTGCCCGAAGCTGAAAGCGACGACGGGGTATTTATCAAGAATGACACGCAGAACCTCCGCGTCGCGGAGCATGAGCAAGCGTTGCAGAACCTTTTGAACCTGTACTCGTATGCGTGCGGCTTTGGGACTAACCATTACAGATTTAACGGCGGGAGCATTGCCACGGCAACCCAGGTAGTGAGTGAGAACAGCGACCTTTTCCGTAACCTTAAAAAGCACGAGATAATCATTGAAGAAGCATTGCGCACCGTGGTAAAGGCAATCACTTACGCCGTAAATACGTTCACCTCGGAGACGATGACAGACAGCGATATTCAGATTCAGTTTGACGACAGCATTATCGAAGACAAGCAGGGCGAGATGGCGAACGACCGCCTTGACGTGAGCATGGGCGTTATGAGCAAAGCGGAGTTCCGCGCGAAGTGGTATGGCGAAGACCTTGAAACGGCGCAAAGAAAAATCGACGAGATGAGCAGCTTCACCATTGCAGATAATGAGCCGTATATGGATGAAGAAGGCGAAGGCGGTGGAGACAATGCCGACGGACAGAATTCATAAATGGACGGACGAGGAATTGAAACGCCTCGAAAGGCGTATCAATTCCGAATACACAAAAGCGTACCAAGAAATACGCAAGGAAATGGCGGATATTATGCAAAAGATATCCACAAATCCGAATATGTCGCTGCAACAGAAAATGGCGGCTATGAACAAGTATAACCGCCTGCAAAACTTGTCAAAACAAATGGCGGAAGTTTTGCAAAACACAAATAAAGTGGCGCAAAGTTTTATTAGCAAAAGTATGCAAAACGTGTACCGCGAGAATTACAATTTTGCGGCGGAACAGCTCGGTTTTTCCACGCTCGACAACACGGCAGTAAGGAACATTTTAACGGGCGAAGTCAACCCGTTTACAAAGCTGTCAATCGCGGGCGAACAGGACAAACGCGCCATTATGCGCAAGCTGGAAAGCGAACTCACCACGGGAATATTAAAAGGCGAAAGCATACCGAATATTGCAAAGAGGTTGAAAGCAGTATCGGAAGGCTATCTCGGCGATACAATCCGTATTGCGCGCACGGAAACAACACGCGTAGAGGGCAGCGCAAGGCAAGCTGTCGGAGATGAGGGGAAGCGGCTCGGTTTCACCATGTGGAAAAGGTGGGTCGCAACGGCAGACGACCGCACGCGCGATGAACACGCGGCCGCAGACGGACAGGAAGTGCCGAACGATGAGCCGTTCACAGTCGGCGGCGAGCAGCTCATGTATCCAGGCGATATATCACTCGGCGCGAGTGCGTGGAATGTCATACAGTGCCGTTGCACAATGGTAAATTTTATTAAAGAGGCGTAACTATGGAATACAGGCAAGAACCGCAAAAAGAAACAAACGTAAGATACGTTTTAGAGAACGGCAAATTCACAAAAATGTACCTCGTGCGTGAAACAGAATACGGAGTATACCTCCGCAAAAAACGTATTTTAGATATAACCGACACGCCAAAACTCTATCCTAAACACGCAGTATATACAGATAACGTGCTTTAACGGCACGTTATTTTTTTATTAAAAATATCAAAAAATAATTGATATTTAATAACACAAGTGATATAATATACTTACAAAATGAAACAAGGGTAACACCACGAAGGAGTACGAAAAATGATTGATATAAAAGACCCGCCTTGGATAGGCGATGACGATTACGACAAGCGCAAAAGCTACGATGAATGGCTTTTTGATAAAGAGTGGGAAGAACAAGACGACCAACACGATTGGCAAGAATGGCTCGACCACGAAGAAGAAAAGTAAATTTTTTTTTAAATTTTAGCACGGTAAACACATCAAGTTTACCGTGCTTTTTTTATGTGAAAATCTTATCATATTATTTTCACATAGTTTTCACTTTTGTTTAATGTCAATCATTTTTATATATTATTTTATCTTTCATGCTTAAAAGTGTAGTATACTTCATACATTCTCTATAACTTTTATATATAGCATTTTTATATATAGGGGTTTTATAGAAATGTATTCATATAATACACTTATCCTACACAAGGGCGTAAATGTCAATGATTTTTAGAAAATGAAATATTTTTGCAAAAGTATTGACATTTACAAAAAAAAGGTGTACAATTACAGCAAAGCAAAAATTCCTCGTGCGCGTGGAGGTTTAACAGCGCGCCCTTGCGGTTGTGAGAGTGAACTCACGTTTAAATTAAATCAGCGAGGCAATAGGAGTAAAACGAAATATGGACGAATTGCAGGAACTGTTCGGGGAGGGAACATTGAGTTATGCCGATTTCTCGGCAAAACTCAACGAGCACGGCATTAAGCTCGCAAACATCAAGGCGGGCGGGTATGTGGATAAAGGCAAGTATGACAAGCTGGCGGGCGAATACGCAAAGTATAAGCAGGAGAACGATGTTAGCAAGTACGCCGATTATGACGCGATTAAAGCAGAGCTTGAAACTTTGAAAGCTGAAAAGGCGGACGCAGAGCTTGCAAAGGAAGTCGCAGAGGCGAACGTGGACGCAAAATTCCAGCGTTTCGTAATGTCGGAAGTTAAACCGCTTGTCACAGAGCAAAAAGATTTTAAAACTTGCCTTGCAGAATACCTGAAAGCAAACCCGCAGTTCGTGGTAAACACACAGCGGCAGGGAGTGTTTCAAAAAAGCTCGCAGCCGAATTTCGATGACGGCAACAAAGGTGGTGCGCCGTCAACGAATAAAAAAATGAACGAAATTTTAAGAGGAGCAAGGAATAAATGATTACCAAACAGAACGCAGAAGCTCTGTTTACAGAAGACCTCATCGCAGAAATTATACAGGGCGTAACGAAACAGTCGGCGGCGCTTCGCATGTTCAGGAAGCTGCCGAATATGACAAGCAATCGTATGCGTATGCGCGTACTTGACGCGCTTCTCCTTGCGTATTGGGTAGACGACGCAACGGATAACGGCAGGAAAAAGCTCACCGAAGCGGCGTGGGCGAATAAGTTTATAGTTCCCGCAGAAATTGCGGTTATCGTGCCTATCAAGGAAGATGTACTCGACGACGCGAGCATAGATATTTGGGGCGAAATACGCCCTCGCCTTGTAGAGGCCTTCGGCAAGAAAATAGACCAGGCAATTTTCGCTGGCGTAGATAAGCCTTCGGCATGGCGTGCTGACCTGCTTTCGTCGATTGCACAGGCTGGCGCGTATGTTACGCAGGGTAGCACGCTGTATTCCGCTATAAACGACGCGATGACGAAAGTTGAAGAAAGCGGCTATAATCCTACGGGCATAGTCGGCGGCGTTGACGTCAAAGGTAAATTCCGTATGATGCTGGACACGTCGGGGCAGCCTATTAAGGGCACGGAGATTGACGAGCTGCCGAAGGCGTACATCGACAACGGTGCGTGGGACAAAACAAAGGCGCAGATGATTATCGGCGACTTCACGCAGGCTGTTTATTCGATAAGGCAGGATATAACCTATAAAATACTCGACCAGGCGATAATACAAGACCCGTCAACGGGCGATATTCTTTATAACCTTGCGCAGGAAGATATGGTTGCGCTCCGCGTGACTATGCGCCTTGGCTGGGAAATTCCTAATCCGATAAATGCGCTTGCGCCCGATGAAAGCAAGAGATTTCCTTTTGCGGCAATACAGGCAACGAGTGCGCTCACCACGAATACCACTACTTTCACCGTTACCGATGACGGCGCGACGGGCTACGTTGAAGGCGCAAGGGTTAGCTTCGGCGGTATGGTCGCAAAGACCAACGCTTCGGGCGTGGCAACGTTCAAGACGCAGAACGGCGTGTATCAGTACAAAATCACGGCTAACGGCTATCAGCCCTACACTGGAAGCGTAACGGTTGACGGTACGGAAGCAGTGCCTGTAACGCTTTCGGCGAAATCGTAAATAGGAGAATAAGGCTATGACGTATGCGGACTTCGATTATTATCAGGATTCCTACAAGGGAATCCTTATAACCTCCGCCGACGACTATGCCTATTTTGCGGAGCGGGCGGGCGATGAGCTCGCCCCTTTTGCTAACCGCGTTCCCGAAAATGAAGAAGCGCAGACCGCACTCAAACGCTGTGCATGCCGTATCGCCGATATACTGTACGGCGATTGGAAACAGAGCAAAAACGGCGTTTCAAAAATATCCAGCGAGAGCGTGAGCGGGTATTATTCGGTATCTTACGCTACGCCGACTTACGGGCAAATAAGATTGCAGATAAACAGCGCAATCGCGCTTTATCTTGGGCGGTACGTTCTCGGTGCGAGACAGGTCATGCTATGAGCGATGATTTAAAGTTTTCTATCCGCATAAAGGACAATTCGCAGTTAGTTCTTGACGAGGCAGAGAAAGCGACGGAGCGCGCACTATATGCTATCGGCGTAAAGGCAGTCGAAGGAAGCGTTGACGCTATCAGCGGTAAATACGGAATACCTGCGGCTGTGGATACGGGTAGATTGCGTGCGAGTATTTCGTTCATCACGCCAACGCAGAAAGGCGGCGGAGAAGTAGGAACGCCGAATGGAAAGCCGCAGGACAAGTTAAGCGGGAGTGCGGAAAAGAACACGGTAGTTATCGGCTCGAACGTAGAGTATGCCGAGTATGTGCATAACGGCACAAGCAGAATGGAAGCGCGGCCGTTCCTGCGTGAAGGGATAGACAAGACGAAAGACCAAATGCAGGAGCAAGTAGACAAGATATTTAAGGGGCAGTTGTAAAAGCGTATGGCAATGGACGATTATTTCTACAAATGCAATAAGCTGGAAAGCGTTACCGTGTCGGACGGGTTAGGCGGGTTCAAGACCGTTGAATATGACGGTGTGGAGTTCAAAGGCCTTGCCGTGAGAAAGAGTAGCGCAGAACAGCTTATCGGCGCGTTGCGCGGGCAGGAAGAAATACAGTACACGTTCCATACATACGCTAATGTTCCCTTGAAGAAAGATGACAAAGTAAAGTTCATGGAGGGCGGCGTAGCAAAGTATATCCGACTGACGAGCAATGAGCAGGTGAACACCGAACAGAGCGAGCAGACGGACTGGAAAAGCTATTCGGCTGAAAGCTATACGCCGATTTTTGAGTAATTTATGGGCAACATCTTAAAGGTCGGTCAGCTTCTCTTTCAATGGCTCTCACAGTTCGCGACGACGTATCGCGGCGTATTGCCAGCAGGCGTAACGCCTGAAAAAAAATACTTGCAGTATGACGGGTACGTCGATTATTTCGCTACGCAGTTCATTTTGCCCGTGCAGATATACACGATCGGCACGACAAGCTATGCAGACGTGTTAGATATTGCGGATAAGATTTCCGAAGCCGTGACAGAGGCAGGAACGCTCATCGGCGATGATACGGTAAAAATCAAAATCGACAAAGGCTCGCCGTTTTATCAAGACAAACAGGACGAGGACGAAACGGTACGGGCGGGTTATGTAAATCTAATCATTACAGTTTACGGAGTATAACATGAAGACGGGATTAACTTCAAACACCATTACGAATTTACAGCTCAACGCGGGCGTGCTTTTGACGTCCTACACGAAGGGCGAAGATATTGACGCGGCAGACATTATCGGCGCAACGCGCGGCGGCGGTAGTTTTACCGCTGTTCCTACCGTTCATCAGGTATCGGTAGACGGCGCGCCTACCTATGTGAAGGGGCTGGAGCGTGTCGATGATTGGGTCGTAACGATGAATACGACTATGCTTGAATTTAGTGACGAGGGTATCGCTCGTGCGCTTGGCGCGGGCGTTACTAAATCGGAAAGTGGTACAGGCACAACGAAAGACGTAACGTTCAAAGTAGACCGAACGATTAAGGACGCAGAATATAAGGACATCTATTGGGTCGGCGATTTGTCGAACGGGCAGAACGTTGTTATCAAGCTGAAGAACGCATTGAACATCAGCGGGTTCAGCCTTACTGTATCGGACAGAGGCGAGGGCACTTATCCGCTCGCGCTTATTGCGCATTATACGGTTGATGACCTCGAAACGGCACCGTTTGAGATTACGATTGAGAGGGCGACGAGTGTATGAGAACGGAAGTAGCGATTGACAAGCTGTGCAACATTGCGCCTATTCTTGGCGACCTTACGGAGAAGCTCTCACGCGACGAGAAGTTCAAAGCGTTCATGGGTGAAAAGGGCGCGCGAAACAATCGTGAGTTCCTGTTCAAGTTTTTGCCGTATGTGTTCAAGAATTACAGAGGAGATGTGTATGCCCTGCTTGCGGCGTGGAATGAAAAGGACGTTGAGGAAGTCAAGGCGCAGTCGTTTGCAAAGACGATTGCAGAAGTGAAAGAGATTTTGAACGACGAGGACTTCCGCAGTTTTTTTTCATCGTCCAGCGCGAGCGACAGCGTTGTGGGCGAATAATCTTTTTCCTGAACGAAATTCGGCATAATAAAATGACGATGAAGGCGGTAGTTTCATACTTGGACTACCGCCTTAAAGCTAATGAGGAAGAAGCGTTATTTCGGGTTTTCGTCGCTGAAAACCTTGCCACAATTTCGGCGGGGCAGAAGTATAAGGAGCGCATGAATTTTATTGAGAAGTACAATAGCATTTGGGGCGTTCCTTCGAAGAGAGATACCCGTTCCGCAAAGAAAATTATAGAAGATACGTTTGCGGCGCGCGGGGTAAAAGTGAAATGGCATAACGGAGAAAGCGAATGAATTTATTTAATCTTTTTGCAACGCTTACGCTGGACAACAGCGATTATGAAAAAAAGCTCGACCAAAGTCAAAAGTCGGCGGGCTCGTTCTCGTCGAAGATCGGAACGGCATTCAAAACGGGCGTCCGTGCCGTTGCTGGGTTTGTTACAGGTGTAGCTGCGGCAAGCGCAGCTATTGGTGCGCTTGTTGTTAAATTTGTTGACGCTGGCAGCGAAATAGACGATAATGCACAAAAACTCGGCATATCTACGGAAAGCTATCAGTATTGGTCGCTCGTATTGCAGCGTGCAGGGACTGACGCGTCGCAGCTTTCCATGGCAATAAGGAATTTAACGACGTTCACGCAAAATCTTTCAGACGGGAATGCTGACGCACTTTTGACCTTGCAAAATCTCGGTATAGGCTATGAAGATTTCATGAGCATGAACACCGAGGAACAGCTTTATGCAATCGTGGAAGCGTTGCAGGGCATGGAAAGCCAAACAGACAAAGTTGCTATCGCGCAAGAGATTTTTGGCAATAGAGTTTATCAAGAGCTTTTGCCGCTATTGAATATGGAGCAAGGAAGCCTTGAAGATTTAAGTGCCGAATTTGAAAATCTTGGGCTTATAATGTCAGACGATACCGTAAAAAGTATTGCGGAAGTAGGTGACAGATTAGATAATTTAGGCAATCTTATAAAGACTTCGGCGTTAATAATAGGTACAGATTTTTTGCCTGAAATTAACGGTATAATAGACGCATTAACAGCACTTGTAAACGGTTCCGTTTCAGCAGAAGAAGCAATGCAAAACCTTTCAGACGGCATTGTTAGTATAATAAGTAAGATTGCAAACGGTGCGCCTGAATTTATAAATGCCGCGGGGAATTTAATAATAAACATTCTAAATGGGCTTACAAATGTTATTTCTAATCCGCAAACAATATCTGCTCTTATTTCTGTTTTAGAAAGTTTAATTAAAAAAGCAGTAGAGCTTATACCTACGTTATTAACTTCAATAGGTGATCTCACCGTTGCGTTAATTAACGCGCTTCTAAACGTAAATTGGGGCGATTTAATATTAACGCTTGTAAATACTATTTTCGATTTCGTAATAAAAGATATGCCGCAAGCAATAGAGCGCACGGTTCAAGCTATATTTGATACTATTTCAAATTTATTTACAAAAGACGGATTAAAATCGTTTGCGGAATTTGGTATAAGTCTTGCAGAAGCTATTATAAATGGGTTAATAGGTGGCGTTGAAGCTGGTGTAAATCTTCTTATTGACGGTATAAATAAAATACTTGACGACATTTCAGGCATATGGACGTGGATTGGTATTCCAGCAATACCAGATATTCCGAATTTTACTTTACCGCGTGTGGATTTTGCAAAAGGCGGTATGTTTGACGGGTTAGGAACAATGTATCTTGCACGTGCTGGTGAAGCAGGAGCAGAGATTGTAGCGCAAGGCAGTCGTGGTACTGGCGTTGCAAATGTTGAACAGATAGCAGACGCGCAGTATATGGCGATGAGTGATTATGACCTGCGCGGAGCAATACAAAATGCAGCAGTAGCGATTGTAAACGGTGTCGTAGACGGATTAAGCAATAACACGCAGGACAGCGGGAATACGCCTATAATTGTGCGTATAGGTGACAAAGACTTCAATGGTTATATCGTTAACACGGTCAATAATTCACTCCGTGCGCAAGGTAGAAAAAGTCTTAACAGAATAACCGCATACGGCAAGGGGTAAATTATGTTAAAAATAAATAATATCGATATGGAATTGCCGCAAATGGGCAGAGAGCCTACAATGGGCTATGCCGATGAATACGTTGAAAAAACTATGATAAGCGGCAAGATACGCCGTATTTATAAAGGACGCAGATTTTACGCAAATTTTTCGTATGCGTTCCTTACGGCAGAACAGAGAGCAACGGTCAATTCGTTGCTCGCCGCGCAGCGGCAGAACGGATATTTGACTGTGCAGATATCCTCGCCGTTCGGCACGTATAACGGGCAAGCAATAATCGAACTCGGGCAGGAACAAACGCGCTTCAAGTATGATGAAACGGCGGGCGATTACGTGTGGACGAATTGGACGCTTACGCTCAAAGGGGTAGACTACGATGATAATTGAAGGCGTTCGTATAAATTACGGCGTTATAGACCAAACAATACAAGATGATACCATTACGCCGTCGGCAAGCGGAAACAGCGCGTATTCTAATGCGAATATACCGCTTCAAAGCGGCGTAACGTATGATAAAATAGCGTACCTTGAAGAAGATTATTTCAGGCTGGACGGTACGCACATATTTCCCGTTTCAGGAAATACGTATAATGTCGGCTGGGAAAGTGCAAGCCTTTCCGACGCGAACGGGAATATTAACGAATACATTGAATATATATTCGCTAATACTCACGACAGTTACGGCGTGCAGATTACATTTCCGACTTATTGTGCGCCCGATACTTTTACGCTCGCATACTATAATAACGATACGCTTGTGGGGACGCGCACGGTTACGGGGAACACTTCTACAACGTACAGCAATTATGATGTGCGTCTGCAATGGAATAAGGTAAGACTTACCTTCACAAAGGTAAGTCCGCAGCAGCGCGCGCGTTTGTGGCAAGTTGTGTTCGGCATAAATGATGCGTATGATGAAGATATGCTTATAAGCGTATCCGCAAGCCGTACTACCGACCTTACAGGCGATTATGATGACAGCGGCGAATTTTCGTTTCAGTTTTTTAATGACGGACGATTTGATATACGAACAATAAATGACTTGCCGATAGGCTTACAAGAAGGCTTGAAAGTAACCGTTTACGTAAAAAAACGCGGCAGTACAACGTATGAGCCTTTTGGCAATTATTACAGTAAAACAACAAACGTTAAAGAAAACGGAAAGGTTATCACGGTATCAGGCTATGATGAGTTTTACCGTCTCGGCGACACAACTTTCCGCAATGGTATTGTATATCCCGATGGGCGAAGCCTGTACGATTGGGCGCAGGAAGTCGCCGAGGACGCGGGCATTACGCTTTCGATTGATAGTGCTTTTCAAAATATCATCTCCACGGGCTATATAACAGAAGTGCCGCACCGTGAAGCATTACGTCTTATTGCAGAAGCGGGCAACGGCATACTTGTTATTGATAAAAACGGTAACATTGCACTCAAAAAACATACGCCGACGGAAAAAGGCGAGATAACCGCAGACGATATTGTAGAAGGCGGTTATACCATTGAAAATAGTGATAAATATCTCGGCATAAATGTAACTAAATACACGTTCAGCGCGGCAAGCGCAGAGCAGGAACTTGGACATTTAGATGAAATTGGGCTTACGGCAGAGCCGCAAGAAATAGAGATTGTTTACAGCGAATATCCCGCCGTTATATCCACGATACAGGTATTCGTCGATACTGCAAGTTCGGCTACGATAACGGCGACAAAGATATATTCCGACCGTTGCATTATAACGCTTACGGGCACGGCAGGCGATACAACGTTTGTCACCGTTACGGGCAAGCCGTACAATAACGCTACGACAGCCGTAACACGCGGAAGCACCGCAAAGAATATTAAAACGATTGAAAGCAATTATTTGATTACGGGTGACCTTGCCGATGATGTGGCAGACTATCAGTATGAGCGCGTTGTAAACAAATACAATCACAGCGCGGAAATAGTCAGCAGTACAGACTATGACCTCGGCGACCATGTAGAGATTGATACCGAAAACGCCGCAGATGCGACCCGCGCAACAACGAACGGACAGTATATAACGAGAGTTGCGTTTGACGTGTCATACGAAGACCACTCCGAGACCTTGGAGGCAATAGATGAATAATCCGAATTTAGACCCGCTCATTACAGACCGTACAACGCAGGACGTTTCTACGGGCACGGAAAAGGGGGTTTACAACGTTTCTGATATTCAACGTATAAATTCATACATACAATATCTTTCGGACGTTTTAGGGCTAAATTTGACCGTTACAGACGTTTCTTTGGGGCAAGCCTTGACACGCATACAAATGCAGAGTATAATTGACAATGTAAACGCGATACGCGCGGCGTGGTACGTAGCGAACGATACGCCGCAAACACCTATCGCTGTAAATTGGGATTATGTAAAGGCTAATAATATTGAAAAAATATTAAAGGTATTAGACGAATTTTATCAATCGGTACAGATTGATAAATTATACAGCGGCACATTCCGCGCGGGTCATCAAATTAAGTTTAGAGGTGCATAATGAAAGCAGTAGTTGATAGAATTGTTCAGTACGCGAACAGATATCGGCTTACGAACGTAGAAACGGGAGAAGTCCTCGGCACGTTTGACTTTGACGAGGTTACGGGAACGGTTCAGCAGGTTGGTACGGAAATCGACAAGGAATTGTTTGACAGCATTTCGGCAGATATAACGGCGGAAGCACAAGCACGTGCGCAGGCGGATACAAAGGAAACGGAAGCGCGCACGGCGGCAGACAATACTTTACAGTCGAATATAAATAAAGAAGCTCAAACACGTGCGGCGGCAGATACTACATTGCAGGGTAATATAGATGCCGAAAAGGCGGCGCGTGAAACTGCCGTTAAAGCCGTAAACGATAAAGCCGATGCGCATATAGCGCGCGTAGATAACCCGCACGCGGTAACAAAAGCGCAGGTCGGATTGGGTAATGTAAATAATACCTCCGATGCAAATAAACCCGTAAGTACGGCGCAAGCGGCGGCAATTGCAGATGCAAAGCAAGCGGGTACTTATGCGCAACAGCTTGCAAATGCGCATATAGCACGAACTGACAACCCTCATAGCGTAACGAAAGCGCAGGTTGGGCTTGGGAATGTTGACAATACCTCGGATATAAACAAGCCCGTAAGTACTTTGCAAGCCAAAGCTATTGCAGATGCAAAAAAAGCGGGCACAGATGCACAAAATACGGCAAATGCGCATATAGCTAATAAAAGCAATCCGCACGCGGTAACAAAAGCGCAAATTGGACTTGAAAACGTTGACAACACTTCGGACGAAGATAAGCCCGTATCTACGGCACAGGCGGCGGCAATAAATGCGAAGTACACAAAGCCCTCGACAGGAATTCCTAAAACTGATTTATCGCAGAGCGTACAGAATAGCATTGATAAGGCTGAAAATGCCGCGACATCGGCTGACTTAAACGCTTTGCAAGAAACTGTGAATAACAACTCCGAGAGCGTCGAAAATATAGTCAACAACACTACCAAGATAGCGGAAACTAATTTTGGCGGGTTTTCAGCAGGAGAAAACTCATCGGCAACTACGGGCGGTGGCGCAGTAGGAAGTGACGCATCAACCTTATCTGGAGGTGCTGTCGGCAGTGGCGCGAACTCTACTACTGGCGGTGCAGTAGGCTCAGGCGCATACACTACCACAGGCTTTGCTGGCGGCTATATGGCTAAGGCGCCTGCAAAAGGTGCATTACAGTTGGGAACAGGAACAAATAATTCGCCAGATACACTGCAATTCCGTCAATATCAATTACTTGATAGTGAAGGTGTTATACCGTCTGATAGATTAAAAAACGCCGCCTTAAAAAAGACGTGGGACGGCCTTTCGCAGTATACATATAGCGGCAGTGGTTCTCTCCCCAATAATATATTATATCCCACAATGGCTTTTGCCGATTGTGAATATCGAGAAATTATTGGTGCGGATTTTAACGACATAATCAATAACGGACATTATGTTATAAGAACCAATAGTACACATGTTGCGGCTCATGCGCCAATAAATGGCTCTGCATCAACCGCCACAAACGGCGTATGGCATTTAATTGTTTTGCGCTATACCAACACATTTATACGGCAGATTGCAATAGATGTAAGAAATGGTACAAACGCCATTCAGGTACGCAACAATCTTGACAACTCATGGGGCGAATGGCAGTCACTGCTTTATACAAATAATTCGGTAACGAGGCTTATGACGTATACTACGTCAAGTCTATCGGGTAATCGTACATTGAGTGGTGCTTATTATAATTATGCGTTTATAATAGTAAGGTACTATCCGTCAGGTGCAGATTATTGGGTCGAAGATATTATACCTGTTGATTATTTAGCCGAATATCCGGGTACAAGTTCTGCTCATAGGGTTCTTACTACTCAAACAACTAATGGATGGTGTAACTACTGGTTTTCAAGCGGAACAACATTTAATTGGAAGGCAGGCGATATGTACAGAGTAGAAGTATACGCATACTAAGGAGCGAAATAATGTTTAATAAGGGTCAAAAGTTTACAGCGGAGGAATTGACACAAGAGCTTGTGGACTTCTGCAACAACAATAATTTTTACTTAAAAGATATAAACGAAGTAAGGTCAGCAAAGGACGGCAGGGAAGTCACATACATTTACGAGCTGGCGGAAGTACCCGCACCCACAGTTGAAGAACAAAGAGAGTATATCCGTCAGCTTAGAGTAAGTAAATGCTTTCCTATAATCAATCGCGGCGAGCTTTGGTATTCAAAACTTACCCAAGAGCAAATATCGGAGCTTTCTGTTTGGTATGAAGCATGGCTTGACGCACCACAAACAGGAATTATACCGCCAATCCCAACATGGATTAAATAAAGGAGCGGCAAGCAGGACGAGCTCCTGTTTTGGCACCACGCCGACGGCAACAGTATCAACCCCGTAATGTCGGGTGGTGTAAAGACCGCTCTTGACGAGAAGGCGGAAAAGGCGGAAGGATAAAGCGCAATGCGGTTTATCGAAACCGCCCGCATCAAATTAAATAAAAAAATTTATTAAGTACTTGACTTTTTTAAGGTTAAGTGATAAAATAAAAAATGTAAAGAGGTATCAAAAATGAGTAAAATAAGTGACATTTCTAAAAAGTATAAGGCGGAAGTTGAAACCGCTAAAAAGGCGGATTATGACAGCCGCTATGGCGCACATTATAACTCTGTAATGCTTCCGCACCTTCGTGAACTTGACGAAACGTTTAACAAGTGCGTTACCGAAATGAAGCAGAAGCTTGATGAAGAAAAAAACACTTATATAGCAGAACAGAAGTCGGCTATAAGCGCACAGGTTGAAGCGCAGTACAATGCATTTTTATCGGCAATAGAATCCTTTATAGACAAGGAGGGATAATCAATGCCTGAATGGGTAACGGCACTGATTTGTGTAGCGATTGTGATTGTGGCTGTTCTTATTGCGAGCCTTGTTAAGCTCATTATGAAAAAAGCCGTAAAACACAATGGCGGCGAATTAGATTGTAAAAAGTGGGAGTATTTATACGCCGCGATAAGTTTTATAATTGCGGCGGTCGGAGTTTTTTGTTTTCTTCGCTTTTATGTTGGCGTTACCGACGTAAACGTTCTTATAAAGAATACGGGGCTTTATGCTGGTAGTACACAAATTATATATTTGTTTGTGATACAGCTTATAAGCAAAGGTGGCAAGGGTATTTATACTTTAATAAAAAATATCTTTGCGAAGCTGAAAGCAAGTAAAAACCCTGTACAGGAATTGCCTGAAATTATAAAGGACGAAATGACAGAAACGAAAACAAGCACGAGCAATTCCGATGTGGAAAAACTCAAAAATGAGTTTGCAAAAATTATGAAGAAATGAAAAGCGTAAAGGAGTATTTCAGCGATAAAACAGGTGAACAGATTTTTGTACTCTGCCTGTTAATCAGTTGTATCGCTGTAATGCTCCTTTGTGTTATAGCAAGGTTATGCGGTATATTATGGTTTGCGGCTGACTTAACATCCGTACCCGTACCGAGTGAGTTTTGGCAAGAAGTGATAATGGTATCGCTTTTGGCTTTTGAACTCATATTTGTTTATAAAATTTTGTGTCGCGCTAAATGGTGGATATGTCTTTGTATTGCGTTAGCGCAAGCAATAATTTGTGAGTTGCTCGGCTTATTTATAGAAGAAAGTAACTTAATTATAAACATTTTTAATATGGCGTGCATATTATTTGTACCGATAATATTTGTGCGCAAATGGTATTCAATTTTAGAAAATATATTGCTGTATGCAATATCAATGCTTTACGGCGTTATATTTTTAGTCGGCAGAATCGGCGGAGTTGATGATAATTTCGCGTATAATTTTATATATAACGTTCTCGGTACGATAGATTACAAAATGTTTATAGTCAGTCTGTATCTTGTAATAAAATATTTTGGGGGTATTAAATTATGGAAGAAGCAAAAAAGATTGATATTTCAGGCAGACCTGCCGACGAAGAAGTAAAGCATAAAGACGGAACGAATGCACCTGGCTGTCCGTTTTGGTTTTTCGGAAACGAAGATAGCGCGGACAACGACCTGAAAGAAAAATTTGAAGTCGTAAATGATGAAAAAAATTAAAATTACGCAAAGACAATACAACGCCTTATCGAAAGCGTACCGATATGGCGGGTTTGCCATAATCATAGGCTTGCTCGTGGGCTTTTCGTGGCTCATCGGCAAGCCTATCGAATTTTTATTGATATTTTTACCGTACTTTATAACAAAGAATTTTTACGCGCGACAATTTCATTCGCACTCATTAAAGGAATGTTTTACAATTTCGCTTGTAGTGTTCAGCCTTGTAATGCTTACCACATTGCCACGCATGATGAGCATTGCCTTTTCCGTGTTGCTCGGGTTGGCAATAGCATTTATCAGCTATAAAGTCGGCGTTATACAGTTCAAACTCAAAGATTATGAATATATTGAGCCACGGTATAATGAGTTAGTGGCATTTTATGAAAATGCTACTAAATCAAAGCCGTTTGACGTAAACACTTGCACAGAAAACGAACTACGAAAACGTTGCGAAGAATTACGTTTCAGTTATGATAATACCGAGCTTGCCGTGGAGTTCTTTATTAAAAAGACAAAGCAAAGCGTTATTGCGGATAGATTGTGCATTGATGAAAAATCCGTCACAACGCGAAAGAAACGATTGAAAGCGAAGTTGCAAACTTGCGACTAACTTGCGACTATATAAAACTGTACACCTTTTGTCGGTGTACAGTTTTATTTTATGCAATTATAATGCAAGCGTGAGGGCAAGGAAGGTATTTCGCCCAGCGCCCTCACCGCGGGCAAGATACCTTACCGCTCTCACAAATTTTTTGTGAGGTGAAATTATGTGGAACGGAAATAATTACGGCGGTTATGTGCCGTATAGCACGCCTTACAGCGGCTATAACAACAATCAGGGGAATTACACGGGGCAAGCGCCTTTTGCCCCGCAGGGCGCAAATTACGCCCCTCAAATACAATCACAGCAACAGCCCGCGCAAATGAACACAAACAAAATTTATGTGACGGGCATTGACGACGCAAAGGCAAGGCAGTTGCCTCCAAACAGCGATTTTATTTTCCTTGATAATGACAAGCCGCTTTTGTACCGCAAGACGGTTGACGCAACGGGAAAAATGGAAATAAAGGCGTTTAAGATTTCGGAATACACCGAAACGGAAGCCGCTCCCGCCTCCGCCCCCACTGTGGATGTGTCGCAGTTCGTGAGCGTTGAGGAGTTCAAAACCGTACAGACAGAAATGGGGCGCATAAAGCGTACTATCGACGGTCTGTTAAAGAAAGAAAAGAAGGGAGGCGAGGAGAATGGCTAATCCGTTGGGGAATGCACCGCAGCCGCCTGCAAATCCATTCTTTCAGCTTGTAAAACAAATCAAGAGCGGGCAGGCAAACCCGCAAGCGATTGTGCAAATGCTTGTGCAAAACAATCCGCAGGTTGCGCAGCAGATAGACAGGCTTCGCGGACAAAATGGGAAGATAAGCTATCAAGACCTTGCGTTTAGTGTCATGCGGCAGCGGGGTATTGACCCAAACGCCTTTATGGCGCAGTTCAGATAATCTCGGTAACGCTTTTCGTGCGCACAGAGCTTGCCGATTTTATAAAAAATTTTAAGGAGACAGAAAACATGGATAATGGATTCGCTGAAGGGTATGCAGTCGGTCAGGGCAACGCCAATAATGGCGGCTGGGGCAACGGTGCATGGGGCGCAGAATGGCTGTGGATTATCGTGCTTTTTGCGCTGTTTGGCAATAACGGCTGGGGCTTCGGCGGCAATAACGGCTGCTGCAATCCTTGCGGCGGTTGGGGTGGTAATGCACTCGGCTATGAACTTGGCAAGGTTGCGACGAGCAACGACGTTGCAGTAGGTTTTGCGCAGAACGCAACGCTTTCTTCGCTCAACGACCTTAAACTCGGACAGGCGGGCGTACAGCAGACCCTTTGTCAGGGGTTCAGCGGCATAAATACCGCGATTTTGCAGGCGCAGAACGCAAACGAAAAGGGCTTTGCACAGCTCGGCTATCAGCTTGCAGACTGCTGCTGCCAGACGCAGCGCGCAATCGACGGCGTAAACTATAATATGGCAAAAAATGCTTGCGATGTTACAAACGCTATACACACCAGCACGCGCGACATCATAGACGCGCAGCGTGACGGCACAAATGCAATTCTTAACTTCCTCACGCAGGATAAGATTGCCACGTTGCAGGCAGAAAATCAGTCGCTTAAATTTGCGGCTTCGCAGACGGCGCAGAATGCATATCTCACCGCGACTATCGACGCAGGCAATGCAGAACTTATCCGCAGGCTCGGCAGAGATTGCCCTGTACCCGCTTATGTAGTCCCTAACCCGAACTGCTGCTACACGCCTAATTTTACGGCTTATAACAGCGGTTGTGGCTGCAACAACGGCTGCGGCTGCTAATTTCCTACGATAAGTAGTTGAGAAACAATCTATTCGGCAAGGCATAGGGCGTTTCTCTATGCCTTGTTTTGATTTTAAGGAGGACTAAAAAATGAGTTGCAACAGAAATTGCAATCGGCTTTGCCCGAACCTTATTATAAGCACTTCGGTTGCCGTAGTAACTGTAAACGGAACAGATACCCTGCTAATCAATATCCCCGAAGGAACATATCGTAACGGCTGCAAATATTGCATAGTAGTAGCACAGGCTATACCTGCGACGGCGACAATCAATATGCCCGTGGCGGTATCTATCGGCGGCGATACGGCGACCGTGTACCCGCTGACGAACAGGTGCTGCGCACAGGTCACGGCATGCGCCATAAGAACGCGCACGCGCTATCCTGTATGCGTTTCTACAAGCGCAACGGGCGGCACGTTTAAGGTATTGAGCGGGCTGTATTGCGCGCCGAATAACGCGCTGGCAAGCCTGCCTGTCACAACTACTACCACAGCCGCCGTAACGACAGCGACAAGGGCAAAAACAACTAAATCAACCGTAAAGGAGGAAAGCTAAATGAATGATTTTGCGCGTAGAATAATTATGGATAGGCGTATGCGTGACAGAGATTATCGCAGAGGCGGCGGACGCTCCGATTACGGGCGCGGTCAGTACGAAGGCGAGTTCCGCGGCGATTACGAAAGCGATTATGCCCGCGGTGGCAGAGGTCGCGGAGGCGATTACGGGTATTACGACGATGAAGCCATGTACGACGGGCGGCAGGGCGTGAAAGGCACGGGGCCCTATGGCATAGGCGGCAGGCGCTATTCGGGCGGCAGAGGCGATAGAGCGGGCGGCGATTACGGCGAGTACGATTATCACGGCGGCGAAATGCGACTCGGCAAGCGCGACATGATGATGTGGAAGGAAAAAATGGAAAACCCCGATGGCAGTTACGGTGAGCATTTTACTTCTACACAAATCAGGCAAGCCATGCAGTCGCTCGGCGTGCAGATGAACGGGTATAACGAAAAAGAGCTTTGCCTTGCGGCGAATATGCTGTATTCCGATTATTCCGAAGTATTAAAGCCGTTTATTCCGCGCGAGAAAGAAGCCGTTATCTACGTCAATATGGCGCGCGCGTTCCTCGATGACCCCGACGCGGCAGTACAGGGCGGGGAAAAGCTCGCCGCGTACTACTACGCCATTGTGGACGATGACGAGGAATAATGTATCGTTTTTATAATCGCCGCCCCGACGGAGATTTGCGCGAGGATTGTGTATGCCGTGCGATAAGCGCTGCAACTGGGTTGAAGTACGACGCGGTGGAGAACTTGCTTACGCTTACCGCGCAAGAGTGCGGGTGCGACAAGCTGAATATCCATTGTTACCACAATTTAATCGACGGTACGTTATGTTACAAGCGTTACAATGCCCACGGTGCAACGGTCGGCGAGTTATCGGAACGCTACCGCGATAAACGGTTGATAATTCGCATTAGGGGTCACCTAACATGTAGCTTGTACGGGAACGTGGCGGACACCTGGGATTGCACGGAAAAGTGCGCCGATGTCTATTGGATAATTGAATAACTACCGCACACGGCAGGCAGTCGGAAAAGATTGCCTGCCATTTTTTTATAAAAAATATAAAATTTTATCAAAAAGCATTTGACATTATAAAACATAGGTGATATAATGTACTTACAAAATCAATCAAGGGTAACACCCCGAAGGAGTTAAAAAATGAATTTTAGATACAAAGAAGCAAAAAGTGAAACATGGCAATACACTAACAATCAAGTAGAATGGATTGAAAAAATCGAAAAGCGAGCATACGGAATTAAAATACTTGCAGAGGTTTGGAACAATATTGAAAAAAAATGGATAGCATATTAATTTTAACGCCCCGTGCGTCGGGCAAAAGGCGCGCAAAGGAGATAAAAATGCGGCATTGGATATGGACGTTCGGCTGCGGTACGCCGTGGGCGGGGAAGTACGTTATTGTGCATACCGCTCACGGCGACGGGCGCGAAAAAGTTTTTGAAAAGTACGGGCAGAAAAATTGCTCGATGTCATACCCATATTATAAGGGTATGCTGATTGTGAATAAATATGGCTATGAGCTGTTAGAAGTTATGGAGGCATAAAATGTCTATTTGTGATTTAACGGAATTTTTATGGCTTTGTAAAAAAGCGGGGTTTAATAATTTTGGCGAAGTTCAAGAATATATGCAGGAACGCAATCTTGATTGGCAACATTTATTCTATGAGCTTGACGCGCTGTTATTCCCTGAATTTATATAAACAACAGGAGGTTTTTATGCAGGACAATTTAGGCAAAAGAATGCTCGAATATCGTGCTCGGCACGATATTTCGGCAAAGGAGCTTGCGAGGCGTTGCAAGATTACTCCGCAGACGGTGTATTACATCGAAAACGGTTTGCAATCACCTCAAAAAGTAACTCGTATCAAAATCGAAAACGTATTAAAAGGAGATGAAAAAAATGATTGATTTAAAAATCGACAACGGCAATGTAAAAAGGCTTGTTGTGATGGGCAGTACAAGCACAATAACAGCTGATACTCTTGCAGCAATAAGTCTTATATACGCTTCGTTATCCAAAAACAATAAAAATTGTGGGCGTGGATTCAAAGATATTATTGAAGCGGCAGTAAAAGACGGCTTACCGTGGAAAGTTGGGGAGATGATAGAAGTTGGTGACGGCGAGAAAGACGAAGGCGATATAGAAAGTATGCTGTCAACACTCGAAAAAATATTAAACAAAAAAGGCAAAAAGGAATGAAGATTTCGGCTTCAAAAGTAAAATGTTACAAGGCTTGCAAGCGCGCGTATTACTTCCGCTATGTTGAGGAGCTTGTACCAGTAGAAACGGCGCAGCCGCTCGTGGACGGAAGCAATTATCACAGCATGCTCGGGCAGCTGTATAAAGAGGACTGGTATCAAGCGGACATCGAAAACAATCCAAAGATTGCCGCAATGGCCGCGGCGTATGAAAAGTATATCTATCCGCAGTTCAAAGTGCAGGCGGCGGAAGAAACGTTTGAATACAAGCTGAACAATCATGTTGACCTTGTCGGGCGTTTTGACGGTATCGCCGAAGACGGGCTGGTCGTGGAACACAAGACGACGAGCGCAGACGTGGACGATGAGTACGTTTACAACCTGCAATGGGACGAGCAGATACTGACCTATATGCTCGTTAGCGGGAAGAATGAAATGTATTACACCGTCTGCAAAAAGCCGACTATTCGGCAGAAACAGAACGAAACGGCAGAGGAGTATTACGAACGTTGTTGTGCGTGGTATGCCGAAGATACGGACAAAAAAATCCGCGTTATCAAAGTAACACGCAACGAAAAGGAAATACAAGAGCATAGATATGCACTTATACACATCGCTCGTCGCATGGATTCTGACGAAAAGGCGAAATGTATAAAAGATTATGTATTCTACCGTAACTGTTCAAACTGCACGGCATACGGGCGCAAGTGCGAATATGCGAGTATATGTCTCGACTATGACCCGAAGCTCGAATACGTTGAGTTTAAGAAAAAAGAAAAGGAGTAAAAAATGGCAATCAATCTCGAAGAATTGACAAAGGCAAAAGAGCCGTACACCGCGCTGTTGTATTGCGCGCCTGGTGTGGGCAAGAGCACGGCGATAGGGCTTATCGCTGAGCGCAGCGAGGGCAAGACGCTTGTGCTGGACGTAGACCGCACAATTGTAAAGACCCTTGCAAAGCACGAGGTCGTGAAAGACCTTTCGCGCATTGATGTGGAGCGTATCGACAATATCCACACATGGGACGACTGGTCAAAGAAACTTGCCGAACTCGGCAAGCTGAAAGAAGCGGGTAAGCTGGAATACGACACAATAGCGGTCGATAACATCAGCGAACTTGAACGTTGTATCTTGTCAGACCTCGGAAGTCAGGGAAAGAACAAGGGCGTGCCAGCACAGGCGGACTATCAGTACATGCAGTTTAAGCTCGTGAACAGCTTGCGGTACTTGAAGTCGCTCGGCGTGAATGTGGTGCTTACCGCGTGGGAGACGGTGCGTGATATTGTACACCCCGACGGCACAAGTTATTCACAGTTTATCCCGAAAATCTCGCTGAAAATCGTCGATAACATCTGCGGATTGTGCGACGTTGTGGGAAAGATTTTGGCAAAGCAAGACGGCACGAGAGGTATTGTGCTTGAAGCAACGCAGAGCATTTACGCTAAAAATCAAATCGACAGTCGCAAAGGCTGCCTCGTAGAAAATTTTATTGAAAAGGAGTAAAAAAACATGGAAAACGAATTTATCAGAGAAATTGAAATTAACGGAATTAAGGTTGAAGTTGACCTTAGAACTTGCAAGCGCATTGATACTTTTAAGATTGGAGACAATGTAAAAGTATTAAAAAAACAATATGGAGAAGAATACAAGGTATACAGCGGCGTTATTGTTGATTTTGTGAATTTCAAGGAACGTCCTGCTTTGGTAGTTGCTTATTTTGATAATTCTTATAGCGACGTAAATATTAAATTTGAAACAATTACAAAAGACAGCAAAGACATTGAAATTGCACCTTGTTTGCCCCATGAAATGAAATTAAATAAAGACCGTGTTGTAGATAAATTTGATATTGAAATTGCGGCAAAAGAAAGAGAAGCAGATGAATTAAGGCAGAAAAAACAATATTTTATTGATAATTTTGAGAAATTTTTTGAGGAGGAATAAAACAATGGAATGGAACTATCAGAGAGAAGAAAGCACGTTTGAAGAAATCCCCGTCGGCGAACACCGCGTGCGTATCGCGGACGCGGAGAAAGCAATCAGTAAGAATGGTAATGATATGCTCGTGCTCACGCTTGACGTGAGCGGTTACAAGTCAAGGCTGTGGCATTACGTTGTGTTTATGCCCGACCACCCCGAAATCACGAACAGAAATCTCACGTCGATTTTTGACAGCTTCGGCATTGCAGACGGCGATTTTAATCTCGCAAACTGGAAAGGCAAGGTCGGCGCGTGCATGACAAAGCAGGACGACTTCGGAACAAAGGTGCGGTACTTTTTGAGCAGGAAAAAGCAGGAGAACCTCCCGCCGTGGAAAGAACCTGATAGTGCGCCGAAAAAGCCTACGTTACAGGCGTTTGACGACGACGGAGATATTCCGTTCTAACGCTATGAATAATAAACGTTTAGGCACAGCGTTTGAGCGTGAATTTTGCGAGCTGTTATCCGCTCGCGGGTTTTGGGTGCATTTTATGTCGCCCTCCGCGAGCGGGGCGCAGCCCTGCGATATTATAGCCTGCCGCGATAATGTGCCGTTTTTAATCGATTGTAAAACTTCGGCAGATAAAATTTTTAGAATAAATCGGCTTGAAAATAATCAAAGATTTGCGTTTTATAAATTCCAAAAATCGGGGAATTATAATTGTTTTGTTGCGGTAAAATATCAAGAGCGAGTTTATATGTTGGATTATGAACTGCTTAAAAAATTCGATAAGTTGGAGCTTACGAATGAATTTTTATTTGAGGGAATGGAATAATGAAGTGTAAATATTGCGGTGCAGAAATGCAAAAAGACGATGTTGACTTTAATTTTAAAGGGAACTATGATATTTATTGGATTTGTCCAAAATGCGAAACAAGTTGTATTGAACAATATAGATTTTCTCAATCGTTTAAGGAATTTTGGCATTGCGAAAACAACGATAAAGTTCTTGACGAAATAATTAAGAAAAAAATTGATACAACAAAACGAGTATAATAATGGATTTTTATTTGAAAAACAAGGTTTTAATTCAGAATTTCACTCCCGAGATGTTAGCGTACTGTAAAAGTACGCTAACATTTCCTAACCCCGATTATATCAAAAGAGAGGAAAAGGGGAAATGGACGGGCAACACCCAGCGCGAAATCGTGTTGTTTGAACGAGCGGGCAATCGGCTTTATCTTCCTTTTGGCACTTGTAAAGATGTGTATCTTCGATTTAAAAAAGATATAACGCGCGTAGAAAGCCTTATTTGCCCCTTACGCGCCCGAAAGTATGATAGCCGTATAAATTTATATGACTACCAAGAAAACGCCGTAGAAGCCGTTTTACGGGCTAAAAACGGCATACTCGTTGCGCCGTGCGGAAGCGGTAAGACGCAAATGGGGCTGGAAGCTGTTGCAAGGATAGGCGGCAAGACGTTGTGGCTGACGCACGCGCAAGATTTACTAAATCAATCAATGAACCGTGCGAAAAGCTGTTTCGGGTTAGCTCCCACGGAATACGGCACGATTACGGCGGGTAAGGTGAACGTAGGGAACACGATAACTTTTGCGACGGTACAGACCGCGTCTAAAATCGATTTGACGCAATACCGCGACGAATGGGATTGCGTGGTCGTAGACGAGTGCCATAAATGCGTAGGCTCACCCACGCGCATGATGATGTTTTACAAGGTACTTTCCGCACTTTCGGCGCGTTACAAAATAGGGCTGACCGCCACGCCGTATCGCGCGGACGGATTAGAGCGTTGTATGTTCGCCTTGCTCGGCGACGTCATCCACAAAGTGCCGCAAAGTGCAGTCGTGGGGAATACCGTGCCCGTGAGGGTGAAATTCGTCAATACGGGCTATACGCCCGACATTGACGATATAACCGACGGCGACGGTACGCTGAATTACGCAAAGTTAATCAGCGATATTACGGAGAATGTCAAAAGGAATGAGGTTATTATTCAACAAATATTCGAGGCGTCAAGAAACGGTGCAGTACTTGTATTATCAGATAGGATAAATCACCTCGAAGATTTAGAAACGGAAATCACTATGTACTCGCCATATAACATAAAATGCGCACGCCTCGGCATTGCGTCCACAAAGGCAGAAAAGGAACGCCGCGCAAGAATACTAACAGACTTGAACAACGGGGCGCTGAACGTCGTTTTTGCGACGTACAAGCTGGCAAAAGAGGGGCTCGACGTACCGAACCTGCGCACGGTGGTTTTTGCCACGCCGCAGAAAGACAAGACGACCATCATACAATCGGCGGGGCGTGTGGCGCGGAAGGCAGACGGCAAAGACTTCGGCACGGTCATTGACTTTTCCGATAATTTCGGATTGCTTTATAGCTACGAACGAAAACGCAAAAATTTTTACAAAAAGTTTGGTTACATTTATTGACATTTACGCCGTTATGAAGTATAATGATTATACAAAGTGTATTAGTTAATACATTTATATAAAACCTCTATATATATTTTTCTCTATATATAAAAGTTATAGGAAATGTATGAAGTATGATACACTTGTAAAAGGAGTAGGAAAGAAAAATGAAGTATCTGATGAAATGCGGTCATGTCGCGAATGCGATTGACAAGAACGGAAAGCCTGTATGTGCGATTTGTGCGCCTGATGTGTACGGTGTGACTGTGGAAATGGTTACCGATAGCGAAACGGGCGGGCTGGAAGGAAGAAAAGCGCGGTGTTCTTGGTGCAGTCATACGACGGACAGCCGTTGGAATTTGCCGTTTTTTGAGTACAGACCCGACAAAGAAACGGATAGTTATTATTGCGGTTGCGGAGGCTGGGACTGATGAAATATAAAAGATTGACAAAGCGAATAGCAGACGGGGAGGAAGCCTTTTTATTCCATAGCTCGTTGCACGAAGGCATTGAACGGCTTGCCGAACTTGAAGATAAAATTGAAAGAGGAGAACTTATTTCTACCAAAGAAACGGGTGATACGGAAATAGAATTTTTCGTAAAACATAATGATAGAGTGCGTAAATTTGCATTAAAAAATTTTGCAAAAGTATTAAAAGAAAAGGAACAATCGGTAAAAATAGGTAATGAGTGGAAAGCGGTTGTAACAGACGAAGATATAGATGAATTTGTAAATGAGATATGCGGAGATGACTAATAAAAAAAATATAAAGGAGATAAGATGAAAACATATAAAGGCTTTAACAAAGATATGACGTGCAGAGATTTTCAATATGAAGAAGGCAAAGAGTATGAAGCAACAGGCGAAATTAAATGTTGCAATAACGGCTTTCACGCTTGTGAAGACCCTCTCGATTGCTTTAACTACTATGCCCCAGGGGAAAGCGTATATCACGAAGTGGAACAGAGCGGAGAAATATCGAGAAATAACGACGGCGAGAGTAAGGTTGCTTCATCTAAAATCAAAATCGGCGCAAGGCTTGACATTGCAAAAATTGTAAATCTGCATTTTGATTTTGTGAAATCAAGAACAACTTTTAAAAACACAGACCCCAAGCAAGCTTCTGCGGGTTGGAAAGGTGCCGCCTCTGCGGGTGCGTATGGTGCCGCCTCTGCGGGTGCGTATGGTGCCGCCTCTGCGGGTGCGTATGGTGCCG
>ERZ1643250.595-NODE-595-length-37404-cov-52.613002_pt1 | contig 37404 bp, 32 predicted proteins | sample MGYA00579262_ERZ1643250 | MGnify/ENA primary metagenome ERZ1643250 (study PRJEB29033, sample SAMEA4952265) | chicken gut metagenome | biome: Broiler Chicken; feature: Gastrointestinal Tract; material: Caecum | place: Ireland | collected 2018 | study: Broiler...
TAGCCGGTCCTTTTTTCTGTTGTCAAGTACGGGGTCTCGTGAGGCGCTTACGATTTTTGTGTACCCGGTGCCGCAGTAAATGCGGCTGACCGTGCGCCGCACCGTCAAAATACCGGCCTTGAAATCAAAATCGCCCCACTGCAAGCCGCACACCTCCCCGATGCGAAGCCCAAGCTGCATCTGCAAAAGTAACCCGACTTTGCGCGGCGTGGGAGCAGCCAGAACAAAGTCACGGAGTGCCGTCTGTTCCTGGGCAGAGAAGGGTTTTGTCTGCTTGGGTTCCATCCGGGGCAGCTTGACAAAGATCTCCATCGATCGCATCAGATGCAGGTGGGCAGCATATTTGCAGATACGCCGCAGCATGGTCAAACATTCCCGCGAGGAGGACGTTCCCAAAGGCTTGTGGCTGCCATTCGCCGCGGAGATCACCTGCAAAATGCCCTGTTCCAGCCGCTGTTCGTTCAGGGCCGAGAGGCTGTCCCCGCCAAAGACAGGCAAAAGATAACGTTCCAGCGTGTAGTGATAGTGCGCCAAGGTGGATTCCTTGATCCCATGTGAGACGGATAAAAGCCACTGGGCTGCAAGTTCTGAAAATTTCATCTTGGCGGTAACGGTTTTGGAACGATGATTTCTTGCCATACAAAGCTCTCCTTACTGCATTTCATTACATGGACCATGCGGTTGATTGCATGCTTTTACCCATAAATTGTAAAGGAATAAGACGCTCCAGCAAAATCATATGTTACATTGCACGATTTTGGGCGCGGCGCAGGATGCGCCCCTTGAAAATCCTCCTGCACTATGCTAAAATACATATACATGAAGCGACAAAAGGTATCCTCCATTTTCCAGATGGAGGGTACCTTTTCTTTATCTCTTGTGCGCTTTACCATGGATTTTTCTATTTCTTTCCAGTCAGGCAAGCATTGAATAAGCAGTAAGTTAGGCTGCCTCTATACGCATTTGCGTATACGCGGGTGCAAAAAATCGTGTATCATCTTATCGAGGTGAATTGTAAATGACTGTAAAAGACGCTGTTGTCGTGCGCTTTCAGGAACTCTGCCGCCAGCGGGGCATCTGCCCGAATGAGCTGGCCAACCTTGCCGGGGTCACCCCCTCCACCGTTTACAGCCTGCTGGACCCCGCCCGCCAGCAGGTCTCCATTACCACCATCAAGAAATTGTGCGATGGTCTGGATGTCACTTTAGGGCAGTTCTTTACTTGTCCACTTTTTGATCGTTTGGGACAGGAGATGCAGTAAACCTTTCCATCCTAAAACGTGAAAAATTTTCAGTTTTAGAGCATGTATATGCCATATATGCTATCATTCAAATAACCATTTCGACTGCATGAAGGGAGGATAAATGCACATGAAACCGTACCAGGGAATTTTGCTTTTTATCAGTTATTTTGTATTGCAGCCCATCGTATATACCCGCATCTCGATGGATTATTATGAGCTCATTTCCGGAATCATTGCATTGATTGCATTTGCCTTCATCCTGCACAAAAGACAAATGCTGCATATGAGCAGCCGGGATTTGAAAGGCTCTCAGCTCCTCTTTTGTTTCGGAATTGGCTTTGGCCTGGCTCTGATTTCAAAAATGGCGATACTTTTTGGCGTTTTAAGCCAAGAGCCAATCACCGAACAAAGCCTTCCCAATCCTTTCTTTTGGGTGGTATCGCTAGTAACCACTGTGGTACTGATACCAGTCTTAGAGGAGCTCTTGTTCCGAGGGATACTATTTGGATCATTTTGTAGGTTTTTCTCTTACAAACTATCCATCGTATGCTCAGCGGTTTTCTTTATGCTGACACATCACATGATTTCCTGGCCCTCGGTTTTTATTATTGGGACTTTGCTGGCCTGGCTCTATTGGCGGACCGATAATCTTGCGGTCACTATGGTGATTCATGGTACAATCAATCTTGGCTCTTTCTTGTCGATGCCGCTCTACACCCTGTTGACCACCCACCGAGCCCTCAGGGTGATCGTATGCTTGCTTGTGGTATTCCTGGGGTTTTTGATCACCTATCTATCCACAAAAATGTTCCTCAAAAAGCACGACGCTTTGCCGGCTTGACATATTACGTTTAGAAAAAACAATGATTGATGTTTCGTTTCATAATCAGGTAGCTAAAACTAACTCCCACCCCCCCCGCTCCTGCTTCCACCCTCACCAAGCCAAAAACCGCCGCGTTCCGTTTGTGGAAACGCGGCGGTTTTTTCTGTGCGGCGGTAAAGTTTTTGCTGGCAGGTCTGCACTTGTATACACTTCCAAGATTAATTTTTCAGTCCGGTGCTTGCTGCCTATGGCAAGCAAAAATCAACTTGATACAGGTTCATTCAAAAAGTCCATCGGTCATGAAAAATCGTGCAACGGGCCTGGATACGCCATTTTGTTTCATGGAACGTTTTCCTCTATGCGCTCATCCTGCCGCAAGACGATGCGCACTGTGGTGCCGGTCTCGGCGGTGCTGTCAAAGTCAAAGACAAAACTGCGGTAGAGCATCGCCAGGCGCTCATAGATGTTTTTCAGCCCAATGCCGTGGCCCTGGGGCTTGACGGTGAAGGCGCGGATGGCGGCAAGCCGCTCCGGCTCAACCGGCGCGCCGGTGTTGTGGACGGTCAGGGTCAGCACGCCGGCGTCGGCGCGGGCCGATACATCGACACAGTAGACGTCGCTGCTGCTTTCAACGCCATAGTGGATGGCGTTTTCGACCAGCGGCTGCAAGGTGAAGTGCGGCAGATACCAGCGGTCCAGCTCACCCTCGGCCGTCAGGGTAAAGACGGCGCGGTTTTTGTAGCGCAGCTGCTGGATGTCGATGTAGCTGCGGGCCAGCTGGACGTCGGCGGCAGCCGTCGAGTTGTCCCGCGGGCTGAGCGCAGCCCGCAGAATATCCCCCAGGCTGACGATCATCTTGCCGGCATCTTCCTTGTCGCCCGCCCGCACCAGCCAATTCAGGGTGCTGAGGGTGTTGTAGAGGAAGTGCGGGTTGATCTGCGCCTGCAGCATTTTGTAGCGGGTCTCCTGCAGCATCAGCTGCTTTTCGTAGTTTTCATGGATCAGGGTGTCGATCTGCCCAAGCATGGCGTCGAACTCCCGTGTCAGCGCACCCACCTCGTCTCCGGCAGGGTCGGCGGGCAGCAGGGCGCGCGCCGCATCGAAATCACCTCCCTCTACTACCTGCACCGCCTCGCTCAGGGTATGGATAGGGCTTGTGACAAAACGCGCCATCCGCAGCAGCACCAGCGCGAAAAGAAGCAGGATGCCACACTCCCCTGCGATCAGCGCATTGCGGGCTATGCTGGTCTGGCCGTAGATCTCGTTGTAATCATAGACGCTGCACAGCCGCATCCCGGTCAGGGAGCTGCTCATCCAGCAGATAAAGTATTTTTTGCCCCCCAGCGTGCTGATCCGATAGCCCTGCCCGTTTTCCGGCAGGGTGAACGCCGCGCCGCTGCCGCTGCTGCTGTAGACCAGCTGTCCGCCGCTGTACAGATACAGTTCACTCGGCGGGGTGGACAGGCTGCCGATCTCGCCGTCCAGCAGCGCGCCCACGTCCAGGGCGGCGATCACGGTGCCCAGCGGGGCCAGGCTGACGTTCTTGCTCTGCAGAATGGCGCGCCCGCAGAGCAGGTAGGGGTAATCTGCGTCCACCGGCGGCAGCAGGGCAAAGCCGCCGGCTTCCTTTTCCAACAACTCCTCCATCCTGGCGTCCTTCTCAGGGCTGGGGTCGGGCACATCCTCGCCGATGGTCAGCGTGTGGCCATAAAGGTCGGTGAACTGGATGCCGCTGAGCTGGCTGCCCTGGTAGAGCTTTTCCTGCAAAAGGGGGCGCACTCCGGTAAGGAGATAGTAATAGGCGGCTGTTTTGGGGTCGGCGGCGGCCAGCTCGCCCAGCTGCTGCTGGATGGCCGAATCCACCGCGATGCTGCGGGTCAGGGTGCCGACGTCCTGGATTTCGCTGTCCACCCGCTGGACGAAAAAGTCCAGTTCCTGCAGGGATTTCTCATAGAACTTTTCCTCAAAGACCGACAGGCCCAGGTGCAGCGCTCCCACCATCAGCGCGCTGCTGAGCAGCGTCATGACCGAAAAGACCACGACAAACTTTTTGGCCAGGGGCCAGTCCAGAAATCTCTTTTGCATCCGGCGGAACATGGGGCCTCCTTACTCGCCCCAGCGCTGCTCCATCAGCCGCCAGAGGGCGTCGTCATCCGGGTGGTTCTCGGTATTCAGGATCAGCATGACCCGGCGTTCGGCCTCGCTGTCTCCAAAATCGCGCATCCACTCGTAAAAATGCGGGCCTTCGCCCAGGGTGCGGGCAAAGCTCATCAAATAGCCGCAGAGCTGTGCAGTCTGCTTGACATCAGTTTGGCACTCATTGGCGTAAAAGTCAACCCATTTGCCGTGTTCTCTGCCCCGCATAGCGGCGTTTGCCCTGACATAGGCCTGCTTGGCCCGCCCTGCCAGGTAAAAGCAGCGGGCCCACTGGCCCACGAAACCGGCCTGCAGCGCCTGGCAGACAGCCAGCGCCCCCGCACTCCACAGGGCGTAGAGCTGCGCCTGCAGCAGCAGGCTGTCCTGGAAAAGGGTCCGCGCCGGGCCGGTCAGGATGGCGGCGGTGGCCTCGCACTCCCGCAGGTAGCCGTCGTAGCCGGCGCAGGCCGCGGCGTACTTCTCCTCGCACCAGTTGGCCTGGGCGCTCAGGGCGGGCAGGCCGCACAGCCAGTGCAGGCTCTCGGCCGGCCGGCTGCGGTCGGCGATGAACTGGGTAATGAGCATCCGGGGTACATGGTTGTAGAACTGGTCCCCGGCGTGGTCGTCCTCGTGGGGGCCATAGGACAGGGCGGCGCCGGCGTAATGGCGCAGGCATTTGGCCACCGCCCAGCCGGAAGCGCTGCCATAGTAACGCTGGGCGCAGGCCACGCTGTGGCCCAAAGGCTCGGCCTCGCCCATCTTCCACAGCTGGGCGATCAAATCCAGCAGGGGCAGATGGGGCTTGATGTTGGAGCAGTTGACCAGCCAGTAATCGTCCGCGCCGCGGACGAGGGCCTGCTTCAGCTCGCCGCAGACCAATCCGGCCCGGTTGGGCAGCAGGGTGATGTGGCTGGCCGCCTGCAGGTCGTAGAAGGAGGCGCGGTAGTAGACGCCGTGCGCGCCGCTGTCCCCTTCGGGGGGGCAGGGCCGGGACACGGGGGTTGTCGTTGCCCTGGCGGCGGCTGACCATCTTGCCGTAGCCGTTGTCGGCCCATATTTTGATAACGTCCGCCGGCAGATCAAGGCAGCCTTGCTGGTAGAGCTCCATCACCTCGCCGTAGAGGTTGGTGCAGCAGACGGCGTCCGGGTCGTTCTGTTTGACCAGATCGTACTGCTGGCGGATCAGGCTGGAGATCAGCGCGCCCCGCTTTTGGGAGGTGTCGTATTGGGGGTCGTCCTCCCAGAAGGGGCGGTCCCCCTGGCCGCGAAAACCGATGTTCCAGACCACCCGCATCCCCTTTTGCGCGTCGATGCCCTGCTGCCACAAGGCGCGGAACCGGTCGGGGTATTCGCTGTACCGGGCTTCCAGTTCTGGATAAACGCTGGCGAACATCTCGGCCCCCAGGGGCTCGGCGTGGTGGGTCAGGATCAGCCCCCTGTCCGCCGCGGCCCGGCGGTAGCGGCGGGCGTTTTCGCCGGTGCCGGGGATGACCATGTTGCCCCCGCAGCGCAGCAGTGCCTCAAAAGCCATGAGAAACGGCAGGTCGGCCCGGCGCTCCACCTTCCAGTGGAAGAGCAGGGTCTCGTCGTTGATGAACCATCCCCGGTATCTGACCCGGGCGGGGCAGCTCTCCTCGCAGAAACTTTCCGGCACGGGGACCTGCTCCACGGGGATGAAGGTCTGGTCGTTCCAGAACCAGAAGGGCAGTACCCCCAAAAAACGACGGCTGATCTCGAATAGCCCGTAGACAAAGCCTAGGTCATCCCCGGCGGCGAGGGTCAGGACTTCTCCCTCCGCCTGCAGGCGGTAGCACTCGGCGGGCAGGCCCTCCGCCCGCTCCAGGCGGATGCAGCCGCCGGGGGCGGCGCTCTCCCGGAACACCTTGGCCATGTCCCGTTTCAATGCGTTCAGCGCATACCGGACGGGCGCCGTAAGGTTTGAAGGAGGGACGATCTCACTGTTGCGGTTCAAAAACATAGCAAACACCTCGTTTTGAAAAAAGGCGCTGCGCAAAGATGCACAGCGCCTTTTCCAGTTTAACCCTTGATGCCGTCGGTGGCAATACCCTCGACGATGTACTTTTGGAACAGGATGAACACGACGATGACCGGCAGCAGCGAGACCACCGACATGGCGAACAGGCCGCCATAGTTGTTGTAGCTGTTGGGGTCCAGATAGAGGTTGAGCGCCAGGGGGATGGTGTAATTCTCCGGGCTGGACACAAAGATCAGCGGCTGGAAGAAGTCCTGCCAGATCCAGTAGAAGGCAAAGATGGAGGCCGTGACGATGGCGGGCTTGACGATGGGGATCATGATCTTGAACAGGATGCCCGCCTTGGAGCAGCCATCCAGCATGGCGGCCTCGTCCAGGTCGCGGGGGATGCCCCGCATGTACTGGGCGATGAGGAAGATGAAGAACCCGTGGCCGAACACCCAGGGCAGCGTCATCGAGACCAGCGTGTCCGACAGGCCCAGGTGCTTCAGGATGATGTACTGGGGCACCACCATCACCTGGGAGGGGATCATCATGGTCATGACCACGCAGCCGAACCAGAAGCCGGAACCTTTGAATTTGAGCCGGGAGAGCGCGTAGGCCGCCAGCAGGGAGCAGAAGATGCTGCCCACCACCGACACCACCGTCACGATGGCGGAGTTTGCGAAAAAGCGCCAGAACGGGATGCCCGCGACCCCCTCAAAGCCGGACAGGTAGTTGGTGACGGCGGCCCACTTTTCGGGGATGAGGCTCCACGCATTGTGGAACATGGTGTCGTTGGATTTGAAGGAGCTCATCAGCAGCCACAGCAGCGGGTAGACCATGATGAACCCCAGCAGGCAGGAAAAGATGTGGAAGAACACAGACTGTGCCTTTGTGCTTTTTTGACCGACCATTGCGTTGCTCCCTCCTTACCCTTCGTAGTGGACCCAGGCCCGCTGGCTCTTGAAGAGCAGCAGCGTCGCCAGGCCGATGATGGCCACCAGGATCCAGGCCAGCGCGCAGGAATAGCCCATGTGGAAGTTGGCGAAGGCCGACCGGTACAGATACAGCACATAGGTCAGGGTGCTGTTCATGGGGCCGCCGTCGGTGATGACGTAGCTCTCGGTAAAAACGCGGAAGCCGTTGATGATCTGCTGGATGAGGTTGAAGAAGATGGTGGGGGTGAGCATGGGCATGGTGATCTTCCAGAACTGGGTAAAGCGGGACGCGCCGTCCATGGGGGCCAACTCATACAGGGACTGGGGGATCTGCTTGAGGCCCGACAAAAAGACCAGCATACAGGAGCCGAACTGCCACACCCCCATCAGGATGATGACGAACAGGGCGGTGTCGGGGTTGCCCAGCAGAGAGAACTTCTGCTCGATGCCAAAGACTTCCAGCAAGCTCATCAGGACGCCCTTGTTGCCGAAGATCTGCTTCCAGACCACCGAGACGGCGATGGAACCGCCCACGATGGAGGGGATATAGTAGAGCACCCGGTAGAAGGCCATGCCCATGTGCTTTTTGTTCAGCAGGGTGGCCACAAAGAGGGCGAAGGCCAGCCGCAGCGGCACCATGATAAAGACATAGCGGAAGGTGACGGACATGGCCTGGCGGAAGTTCTGGTCCTGGGTGAAGATCTGGATGTAGTTGTCCAGCCCCACCCAGTCGGGTGCAGACAGCAGGTTGTAGTTGGTGAAGGAATAGTAGATGGACATGACCGCCGGGACAAGGTACATAAAGACAAACCCGAACAGCCAGGGCGCCAGCAGCAGATAGCCGGTGCGCAGGTCGCTGCCGCCCCGCAGCTTGTGCCGGGGTTTGGCAACCGCTTTTGCCGCTGTAGACATGATACAGACCTCCTTGCAGTTCTTATCGTTTGATGAAAAGGGGGAGGGGGGTTGCTCCCCTCCCCTGTCCGTTTAGTTGTTGGCAGCCAGGACGCTGTTGGCCTGCTCGAAGAAGGTGGCGGCAGCCTCGGCCGGGGTGGCCTGCCCGTAAAAGACGCTGTAGGCGATGTCCTTGAAGTAGGTGTTGATCTCAGAGATGCCGGTGGGATCGGGGGCGGGGGTTTCGCCGCAGTAATCGGCGGCCTCGGTGGCAAAGTTGAACATCTCCGCCTGTTTGCCGCTCAGCTTGCCCGAACCGACCAGATAGTCGCGGGCCGAGCTGGAGGCGGGGGTGCCGCGCTCGCCCATGATGATGTCGTTGGCCTCGTCGCTGTTGACGAACCAGTCGATGAATTTGGCGCACTCCTCCTTGACCTCGCTGGTCTCGGCCACCGAGAAGAACATACCGGGCTTGTACCACAGGGCGGCCTGGCCGGCCTCTTTGACCGGGGGCACCAGCAGTTCAAGGGTGTCGTTGCCGGCGTTGGCGCCGATGTTGGCGAAGTTGTCCCAGGACTGGTGGAAGGCGGCGTCGCCGGTGATGACGGGGCTGGCCTCGTTGCCCAGGGTGGCGATCTGCTCGTACTCGTCGGGATTGGGGGCCGCGCCGGCGTCGATCAGGTCCTTCCACAGCTGGAAGTAGTCGGTCAGGATCTGCTGGTCGTCAAAGCCAAGGCTCTTGTTGTCCGCCGCAAAGAGGGACACGCCATACTGGCGGACCCAGTAATTGAGCAGGTTGGTGTCGATGAAGGCCGACCCGCCAAAACCGTACTTGCCGGTCGTTTCCTTGACCGTCAGGCAGATGGACTTGAAATCGTCCCAGGTCCAGCCGTTCTGGGGCGGCTCGACGCCGGCTTTCTCCAGGACGGAGGGGTTATAGATGAAAGCCAGCAGGGTGCTTGCCAGGGGGATACCCACCAGTTTGCCGTCGATGGTGCCCGAGCCCAGTAGCGCCTCGTCGATGGTGGAGGTGTCCAGAGTGCCGTCCGAAGAATAGCTGCTCAGATCGGCCGGGGAGCCGTTTTTGGCGTAGGTTGAAATGTACATGTAGTCCATCTGGACGATGTCGGCCATGCCGCCGGTGGCGGTGTCGGTGGCCAGCTTTTCAAAGTAGCCGTCCCAGCCGGAGGGGGTGGCCTGGAAATGGACGCTGGGGTTCAGCTCGGTGTACTTGTCCAGCAGCTGCTGGGTGTACTCGTGGCGGGACTGCCCGCCCCACCAGGTGATGCGGATGGTCACATCCCCACCGGCCGCCGCGGACGAACCGCCCGCCGCTGCGCTGGACGCGCCGGCCGCGCTGCTGCCCGACGAAGAGCCACCGCAGGCGGCCAGGGCCCCGGCCGCACCGGCCGCGCCCATCACGTTGAGAAACATTCTGTGAGAGATCTTTTTCATGGTGGTGATTCCTCCTGTATGTTCTTTCCTGCCGGGCCGCTTGTCCGCGGCCCCTTCTGTTGGCTCTATTCTACCGCGTTTTTTCAAAAACAGAATGGAAAATGCCGGTCTTTCTTTTGGAAAAACCGGCATTCGTCCTGCGTGCTATTTGAGTTTGTTCCGGTAATCGGTGGGAGTCACGCCGCAGACTTTGCGGAACACCTTGCTGAAACACTGCCCGTCCAGCGGGTAGCCCACCAGCTCGGCCAGGCGGCTGATCTTCATGTCGGGCTGGTATTCCAGCAGCCGGCAGGCCAGCCGGATGCGGCACTGTTCGAGATAGACGGAAAAGCGCCTGCCCGTCAGCTGTGAAAAGATCCGCCGCAAATGATCCTCGCTGATATACAGCCGTTCCTGCGCGATCCGCTGCAGACTGAAGTCCGGGTCGCCCAGGTTTTCATAAATGGCGAGGAATATTTCCCGGCTGCGCTCGTCGGGGCAGGGCAGGCTCCAGGCCGCCGTCAGCGCCCCGGCCCACCCGGCAAGAGTGGGGCTGGGCGCCGGCCTGTCGGCAAAGAGCAGCTTCCATGCAAGTTCGGACAGCTGCTGGCGCTGCCGCCCGTCAAAATTCCTCGCCTCCATCTTCAAAAAAGCAAGGGCAAGCTCTGCCACCAGGGCCTCGTAGTCTGCAGCCTGCCGCATGGCGTCAAAATCAAACACCTCGCCCACCGTCTCGGGCAGAAAGGCCGTGCGCCCGGGACGCAACAGCCCTTCGGCGTCGGTGTCCATGTTGAGGCCCAGCAGTTCCTGCACCTGGCGGAAAAGGACGGGCAGTTCGTCCAGCGTCCCTACCCAGCTGGCCGCCGAGAGCATAGGCGCCTGTTCAAACCGCTTGAACTCCTTTTTCAGCCGGGCGACGGCGCTGTCGGCATCGTGGTCAGCCGCCGCGCCGGCCAGGGCCAGGACGTCCTTGTCTACCCCGGCGGTCATCAGACGCGCCGTCGGGCAGCAGGTCGCTCAGCATATTGCCCACGACGTACCGCTCCAGCGCGTCAAAGCCGCTCCGCAGCCGGAAGTCCAGCAGCATCACCTGCCGCTGGCTGCCACCCAGTTCCTCCACCAGGGCGCGGCCGCCGGCCCCCGGCTGTGCGCGGCCCAGCAGCAGGTCACGGAACATCTGCTGGCGCGCGAGCGGCTTAAGCAGCCGCGCCTCCCGCTCGTTTTTCTGGTTTTGGGCCTGCGCGCCCCGCCGGGCTTCCAGCTCCTGGGCCGCGCGCCCCAGCACCGGTATGATCTTGGCGTCATCACAGGGTTTGAGGATATAGTGGCGCACCCCCAGCTCCATGGCCTGGCTGGTGTATTCGTAATCGCCATACCCCGACAGCACTACATAGGCTGTGTCCGGGTAGGAAGCCTGTCCCTGCCGGATCATCTCGATGCCGTTCATCCCCGGCATTTTGATATCCACGATGGCGATATCCGGGTGGAGCTGCCCGATCTTTTCCAGTCCCTACGCACCGTTCCTGGCGGTGCCAACCAGTTTGTAGCCATACTTTTCCCACAGGATCAGCCGGGCCATCCCCTCCCGCTCGATTTCCTCATCGTCCACGATCAGCAGTGTATACATCCGCGCACGCTCCTTTCTGCCGCATATTCTCTTTCAAAGGATAATCTATCCCCCGCCGATTTGCAAGCGCTGCGCAGAAAATGCCGGTTTCTTTCAGAAAAACGTCCTGCTGTGTCCAAGTCAGACCCTGGAAAAAGCCTCCTGTTTCTGCTATCATGATAACAAAACAATGAAAAGAAGGTATCACTATGGCGCAATGGATCAACGACGGCCTGCACGAGTCCGCGGGCGTCATCCACTCCTTTTTGCTGGCAGGGCAGTCCAACATGGCGGGCCGCGGGGATTTGACCCCGGACACCGCCCTCACCGCTCCCGGCTGCCTGATGCTGCGGATGGGCCGCTGGCAGCCCATGAGCGAGCCGGTCAATGTGGACCGCGCCGTGCTGGAAGGGGCGTGTCCCCGCAGCGGCGCGAGCCTGGCGGCCAGTTTTGCGGCCCGCTATGCGGCGGAGAGCGGCTGCCAGGCAGGGCTGATCCCCTGTGCCGACGGGGGCACCACCATCGAGCAATGGCAGCCGGGAAAGGTGCTTTTTGACCATGCCGTGCTGCAGGCGAAACTCGCCGCCCGCACCTCCACCCTGAAAGCCATCCTCTGGCACCAGGGGGAGAGCGATTGTCTGGAACAGGAACAGTTCGACGCCTACCCGGAGCTGTTTTTGCGCACCATGCGCACCTTCCGCGATGAACTGGGCGATCTCCCCATCGTGGTGGGGGAGCTGGGCTATCCCGAGCATGGTTTCACCGGCACGCCGGCAGAGCTGCTGAATGCCTTCAATGCACGCCTGCCAGCTCTCGCCGCCCAGCTGCCCCGCTGCGCGGTGGTCTCAGCCGCTCAGCTTCCCAGCCGCGGCGACGGGCTGCACTTCGACACCCCTTCTCTGCGCATCTTCGGCCTGCGCTACCTCGAGGCTTACCGCAGCCTTGCCTGAAAAGGTCGGTTTTTTTCAAGAGAAAGGACGTTTTTCTGCAACCGCCCCGGCGGTGTTTTGTGGTAGAATCAGGGCACAGAAAGCAAAGCACACACCGCTCCAAAGGAGGTCATCCGCCATGCAGTCCGCCCGTCCATTTGCCGTACAGGAAGGGGCCGGCCCCCAGCCGGACACACCGCAAAAAGGTGTTGTCCCGCCTTGCCGAGCTGCTGGGCCAGGACCTCGGCAGTATGTTCAAGTCGGGGCTACTGGCGCAGGCTGCCTGTCTGCCCGCCGTCCTGCTCACGGTTCTTGCCCTGCTGGCCGAGAGCCTGCCCCTGGTCCTGCTGGCCGCCGCTGCCGCCGGATGGCTGACCGGCCCTGCCATGACCGCCCTTTACGATACCATCCTCCGCGCCCTGCGGGACGAGCCGGGTTTCTGGTGGCACACCTACCGCCGGGTCTGGCGGCGCAGCTTCCGCAGCAGCCTGCTACCCGGCGTCGCCTTCACCGCCCTCTGGTCGTGCCTGCTCTATGCGCGGCTGGCCGCCGCCCCCGCAGGCCCGCTGCTGCTGAGTGCCGCCTGCCTGACGGCTTTTCAGACTTATTACTGGATGCAGGAGGCTCTTTTTGAGCGTCCCGCCGCCCGCCAGCTGGAAAACTGCCTGCGGATGGCGGCAGGCTTTCTGCCTCAGACGCTGGCCGCCGCTGCGGTGCAGCTCTTTTGCCTCGCCATTCTACCCAGCCTGGGCCTGTTCGGTCTGCTGGCCGGGCTGTGGCTTCCCAGCCTGCTCGCTTTGATGCTCGTCTATCCGCCCATCGAGCGGGCCCTCGGCCTCGAAGCCAAGATCCGCCAGGTCCAGTCAAACCACTGATTCTTTTCTTCTCCTTTTTTGCTTTTACACTGCGTGCACAAAACGAGCCGCCTCAGGAACCCAGGCGGCTCGTTTTGTTTGCTATTTATTGCTATAAGAATCTTTCCAATTCTTCCCCAGCTCAAGTACTCATATGCCATAAAGCAACACACGAAACCAGGCAGCAGGCGACTATTCCAAATTACGGGATAGAAAAATTTGCAATTTGTATGCTACAATGGATATAACTGCGATGCAAGAGCATGAAAACCACAGAAAAGAAAGGAGGTCTTAGTAATGGAGAAAAGAAAACTCGGAAACAGCGAACTCTATATCAACCCTGTTGGTCTGGGCTGTATGGGATTCAGCCATGCCTTTGGTGCGCCCACGGAAAAGGATGTGGCAGTCAGGACACTTCGGGAAGCCTATGAAATCGGATATGACTTTTTTGACACGGCAGAATCCTATACCGGCGTAAATCCGGACGGAACCATTTCCTACAATGAGGAACTTGTAGGCGAGGCAGTAAAGGAGATTCGGGACAAAGTGGTAATCGCTACGAAAATGGGGGTCAGCCACAATGCAGACCGCTCTTTGAAACTGGACAGCAGCCCGGAAACCATCCGCCGGAGCGTGGAGGGCAGCTTGAAAAAGCTGGGGACAGACTATATTGACCTGTATTACCAGCATAGGATTGACCCGAAAGTGGAGCCGGAAACGGTTGCCGAAGCTATGGCAGAACTGATAAAAGAGGGGAAAATCCGCTACTGGGGAATTTCAGAGGCAACGGAAGAATATCTGCGGCGGGCGAATGCCATTTGCCCGGTTACAGCGATTGAGAACCGTTACTCCATGATGGCCCGGTGGCATGAAACGATTTTTCCTGTATGCGAAGAACTGAATATTGCCTATGTTGCGTTCTCCCCTATGGCCAACGGTTTTCTTACAGGAAAGTACACACCGGGTACGAAGTTTGAGGGCAGCCAGGATTATCGTGCGTCTATGCCGCAGTATACAGAGGAAGGCTTTGCAAAAGCAAAAGAACTTTTGGATATGCTTACGAAAATGGCAATCGAAAAAAAACGCTACGATGGGGCAGCTGTCGCTTGCATGGATGATAAATAAAAAGCCCTATATCGTGCCAATTCCCGGTTCACGTAAAATTGAACGTCTGAAAGAGAACTTTGAAGCGGGCAATATCGTTTTGACAAATAACGAAATTGCTGTGATTGATTCTAAGCTGGACACAATGGATTTTGAAGTTTTCGGCGGTCACAGCAGCAAGTAAGAGACGGTGAAAATGCAACTGAATTCGTCACGCAGTCTTAGTGAAGCTGTGCCGGAGGCGGAAACGGGAAGTTTCCCTTGATGATCTGATGAATGGAGAAGTTTGTCCAGCTTGCCGGTCACGCCCCATTTTTCTACATCCTTTCGTCCATTCTACCGCCCGTCGATTGACTCCACCGGCGTCTTCTGCTACACTGGGGCCAACAACACGCCACGAGGTGACTGTATATGTACGAACTGGACAAAGAAGCCTTTGGCCGCTTTCTTGCCGGGCTGCGGAAGGAAAAGGGCCTCACCCAGCGCCAGCTGGCCGAAAGGCTGTTCGTCTCCGACAAAGCTGTCAGCAAATGGGAGCGAGGAGTTTCCCTTAGATAAAGATACCTCCCACCCACGCTCCTGCTTCCACCGTCATTATTACTGAACCACGAAAGATCCCCGGTGGCTGCAAAAATTGCCACCCCAGCCCCATCCGCACACGATTGAGCACCACTTTCACGCACTAAAGCCCCACCTGCGTTGCCGAAGTTATTGAGCTGCTTCGCCGGTCAGATAGGCCACACATGCTCCAAATCGTACATCGGGCAACATCTATCTTTCGATAAGGTGTAAACACCTCGCGAAATAGCCTACTTGTCAAGTAGGGCCTCCAAGTAAGAAAATAGTTCTATGTAGTGGATGCGTATTTTTGAGATCAGTCTCAAAAACACACGCCCTCACAGAGAGAATCCACAGAGAAAGCAAACGCAGAAAAGAGCGCAATAGCAGTCCGGAAAGAACAACGGCTTCAAACCATTGTGCTTGAGATAGTTCTCATCAACATTCTTGACACCGTCGGATAGAGCGGATATGCCACGCTCCTTTGCTGCCTGCCATACCTCTCGGAAGCAATGTAATATCCTTGTCAAATAATCCAGAAAGTGGTGCACTTTACTCCACCATCACGCTCTTGGCCAGATTCCGCGGCTTATCCACATCCAGGCCCCGCGCCACGCTCAGGTAGTATCCCAGCAGCTGCAGCGGTATGACCGCAAGGCTGGCGGCGAAGTGCTCGTCGGTCTTGGGGATGTAGACGGTGAAATTGGCGGTATCCTCCAGCGAGTAGTTACCATAGCTGGTCAGGCCCATCAGGTAGGCCCCGCGGGACTTGCACTCCACCATGTTGGAGACGGTCTTTTCAAACAGCTCGCTCTGGGTCAGTACCCCAATCACCAGGGTGCCGTCCTCGATCAGGCTGATGGTTCCATGTTTCAGCTCGCCGGCGGCATAGGCCTCCGAATGGATGTAGCTGATCTCTTTCATCTTGAGGCTGCCTTCCAGGCTGACGGCATAGTCGATGCCGCGGCCCACAAAGAACACATCGTGAGCATTGGCAAACTTGGCGGCAAACCACTGGATACGCTCTTTGTCCTCCAGCACACGCTCCACTTTGCCGGGCAGGGCTACAAGCTCGGCGATCATTTCCTGATACGTTGTTTCTTCCAGCTGGCCGCGGACTCTGGCAAACTGCAATGCCAAGGCATAGCAGGCCGCCAGTTGGGCCGAGTAGGCTTTGGTGGTGGCTACAGCTATCTCGGGGCCAGCCAGAGTGTAAAAGACATGGTCGGCCTCCCGGGCGATGTTGCTGCCCACCACATTGACGATAGCTAGGGTCTTGACTCCCCGGGCTTTCGCCTCCCGCAGGGCGGCCAGGCTGTCTGCCGTCTCACCGCTTTGACTGATGACGACCACCAGTCCTCTGGGGTCCAGCGGCAGATTGCGGTAGCGGAATTCGGAGGCCAGCTCCCGGTCACCGATGTAGTAGACGCTGCGGGTGTATTTCAGGATTGCCGGCACGTCCGGGGCCACATAGGTCTCACCGCCGGCAATGCCGATGATCATGGGGGAATCTTTCCGGGCCGCATAGATCTCCCCCGGATAATCCTTGAACATCACTTCCAGGCCATAGCTGCTCCGCACCCGCACCATCGTCTTGGTGATGGTGTCGATGGGGCCCATCCTGTACTTTTTGTAGTAATAGTCCACCGGCTTGATAAGGACTTCTGTGTCGGTCTGGCTGTAAAAGGTATTGTTTTGCCCGGGCATAACAGATGCGTACCTGTTCGGGTCCTGTACTGCTGCGAAGCCGAGGCGCGTCCTGCGGACGAAACAGCCGAGGCAAAGCAGGGGCAGCGCTCTGATTTTTGCAAGCCCGCAGCGGCGGGCGCAGCAAATAGAGAAACAGCCGGCGCAGCCCGGCCCGTCAAACCCGCCAACAGGTATCAACCCGCGCGCATCCGACCCCCTTCCCTGGTCCGGATACGTTTTTTCTTTGTCCGAAGTGCCCTGCAGGGGGTATTAAAGCACAACAGAACAGCAAAAGAGCGGGGCACTGCCTGTCCAACGGCAGCGCCCCGCTTTTCTTTTATCTTTTCAAGCGTGCTTACGGTTTTTCTGACCCGCGCAGGCGGGCGGCCAGAGCGATGACCCGGCCGGCGCTGCGGCGGACAGCTTCTTCGGTCAGGCACCCGGCGGCCAGGGCACGGCGTATGTCGGCGTCATCGCCGGGGTTGCCGGGCATGATGACGTCGTTGCCGGCGGCGGCGCAGCGCCAGGGCGTGCTGCCGTCGGCGGGGACCGTGGTATTCCAGTCCGTCATGACCAGACCGCCGAAGCCCCATTCCTGCCGCAGCAAGGCGGTGCAGAGATCCGGACTGTTGGCCGGATAGACCCCGTTGATCTTGTTGTAAGAAGTCATGATGGCGGCGGGGTCGGCTTCCTTGATGGCGATCTCAAAGCCGCGCAGGTAGATCTCCCGCAGGGCACGCTCCGAGACACGGACGTCCACCCCCATCCGGTGGTCCTCCTGGTTGTTGCAGGCAAAGTGCTTGAGCGTGACCCCGCAGCCGCCCTGCTCCTGCACGCCCTGGGTGATGGCGGCGGCCAGCAGGCCGGAGAGGAGCGGATCTTCGGCGTAATACTCAAAGTTGCGGCCGCAGAGGGGGTTGCGCTGGATGTTCATGCCGGGCGCCAGCCAGAGATCCACCCCGAATTCCCGCATTTCGCAGGCGACGGCGCGGCCCACTTCCCGCAGCAGGTCGAGGTCCCAGGTCTGGGCCAGGGCCGTCCCCACCGGAAAGGCGGTGCAGTACTGGTAGCGGGTGTCGGCATCCTCATGGACGGGCGGCATCTCGAGAAAGCCGTTTTCCAGCGAGCTGAGGACGCCCGCCCCGTACACCTGCCCGCTGGCTTTGTCTATCTGGTAGCTCTGCCGCAGCCGCAGTCCGGCGGGACCGTCCGCCATGATGAGGGAGGGAATGCCCCGCGTCTTTTCCAGTGCTTCGCTGGTCTCGCCGGCCGAGCCGGGGACCCGCCGGCCAGAGGAACCCAGGGTGCTGGCCCCCTGGGTGATGTTGCCGTAGAGCAGCGGGACCAGTTCCTCCGCCGGGCCGGCAGCCAGCGGCGGTTCGGGCACGGCGGGGACCGGTTCGGGCTGCGGTGTGAAGGGATAGGACGGCACGCTGGCAGGCTGGCTGCCGGCAGCCAAAACAGGGGAAGCGCCCAGCTCCTCAAAGGGATGCTGGACCGGGCAGATGGGGTGGGTCATTTCGATCACGGTGTCCTGCCCGACCTGCAGCAGGGCGCCCAGCTGCAGATGCGCACTACTGCTGCCCACCCAGACGCCATAGCTGCCGCGCTCCACCACCCAGCCCTGCCGCTGCGGGTCAAAGGAGGCCAGCTGCTTTTGTGGGATGGAGATGGCGAGGGTCTGGCTCTGGCCGGGGGCCAGCAGGCCGGTCTTGGCAAAGCCGGCCAGCCGCCGGAGCTCCCTGGCCCGGCCGTTCTGGGGGCAGGACAGGTAGACCTGCGCCGTCTCCCGGCCGGCAAAGCAGATGCCGTTGTTCTGGACTGTCAGGCTCACCTGGACGGCGCCGGGCTGGACGGACAGCTTTTCAAACGTGACCGAAAAGCTGGTGTAGGACAGGCCGTACCCGAAGGGAAAGAGGGGCTGCACCCCGAAACTGTCGAACCAGCGGTAGCCGACGTAGATCCCCTCGTTGTAGACCGCCTTTTCCAGGTCGCCGTCCAGATAGCTGAAATGCCCGGCGTCGGGGTAGTCCTCGTAATGGCGGGCCCAGGTGGCGGTCAGCTTGCCCTCGGGCGTCACCTTGCCCAGCAGGACATCCGCCACCGCCTCGCCCCCCTGCTGCCCCAGCTGGGAAATCTGCAGAATGGCTTCGATATGGCTGGCCTCATCCAGCAGGCCGGTCAGCTCGACCGGGCCGCCGGCGTTCAGCAGCAGGACGATGGGCAGGCCCTGCCGGTCCAGGGCCATCAGGTCGGAGCGCTCGGCGTCGCTGAGGTAGTAGTCCCCTTTTTTCAGCCGGCGGTCCTTTCCCTCGCCGGCGATGCGGCTGATGACATAAAGGGCAGCCACCGCGCCTTTGGTGTCCCTGGGGGTTACCGGGCGGCCGGCGGGCAGGACAAAGGGGTTGGCGGAATAGGCGTCGAAGGGGTTCTCCACCTGTTTTGCATCGGCGAGGACCTTTTCCTTCCAGGCCTCGCGGGCGGCTCGGAAGCGGTTTTCGTAGTCGGCCAGCCAGTCCTCGCTGGTCAGGGCAATGCCGGCGGCCTTCAGCCCGGCATGGATCGAGACATTGGCGCGGTTATTGACATCCCCCGAACCGATGCCGCCCTTGACGGTGTGGCCCGCCCCGGCCCCCAGCAGGGCGACCCGGGCGGCGGGGTCAAGCGGCAGAATGCCAGTGTTCCTGAGCAGGACGATGCCTGCGGCGGCAGCCCGGCGGGCAATGGCAGCGTGGGCCTGTTCCCGGGCCGAGGGGGCGGCGTCCAGACAGCCGCTGTGTGGATGGGTCATAACAAACCTCCGTTGTATGGTGCTGATGGAGAAGAAAAAGCCGCCATAGCGCTGACTATGACGGCTTTTCCCGTGTGTTGATGGATGAAGGAGAAACAAAGGAGAAACTTACTCTTTGACGCCGCCCAGGGTGATGCCGGCGATGATGTACTTGGACAGCAGCAGATAGACAAGGATGATGGGGACGATGGCCACCATGATCATCATGTAGATCTTGCCCTGGTCAAAGTTCATGTAATCGGCGCCGCGCAGAGTGGCGATCAGGATGGGCACGGTCATCTTGTCCTTGGACTGGATGATCAGGGCGGGAACGAAGTAGTTGTTCCACGACCCGACGAAGGAGAAGATGGCCTGGACCGCGATGGCCGGCTTCATGATGGGCAGGACGATGCGGTTGAAGGTCATGAATTCGCCCGAACCGTCGATGCGGGCCGCCTCCACCAGAGACAGGGGCAGCGACGACTTCAGGTAGCTGTACATGAAGTAGAATATTGAGGGCGATGCGATGGAGGGGATGATGAGGGGCCACAGGGTGTCGTACATGCCCATGTTGGTGATCAGGCGCAGAAAGCCCATGGCGGTCACCTGGGTGGGCATGACCAGAATGGCCATGATGAAGGTGAAGGCGAACTTTTTGAGCCTGAAGTTATAGGCGTAGAGGCCGTAGGCCGTCAGCGCCGAGAAGTAGGTGCAGAGGGCGGCCGAAGCGCTGGATACGATCAGGCTGTTGAGGATGCCCTTGAACATGGGGAAACTGCCGTCGTTGGCCACGTTCTTGAGGTTCTCGAGGAAGTAGTTGCCCGGCAGCCAGGAGAAGCCCTTCTGCAGATCGGCGTGGGAGCGGGTGGAGTTGACGATCAGGATGTAAAAGAAGAACAGGCACAAAAAGGACAGAATGGCCAGCACGGCGTAGGCGAGGATGGTCTCGCCCACTTTGACACGCTTGTTTCTCATACCTGGGTGCCTCCTTTCTGACGCTTGGGGTGCTTGGGCGGGCGGACGGCAGTGTCGTCCTTGCCATTGGTCATCCGGTAGACGAAGAAGCACAGGATGCCGCTAACAATGAACAGGAACACCGACAGCGCGCCGGCCATGCCGTAGTTGCGGCTCTTGAGGTGGTTGTTCAGGAACATGATGAGGGTCATCGAGGTGCGGTCGGGGCTGCCCTGGCCGTTGGTCAGGATCTGCGGCACGTCGAACATCTGCAGGCCGCCGATGATAGAGGTGATGAGGGTGTAGGCCAGGATGGGCCGGATCAGGGGCAGGGTGATGCGGAAGAACCGCTTGACGCTGCCGCAGCCGTCCAGCTCAGCCGCCTCGAAGATCTCGGGGCTGATGCCCATGATGGCGGCCATGAGCATGATGGTGGTGTTGCCGAACCACATCAGGAAGTTCATCAGGCCGATCAGGGACCGGGTGCCGAAGGCGGTGCCCATGAAGTCGATGGGCTCGCTGGTGACGCCCAGCGACATCAAAATCGAGTTGATGGGGCCGCTGTTGGAGAAGAGGGCGAAGAACAGCATGGCGAAAGCCGACGCCATGATCAGATTGGGCAGGTAGATGACCACCTTGAAGAACTGCTGGCCGCGCAGCCTGAGCCGCATATCGGTGAACCAGTTGGCCAGCAGCAGGGCGATCACAATCTGGGGGATGAAGCCGATCAGCCACAGCAGCAGGGTGTTGCCGGCGTATTTCAGCAGGTCGGACGCAAAGAGGGCCTTGTAGTTTTCCAGCCCGATGAAGTTGGGGCCGATCTCCTTGATGCCGGAGCGGTAATACTCGTAAAAGCTGTAGCGGATGGTGTCCACCAGAGGGATGAAGGAGAAGATGAAGAAGGTCAGGAAAAAGGGGATGATGAAGATATAACCCCATTTCGCATAGCTCAGATGCTTGGGCTTTTTGTTCATAAGTCACCGTTCCTTTCTGTGCAAAAGCTGCCGCGCCGTGCCGGGGCCGGCGGGCAGCCTTCTTTCAGCAGGCCAGTATGGAGGGCGGATCAGTCCGGCCACACGACGGTGGTGATGTCGGGATAGCGCTCCTTGATGGCGGTCTCGAAGTTCTCCTTGGCGCGGTCGAAATCGACGTTGCCCTGGAAGTAATCGCTGAAGGCGTTCTGGATCAGCTCGACACAGCCCTGGTCGTAGGAGGACAACGGGGCGATGGCGATGTTTTCGGCCACGGGGGCGAAATACTCGTAGGCGTTCTGGCCGCCCAGGAAGGCCGAGGCAAAGGAATCGTCGGTAGCGGCCTCTTCCATGCCGGTCATGGTGTTGGTGAAGTCGAGGTAGTCCTTGGAAATCTTGATGAGGTTGTCCTTGTTGGCGGTGAGGGCCAGAATGATGTCCCGGACGTGCTCGATGTTGTCGGTGCCGGTGCAGGCGTGAATGTACGAGCCGCCCCAGTTGTACTCCTGCGGGGGATTGGTGACGGCCCAGGAGCCGTCGGGGCCGTCCCAGTTGGGGGCCAGGGTGAAGTCGATGCCCCAGGCCGGCAGCAGGAAGGCGAACACCTTGGAGGCGGAGCCCATCGACTTGTTCCAGTCGTCGTTGAACTGGCCCTTGACCGTCTTGTTCAGATAGCCGGCGTCCAGCCACTCCTTGGAGTCGCTGATCCACTGCATGATCTGGGAATCGACAGTGATGGTGCCGGTGCCCTCGACGCCCCAGGGCTGGCTGATGCTGTTGCCGTACAGCCGGAAGGTGTCGGCGTAGGAGGCCAGCGCATAGTAGCCCTTGGCCTTCAGTTCCTCGGCGGTGGCCTTGAACGTATCCCAGTCTTTGACCTTTTCGCCGACAGCCGCGGGGTCGTCGGTGCCGAAGGTGTCCAGAGCGATGTCGCGGCGGTAGACCAGCAGGCCGGGGCAGCACTGCCAGGTAGAGCCGCGCTGCACGCCGTTGGCGTCCGAAGCAGTGGTCTTGGTGAAGGGATACTGGTCGGCCAGGTCGGTGTCGGGGTCGATGCCCAGGTCGGTCAGGGGCATGGCCACGTCGGCCGCAGCGTCGGTGTACTTGAAGACGTAGTCGGTCTCGGACAGGAAGATGTCCACCTTGTCGTCGGCCGCGGCATTGGCCTGGTTCAGCAGGGCCTCGTCCAGTTTCTGCTGGTAGACGCCGTCCTGATTGGGATTGATGATCCAGTGGATCTCGGTGCCATCCTTCAGGGTGGTCACGGTGCCGTCATCCGAGGTGCTCTCCACTTCGGGGTAGACCGCCTCCAGCCGGGTGCGGAACTCATCGTTCCAGCTGTAGATATTGATGACCTTGCCCTCGGCGGCTGCGGAGCCGCCCGCACTGGCCGCGCTGCCGGTGCTGCCGGAAGCCGCCGTGGAACTGCCGCCACAGGCGGCCAGCAGGCCGGTGGTCCCCACAGCGCCCATGCCCTTCAGGAAGGAGCGGCGGCTGATTGCACGGGATGTTTTGTTGCTCATGGTATACGTACCTCCTCTTGGTGTCCGGTATCCGGGCCTTGCTGCCCGGACCTGTCTGTGAGCTTATTATAACGGATAGTTCGCGCGGCGATATATAACAATTTCATAAAAAATATCAAATTCATGCCCAAGTTCTGTGTATAAAACAAGTTTGGTCACGATTCTGACATTTTGCACATCGTTTTGATTTTGGCCGGCAGGCGGTTTCTATATAATAGAGATCACAAAACGACTCCAGGCCAAACGAAAGGAGATGCAACACCTTGAATCATCTGCATTTTGTGGACGAACACGGCAGTTTTGTCATCGACAGACCGGAAAACACCAGCTATCTATATTTCCCGCTGGCATCCGAGACAGGGATGAAAAGCGCCGTCACCCCCACCATGGGCGGCGACGCCAAGACCGACCAGGAGCACTTCCTACTCAAGCCGGTCAGCGCCGAGGACCTGCACGACAGCCGCTCCACCCGCAGCTTCTGGCTGCTGCGGGAGGACGGGGCGGCCTTTTCGGCCGGGGGCGCGTCGGCCGGGCAGGAGGCGGCCCGCTTCACCCCGGACCAGGACGAGAGCGTCCTGACCGCCGGCTTCATGTGGCAGAAGCTGACCCGCCGCTCCCGCGCGCTGGCGCTGGAGACCGAGGCCCTCTCGTTCTGCCCCCAGCGCGACAACGTGGAGGTGCTGGCCGTCACGGTCCGCAACCTGTCCGGCGCGCCCCAGCGGCTGACCTCCTTCGCGGCGGTGCCCATCTACGGCCGCAGCGCCGACAACATCCGGGACCACCGGAACGTCACCAGTATGCTCCACCGGATCTGGACGAACGAGGACGGGGTGATGGTGCGGCCCACCATGTCCTTCGACGAGCGGGGCCACCGCCCCAACCGCACCATCTATTATGTAAGCGGCTTCGGGCCGGACGGGTGCAAGCCTGCGGGCTTTTACCCCACCGTCGAGGACTGGCTGGGGGAGGGCGGCACCTTCCTGCGGCCCCGGGCGCTGGTCGAACGGCGGCCCGGCGCGTCCCCCGGCGTCCGCGCCGAGGGACGGGAGGCGATGGGGGCCTTCCGGTTCCCCGACCTCGTGCTGGAAGCCGGGGCTGAGGCGCATTACGTCCTGCTGCTGGGCGTCGAGGAGAGCGAGGATGCGGTGCGGCAGGTCCAGGCCAAATACGACAGCTGGGACCGGGTGCAGGCCGCCTGGGAGAGCGTCCGGGACGGCTGGCAGGAGAAGGTCAACGTTTCCTTCCGCACCGGAGACCGGGATTTTGATTCCCTGATGCAGTGGGTTTGTTTCCAGCCCTTTCTGCGGCGGCTGTTCGGCTGTTCCTTCCTGCCCCACCACGACTATGGCCGGGGCGGCCGGGGCTGGCGGGACCTCTGGCAGGACTGCCTGTCCCTCCTGCTGATGGACCCCGGCGGCGTGGGCCAAATGATCGAAAAGAACTTTGGCGGGGTGCGGATCGACGGCACCAACGCCACCATCATCGGAGAGGGGGACGGCCATTTTATCGCCGACCGCAACGGCATCGCCCGGGTCTGGATGGACCATGCCCTCTGGCCCCAGATGACTACCAAGCTCTACATCGACCAGACCGGCGACGTGGCCATCCTCAACCGGCAGGCCCCCTATTTCAAGGACGCCCAGGCCATGCGGGGCACCGCCATCGACGGGGACTACCGGCCCGAACAGGGCTGCTGGCAGACGGACGGGACGGGCCAGACCTACACCGGCACTATCCTCGAGCACCTGCTGATCCAGCAGCTGGCCGCTTTTTATGAGGTGGGGGAACACAACATCTGCCGGCTGCGGGGCGCGGACTGGAACGACGCGCTGGATATGGCCCCCGAGCGGGGCGAGAGCGTGGCCTTCACCTGTGCCTACGCCGGCAACCTGCGGGAACTGGCCGGACTGATCCGCCTGCTGGAAGCGCGGACTGGCGTCCGCACCGCCGAGATGCTGGAAGAGCTGTCCGTCCTGTTGGAGGGCGAGCCGGGATGCTTTGACGATCCGGCCGCCAAGAACCGCATTCTGGAAAAATATGCCGGGATGTGCCGCCATCAAGTCAGCGGCCGGCGGGTCCAGTTCTCTCTGAACAAGCTGGCGGCCAGCCTGGAAGAGAAAGCGGACTGGCTGACCGGCTGGCTGCGCGCCCACGAATGGATCGGCGCCGGGGACGGCGAAGGCTGGTACAACAGCTATTACGACAACCACGGGCAGGCCGTCGAAGGCATCTTCCCCAGCGGGGTGCGGATGATGCTGACCGGGCAGGTCTTTGCCATCATGGGCGGGGTGGCCGGCGATGGGCAGGTGGAGCAGATCACCAGGGCCGCCGACCACTACCTCTACCGCCCCGAGATCGGCGGCTACCGGCTGAACACCGACTTTCACGAGCTGAAGTTCGACCTGGGGCGGATGTTCGGCTTTGCCTACGGGGACAAGGAAAACGGCGCGGTCTTCTCCCACATGGCGGTCATGTACGCCAACGCCCTCTACCGCCGCGGTTTTGTGCAGGAGGGCTGGAAAGCCCTGAAAACCCTGGCGGATACGGCTCTCGACTTTGACACCAGCCGCATCTACCCCGGCATCCCCGAATACTTCCGTTCGGACGGGCGGGGGATGTACCACTACCTGACCGGCGCGGCCAGCTGGTACATGATGACCATGATCACCCAGGCATTCGGCGTCCGGGGCGAAGCAGGCGACCTGGCGCTGGAACCGAAACTCACCGCCAGCCAGTTCGACGCGGCGGGCGAGGCTGTGGTCTGCGTCACCTTTGCGGGCCGGCAGCTGGAAGTCTGCTACCAAAACCCGGACAGACTGGAATACGGCGCCTACCAGATCGGGCAGGTATTCTGCGATGGAGCCGAATGGAGTTCCGGAGGGGAAAGCTGCCTGCTGATCCCCCATGCGGTGGTCACCGCACTGCCGCAAAACAGGCGTCACCGCATCACCGCCGCGCTCATCGCCCGCTGAACAAAACCGGGGCAGACAGGGTTTTTAACAGCCACACAAGGCAGAAAGCAGAGAAATTATGAAATACGGTTATTTTGACGACAACGCACGGGAATACGTAATCGACCGCCCCGACACGCCGGCCCCCTGGGTCAACTATCTTGGCTCGCCGGAATACGGCGCGATCATTTCCAACAACGCGGGCGGTTACAGCTTTGCCCGCTCAGGAGCCAACGGGCGGATCCTGCGCTACATCTTCAACCAGTTCGACCAGCCCGGCCGGTACCTTTACCTTCGGGACAGCGAGACCGGCGATTACTGGTCCGCCTCCTGGCAGCCGGTCGCCAAGCCGCTGGCAGTGTACAAGAGCGAGTGCCGCCACGGGATGGGCTACACCCGGATCAAGGCGGTGTATGCCGGCATCGAATCGGAAGCCACCTATTATGTCCCCCGGGACAGCGCCTATGAAGTGTGGGCTCTGACCGTAACCAACCGCTCGGACAAGCCCCGCCGCCTGACCCTGACCGGCTACGCCGAATTCACCAACCACAGCAACTATGAGCAGGACCAGGTCAATTTGCAGTATTCCCTCTTCATTGGGCGGACGGTGTTTGCGGGCAACCGCATCACCCAGCAGATCCACGGCAACCTGGACGCTCTGGCCGCCGGGGAAGAAGTGGACGACAAGACGGTGACCGAGCGCTTTTTCGGGCTGGCCGGCGCGCCGGTGTCCTCCTACTGCGGGGACAAGGCGGCCTTCCTGGGGCCCTACCACGGCTACGGCGACCCCGACGGCGTGGCGGGCGGCGACCTCGGCAATGTGGACAGCTACAACGAGAACAGCTGCGGCGCGCTCTCCTGCCAGGTGGCCTTACAGCCCGGCGAGAGCCGGACGGTGGTCTTTGCATTGGGGATGAAGCCCAGCGCCGAGGCCGAGGCCATCCTGGCCCGCTACGCTGACCCCGCCCCCCGCGTCCGGGAAGAAATCGAGGCCCTGAAGGCCCTCTGGAACAGCCGGCTGGACCACCTTCGGGTAGAGACCCCCGACCCGGCTTTCAACACCATGCTCAACACCTGGAACGCCTACAACTGCTTCATCACGTTTGTCTGGTCGCGGGCGGCCTCCCTCATTTACTGCGGCCTCCGCAACGGGTACGGCTACCGGGACACCGTCCAGGACATCCAGGGCATCCTCCACCTCGAGCCCGAGATGGCCTGCGAGAAGATCCGCTTCATGCTTTCGGCGCAGGTCGATAACGGCGGCGGGCTGCCCCTGGTCAAGTTCACCCACAACCCCGGCCACGAGGACACCCCCGACGACCCCTCCTATGTCAAGGAAACGGGACACCCCGCCTACCGGGCCGACGACGCCCTCTGGCTCTTCCCCACCGTCTACAAGTACATCGCCGAGACCGGCAACGCCGCCTTTCTGGACGAGGTGATCCCCTTCGCCAACCGGGACGAGGGCACTGTCTACGAGCACCTCAAACGGGCGGTGCAGTTCTCGCTGGACCACCTCGGCCCCCACGGCCTGCCCGCCGGCCTCTATGCCGACTGGAACGACTGCCTGCGTCTGGGCGCCGATGGCGAATCCTCCTTTGTGGCCTTCCAGTTCTATTACGCCCTGGCCATCCTGCGCAAATTTGCCGTCCACAAGGGGCTGGACGGGGACGCCGCCTGGCTGGATGAAAAGCTGGCCGAATACGGCGAAAAGATCCAGCGGCTCTGCTGGGACGGCGACCGCTTCATCCGCGGCTACACCGAGGCCGGCGAGCGGATCGGCGAAGCCGGTGCGCCGGAGGCAAACTTCTGGCTGAACCCCCAGAGCTGGGCTGTCATCAGCGGGCTGGCCACCCCCGAACAGAAGGAGGCCATCCTGGAAGGGGTCAGTCGGCGGCTGAACACCCCTTACGGCGCGGTCCTGATGGACCCGCCCTACCACGCCCACGCCTTCGACGGAGCTCTGGCTGTCATCTACAATCCCGGCTGCAAGGAAAACGCCGGCATCTTCTCCCAGTCGCAGGGCTGGCTGATCCTGGCCGAGGCTCTCTGCGGCCACGGCGAGCGGGCCTTCACCTATTTTACCGAGAACGCCCCTGCCGCACAGAACGACCGGGCCGAGGTACGCCGGATCGAACCCTACTGCTACGGGCAGTTCACCGAGGGACCGGCCAGCAAACACTTTGGCCGCTCCCAGGTCCACTGGTTGACGGGCACGGCTTCCACCGTTATGGTGGGCTGCGTTGAGGGCATCCTGGGCCTGCGGCCCGATCTGGACGGCCTGCGCCTGGCCCCCGCCATCCCCAGGGCGTGGGACGCTTTCACCATCGAAAAGGACTTCCGGGGCAAAAAGCTGCACATCCGGGTCGAGAACCCGGACCACCGCGAGAGCGGCTGCCGCAGCCTGACCCTGAACGGCAGGGTCCTGCCGGACAACTACATCCCGGCCGCCCTGCTCGAAGCGGACAACCAGATTCTGCTAACCCTCTGACGGCTTCCTGATTTCTTCTTCATCATCTTCTCCAAACAAAAACCACACCGCGGGATACGGCCTGACGTCCGTTTCCTGTGGTGTGGTTTTTGCCGTTTATTCCCATGGGTCAGTTCAGCCTGCCCGGATGCTGTCCCGAATGGTTGTGTGCGGCCGGCTTTGGGTCGGGGCCGGCATCCCGCTCGCTCATATAATATTTGTCCCTGTAGCGCTTGGGCGTCATCCCCACCACCTCGCGGAACTGCTGGATAAAATGGCTCTGGGAGGAAAAAGAGAGCCGGTTTGCGATCTCGATCATGGAATCATTGCTGAAGCGGAGCAGGTTTTTGGCCATTTCAATCTTGCGGTTGCGGATATAGGCGCTGACAGAGACCCCCATCTCCTTTTTGAACAGCCGGGACAGATAACTGGCCGAGACGCCCAGGATGTCGGCCAGGTCCTCCACCGTGATCCGCTCCTTGATATGGGCGTAGATGTACTCTTTGCAGGTGTTGATGTGTTTGGAATGGACATTGGAGCGGTTGTAGCGGCGCATCTTTTCAGCGTAGTCCATCACCATCTCGTCGTGCAGGTGCTTGATGCCGTCGATGGTGTGGATGTCGTCCAGCTTCTGGATGTAAAAGTCGCTGAGGCGAAAGGCTTGTTCCAGCTCCATCCCGTACTGCCGGCACATCCGGGTGACCATCGCCGTCGTCACAACAAAATGGTATTTCAGGTTGGTAACAGGGTCTCTGGATAGAACGCCCACCCCTTCGCTGTCCATAAAACGTTCCGCCTCGCAGTTCTGCCGGACAGCCTCCATGTCGCCCTTGGCTACAGCCCGGTAAAAAAGGATCTCCTCGCTGGGATCACGGTGCTCCACTTCGTCCATCTCATCGTTGGCTTCGATCACGAGCCATTCGTCTTTATAGCTCATCACAGTTTCCCCCTTCCACTTTTTCTCCCTCTGACAACATTCATTATAGCATGCGGCGCCTTTTTTCTCAAGATTCGCCGCCGCATACAGCGCGGTTCAGGGCAGAAATCCGACAGAAAAAGCAGATTTTTTGTATAAAAATATTGTTAATATTCTGTAGAATTTATATACAATATGCACGAGATGTGCAAAAAGGAGGAATCGACCTTGATCCGCAAACGACAACTGTTGGCAGCTGTGACCGCCGCTCTGCTCGCGGGGGGCCTGCTGCCCGCCGTGATGCCGGCGGCTGCGGCCGCCCCCACGCAAAAGGAGGCATCGGCAATGGAAACGAATCAGGCGGCGCAGACCCTGTCCTACGAGGGGTATACCCTTCGCTGGGAGGATACGTTCGACGGAACGGCCCTCAACCGGGAGGACTGGAATGTCGAGCTGCACGAGCCGGGCTGGGTCAACAACGAGCTGCAATCCTATGTGGACAGCCCTGAAAACATCTATCTGGAGGACGGCAAGCTGGTCCTCAAACCGGTGGAGACCCGCAGCGCCGATGGGACCGTCAGCTACACCTCCGGCCGGGTGAACACCCAGAACAAGCACGACTTCAAATACGGTATTTTTGAAGCCCGCGCCAAGGTGCCCGCAGGACAGGGTTTCCTGCCCGCCTTCTGGATGATGCCCACCAACGAGAACCTCTATGGACAGTGGCCCCGCTGCGGCGAGATCGACATCATGGAAGTGCTGGGCAACGATACCACCCGCTCGTATGGTACGCTGCACTATGGCAACCCCCACAGCCAAAGCCAGGCCGGATGCACCCTGACCGAGGGTAGCTTCTCGGATGAATACCACACCTTTGCGGTCGAGTGGGAACCCGGCCGGATCAGCTGGTATGTGGACGGCCAGATGATCCACACCGAGAACGACTGGTATTCTGCCACCGAGGGCCAGGGAGAGATCACCTATCCCGCCCCCTTTGACCAGCCCTTCTACATCATCCTCAACCTGGCGGTGGGCGGCAACTGGCCGGGCAACCCCGACGAGACCACCGACATCGCAAACGCCGCCTTTTATATTGATTACGTCCGCGTCTACCAGAAGGACCATTACGACGAGGACGTCTCGAAGCCGGAAAAGACGGTGGTCCTGCGGGAGCCGGACGCCAGCGGCAACTACATTGTCAACGGCGATTTTTCCGCCGCCGAGAGCCTGACGGACAGCGAAGGCTGGACCTTCCTCACCACCCTGGGCGGCGAGGCCGCAGCGTCTGTGGGCGGCGGTACGCTCCGCATCGACACGGCGAACGCCGGCACGGTGGATTACAGCGTCCAGCTGGTCCAGCCGGATCTGCCCATGCAGAAGGGCGGAGAATACCAAGTCTCCTTCGAAGCCTGGGCCGACGCGCCCCGTACCCTAAAGGTGGGCGTCTCGGCTCCCGACCGCGGCTACAAGCGATACCTGGAGGACACGGCCGTCCAGCTGGGTACCGAGCCTGCAGCCTACACCTATGCCTTCACCATGACCGATGACGACGACCCCAATGGCCGGCTGGAGTTCAATCTGGGCGCAGCCGGGTCGACGGCAGGGGTCACCCTCCGCAATGTGCGGGTGGTCAAGACCGGCCAGACCGACCTCGACAACCCCGCAAAAACTGTCCTGGCCGACGGCAACTACGTCTACAATGGCTCCTTCCAGGAGGGCGAGGGCCGTCTGGGCTTCTGGAGCCGCTGGGCCCTGCCCGGCTCGAAGGTCAGCGTTACCAACGAGAACAATGTCCGCCGCCTGGAAATCAAGGCCGGTGCGCTGACTTCGCCCCTCAACCCGGTGATCGTCTACCAGAAGGACCTGGCCCTGACGGCGGGCGACTACGCCCTCAGCTTTGACGCCGAAGGCCCCGCCGGCCGCGAGATCCTGGTGCGGGTGGCCGGCCAGAGCCTGACCGCGGCGCTGAACGGCAGCGAGACGGCCTATGACTACAAGCTGACCCTCGGCGAACAGAGCGGCAACGACATCGCCTTCGTCATCCAGGCGCCCGGCACCTACTACATCGACAACGTTCGCCTGGAAGAGGACAGCCTGATCAAAAACGGCAGCTTCAACGCCGGCTTTGCAGGCTACGAACTCTACGCCTACACCCCTTCGGACGTGGACTATGTGGTGGACAGTCTGAACGAGCCCAACGCCGCCGACATCACCATCCGCAACACCGGCGACGCCGCCTGGAAGATCCAGCTCAAACAAAGCGGCATCGAGCTGGAAGAAGGCCAGTGGTACCGCCTCTCCTTCAAAGCCAAGTCGAACCTTGACCGCAAACTGATGTTCGCCATTCAGCGGGACGGTTCGGCCGACGACGACTGGACGCCCTACTCCGGCGAGGAGATCGTCACCCTCGGCGCAGACTACCAGACCTACGCCGTCACCTTCCAGATGAACTGGCCCACCGACGAGCAGGCCGTTCTGAGCATCTCGATGGGTGCCGTGGCAAACGAGCCGATCACCCAGCTGCACCGCATCTGCATCGACGACATCCTGCTGGAAAAGATCGACGCCCCCGCAAACGGGACCCACTGATCCGCGCTGCCAGCGTGACGGCCTGGCAAAACGCGGCTGAAAAAATCCGGGCCTTCCCCTGCAAGGAAGGCCCGGATTTTCATTTGGACAGGAGGCACTGCTTTTGCTGTTTCTTTGCTTATTGCCTTTGCGCCGCAACGAGTAAAAGACTTGCTTCCACCAGAACGAAAGCCTCAGGGAGGCCGTCCAGGCAAAAACAACCGGGAAATGCTCAATGCGATGGTATACTGGCTGAATACAGGTATTCCCTGGCGGGATTTGCCCGAACGGTTTGGCCCCTGGCAAAGTGTGTACAGTCGATTTCGTGCATGGACAAAGGCAGGCGTATGGGAGAACGTTCTGACGAATTTGATCCAGCAAGATATAGTCGATGAGACAACACTTATGTTGGACAGTACCACTGTCAAAGTGCACCAGCACGCCAGTAGCACTAAAAAAGGGGCCGCAACGAGGCCACCGGACGCAGCCGGGGAGGATTAACGACCAAGGTCCATGCGGTAACGGATGGGCTTGGTAATTCTTTGCGCTTTTTACTTTCCAGTGGAAACCGGAATGACATTTGCCTGGCAAGAGAAATACTGGAGCCTTTTGAGTTGACCGAAAAGATGATCCTTGCCGATAGAGGCTATGACAGCGATCGTTTTGTTCGTTGGATCAAAGAACGTGGAGGTATTCCTGTCATTCCGAGCCGTAACAGTGCAAGACATCCGAGGAAAACGGACTGGCACACATATAAAGAACGGCATCTGATTGAAAATTTATTTCTCAAGCTTAAAAATCACCGGCGTTTTTCTACGCGCTACGAGAAGAAAGCCGTCTGCTTTCATACGGTTGTTTCTCTCGCCTGCATTTTGCTTTGGTTACTTTGATGGTTTTAAAACACGCTCTAAAGCAAACAAAAGAAACACGCCAAAGGCCCGATTTTGCGTCGGTCTTTGGCGTGCTTTTCATTTGTGCGGAAATAGAAAAGCGTTCCGCAGGAACGCGCAGCCGCAGAAGGAACTTCTGCGTTCCATGGGGTTTGGGGCATTCTCTTGCGCTTAGCCGGTTTTTGCTGCGGGCCTTTCGCCCTTGCAAAAACCGGAGCGCGGCGCCAGCGACAGTTCGCTGTCTCGTCCGCAGGACGCGCTTCACTGTCGCTGCCCCAACAAGTATCGTCTGGCAAAATGGATAGCCAGACGAATTGCTTGCTGGAACATTTGGTACCAGCAAGCACTGCTTGCTACAATTGTGTTGGCTCCAGAAAACTCACAGCCGGTGAGCGATGCAGTGCTCAAACGCAAACCACGATTAAAAATTTGTTGACATGATTTTTCTTTTGGCGTTTTGGCAAAATTTTCAGTTTCTTTTATTGCAGCCTGCTGAAATTCACTCATTGGTGTAAGAAATGGTTGACGTTTTATATCATCTCATGGTATACTCGCCAAACAACTGAATATAGAAAATTCATTATAGATATTTCAGCTCGATTCTCAAAGCATTCAGAGTGATCGGAGCAGTTTTAGAACAAATCGAATCGCTACATAAAACAGAACTGGGAACCTCCCGAAAAGGGAGAGCTTTTCCGGTCTGTTTGTGTAGCGTTTTTTGCTTCCATTGCCTGTTTGCACTTTGAGAACCGAACGACCGTCTGCATGGAATACCCGGCCAGGACCTCCTGAAGGAGCGAGCCGGACAACGCCGCCGGAAGGGGGCAGGAAGCTCATGCAGGGAGAACGGCAGATCTGCCCGGCTGTTACAGCTTTGTAGGCGTGGGCTTTTTGCCCACACCTAGATAGCCGTAACGCTTCACGGAAAGAGCGTTACAACTATGTGGTTCTGGTCATTTTGACCAACACCACATAACCGTAACATAGGACAGTTCCTTGTTACAGGAGTGTGGTAGTGATCGGTTTGGTCCTTACCAAACAACTGTAACGAGGGTCAGCACCTCATTGAGGCATTATTGAAATTATCATTTTGAAAACCTGCCATATAACCGTAACATTCCGGAAAGGAGAACCGCTTACTATGACGACTGAACAATGGGAACGCGAAAACCAGGACATCTTAAAGACCATGTATGAAACAGGCGGTTATGGCGTCCGGCAATTCCGCTGCGGATACTGCCGCAAGTTGCTTTATACCCAGACCTACAACCGAAAATACTGCCGCTACGAGACCTGCGGCCACAAGGCTCTCAACCTCCGCAACAGCATCAGGCGGCGTCGGGCGCGGGGTGAGTTGATCTGCGCCTGTTGTGGTAAAACTTTTGACACTTTACGGGCCGATGTCAGGTTCTGCTCAAACGCTTGCCGGCAAAAGAGCTACCGGCAGCATGTCGCAGAAGCCGCGGCTCAATGAGTCTCTCCCCTCTTGGGACCAGTGATTTCGTATATGGGAGAATTTAGCCTTTTCGCTATGTACGTATGTACGAAGTCTGTACGCACGTACATAGCAAATCATCCGAAACGCACTATACACGCCATTCTTTATGAAGCTAAAGTGATCTTGGTCAAAGCGGCCCGGACCAACCGGTTCCGATCAAGTCCTCATTGAAATCAACGGACAGATTTTATCCGTTGAATAGCATTTTACCTAAATCAGATTGCCACAGAAAAGAATTTCGGTAGCGGCTACCGAAATTCTGGAATAATTCTGTATATGGGGAACTCAGCCATTTAGCTATGTACGTCCATACAGAGGTAAGATAGGGCTTACCGTTCTTGATCTTGCCGCTTTGGACTCTTTTTTCGATTACTGGAAGGCTGGACTTGCTCCAATTGGTGTAATTGTTCTAAAATACTTGTCAATACTTGTCTTTTCCTGTGCGCTTGAAGGGGGCAATCTATCCCTTTGAGCCTGTCGAAGCTGCTCTTCCAGTCCACGGTAGATTTGAAAAACGTCCGGGAATATCACTTTTGATCCCCGCCTGGCAATCGCAAGCACTTCGCGGGCATTTTTCTTTATATCGGCAGCTATGCGGTCATCGATCCGAATGGGCTGCCGGTTCTTGTCGATGTATGGGACAAGGTACTTTTCAATAGCTGGACACATATTTTGAATCAAAAAAGCTGTATTCCTGCCAAGAACAGTACCGAAACAAATGGTATTACAGCGGCCATATTTTCGGATTTTATCTTGTTCAATACGTTTATACTTTTCAAATTTGGATGAAATAGGAACGACCCAGTAAATCTCAGAATTTTTTGAGTCAGGAAAAGCAAAGAAACAAGGGCGACTGTGCGGCACACCATCAACGATATCTTTGTTTTTCATCAGTTTATCATCCGGGAAATCCTGATAGTATTGGTCTGATAAAAAGTATAGCTGTGCTTGTAACATGGAATATCCCTCCTGTAACAAAATAACGTCCTGCCATTTGACAGGACGTTACAAACATTTGAGTCCCGAACATTTATAAGCCGCATATCGGGGAGCGGACAATATTTGTGATCCCGGCCATTTATAAGCCGCTTGTCGGGGAGCGAACACTATTTTGGGAGGGACTCTGCCCTTCTGTAATTAGTATACGCATCAGCAAGCTTTTTGTCAATAGGCCAAAGCAAAAACAATCGTTGATTCGTTTTTTACATTCTTAGTCATTTTCTGTACGCACGTCTATGGCATTTTACCCCAAACACGCCATATAAAAAATTACTCACTTTCATATTACCACAGAAAAGAATTTCGGTAGCGGCTACCGAAATTCTTTTTTCTTGCCTGCCAATACAACCTTTTCAGAAAAAAGGAGGGATCGCGTGACGAACTTTTTTGAATCCGAACTCTTTGAACCCATCGACCTGTGTTCCTGTTTCGACCCTATCTTTGACCCGCCTCCCGAACAGGAGGCCGCATGGAATTTTTCTGAACCAGAACCTACCCTGGAAAACACCTCTTTTTATGTCACTGACCCCGACGGCACCGAGTATTTCTACTGCGGCGGTACCCGCATCAAGATCCGTGAGCATTTCACTCCACAGGGCAAGGAAATGGAGCACCTTGTGGAGGACGCCATCCAGTTTGCGGCCAGGCTTGCCTGACACGCCCGATTGTTTTCGCCAACAAATTCTTGCAAAGACGTTGATTCCGGCCCACACTTACGGTACAATAAAGCTGGAAGCATGGTAAGCGTGGGTTGTTTCAGCGCAAAGGAGGATTTTCGGATGAAACAACCGAACAACGCAAAACTCTATAACACCGCTTTGTATATGCGCCTCAGCCGGGACGACGAGAACTACGGCGACAGCGTCAGTATCGAGACCCAGGACGGAATTTGTCAAGGGGGCTTTTTGCCAAAGCATATAAAAAGTTGCAATGCGGGAGCCATGAGCTTCCGCATTGTTTTTCTATATAGCCATTATATAAATCTGGCAGGGATTGCACTCATCCCATAAAGTCGGGAATACTTCCAGTTCTTTGAATCCCAAAGAGAGATAAAAGCGGTTGGTATTGTCATAAATATCGTATATGCCCATCTGGACAGTCTTTACCTGAATGAAGGAATATCCCAACCGTTTTGCTTCCGTTCTTGGCTTCAGAGAAGAGCTTTCTACCAACTCCATGACGATGGTACTCCTTCAACACACCCATAACTGCCAGTTCGACAGTATGCCGCCCGGTTTCTTTCAGATAAAGAAATCCAATAGGTGCATTATCTGCATAGGCGCAGAAGAACGGGCGACCTTTACTGCCCACTATGTATTCCTCGGTGGATTCCGGGATGCCGAACCAATCCGGAAGCGATTCCAGTATAGTTCTTGCAATGTTTCTTTTTTCTATATCACTGTCAATTTTCAGTATCACCGCATATTTTACTCCTTGATCTTTGTCCCAATATGCTTGTCCTGCCGCCATTGGGGGGCTGCACCATCATCACCCCAGTATTCATCGACGGATGCAATCTTTCCGTCTACTACACGGATAAAAGAAGTAGCGTGGCAGGAGATACTTCCATCCTTGCTGAACACATGAGTAGCAGTAATGATATGGGTGTCGGTGGTAATAATTTGCTCCACTTCGCCATCCCACTCGCCGGGGTATTCGCAGTTCGCCCGGATAAATTCCTCCACGGTGAAATGCTCGTTAGTGTTGTGCCAGTTCACCCAGGCGTCGGGATGGAAGCATTCACGGATGGAATCTGCATCCTGCCGCAGAACTGCATCCCAAAACTTTTGAATATCCATTCTGTCCTCCACTATCTCCAATGTTTTTACGGCTGATACTCTTTCAGTTCATCCAAAAACTCTCGATAATCTTCTTCTGACCAGTAAAATGTAAGTTCTTCTGCTGTGTAATCATCGGGCTTGTCACGCATAAAATTGTTTCCAATATCGTATTCAAATCTCCGCAAGACTGCTTCTGCAAACTCCCGGAAGAACATACCGATACCGGTTATAACATTTCCGTCGCAAACAACCCCTTCGTGGGTGAAGTTCTCTTTTTCGATAAAAGGATATACTTCTGCCATCTGCATGAAGAATCCAGCGGTGAATTTCTTGCCCTTCAATACGCCTGCTTTTGCCAACAGCAACGGAGATGATGAAATTGCCGCAAATACGACATTGGTATTGATTCCACTTTTCAAAAAGTCGATCAGTCTGTCATCATATAAAGCAGGAAGCGGATTGATCGTACCTGGAAGAATAACGCAGTCATAGTCGGTAATATTGGTATCGTCCATTGTTTTAGTAGGAACGACACGCAGTCCCTCTTCGCTGCAATACTCCTTGTTTTCACTTGCAATAAAATCAATCTTTTCTTCAAACCACACCGACAGTGCTGATGTCAGACAAGTTATTTCCTGCAATGAAAAGTTAGGATATAAGATAACTGCAAATCTACTCATTTCTTGCACCTCACTATCAAACTCTTTCATCCGTCACAATATGCTCAATTCCGGTATGTTCTTTGCTAAGGTACTCTTTCAAGAAGGTCGGGAACGCTTTGTATTGATCCAAGTCCTTGAGTGGAATCCATCGCATTTCCTCTTTTACGCCTTGTGTCATGCTGTTGCTGTGAAGCTCCTGTGTTCCTCTGGGCTTCATTAGAACACCTAACAAAACCGAAAAGCGATCAAAGCGGCAGCAAGGGTGAAAAAA
>ERZ1643250.596-NODE-596-length-37380-cov-14.684608_pt1 | contig 37380 bp, 55 predicted proteins | sample MGYA00579262_ERZ1643250 | MGnify/ENA primary metagenome ERZ1643250 (study PRJEB29033, sample SAMEA4952265) | chicken gut metagenome | biome: Broiler Chicken; feature: Gastrointestinal Tract; material: Caecum | place: Ireland | collected 2018 | study: Broiler...
AGAAAGGAGCATAAAAAATGATAATACGAACAACAAAAGAGTTAAGAAAATATTTACAAGAAAAACATAATATGCCTTTTTCAGACGGCTGTTTACGTCGATTGCGGAAGCAAAATAAAATTCCATTTGCTAATCCGTTGCCACGTGTATACCTATACGATTCAAAAAAAATAGACGCGTGGCTTAAAGGGGAGTGGGAAGATGAAAAACTTGATACAAAAAACAATAAAGTAGGTTTACGGGTGGTTAAATAAAATTTTCTGAGGGGGTGAAATCAAATGAGCAAACGTGAACGCAAACGGATTCTACGCAACGTTAAGCAAATGTACTTTGACATAATTATGCACAAGATTGGCGGTAGAAGAATGATGGCATTAGAAGGTTTGAGTATTATTCTAGCAACATTCTTTAATATGCCACGAATGGTGGATAAGGAGTGGAAGGACAAGCATAGAGATGTTTGGGATTTGTATTGTGAGATTAACGGGATTAGGGGAGAGTGGTAAAACATGGTAGTAAAGAAAAACGAGGAACACACAAAAATGGTATTGCGCAATAGAAGATTGATACAAACATACAACAAGGCTTTGCGTGACGGTAATTTTAAAAAAATGAAAAGAATTAAAAGACAACTAGAGTTAGAGATTATTCAACAATCCGGAAGTATGAACACTGTGTTTTTGCAGAATTTGTTGGATAAGGTAGATAAGAGGTTAGCAGCTTGAAAGGTGGTGAAACCATGAAGTTTAGCGAAATGGAAGTTTACAGACAAATCAATTTAAAGCAAGCCATTGATCTAATAGATGAGGATGTTAGTTGTTTATTTTACAGAGATAAAAGCTGTAAGTCACTACATTCATTTGAGCAATATGGCGATGAATTAAGTTTTCATGATGCATTATGTAGTACATGGTTCATGAGAGAAAAAAAACCCACCAATCACGCCAACGATTAGTGGGTGAACAAAATGGAAAACTAATGTAATTATACCACAGAATTTACCATAAATCTTGGTGATATTCAAACAAATTTTATCAGCATTTAAAAAATAGTGCTGATAAAAATAAGGAAATGAGGGTAGTGGAATGAAAAATATTAAACTTACAAAATTGACTTTGAATAATTTCAAAGGCATCAAGCATTTTGTTCTTGATACACAAGGAAAAAACGTTTGTGTGTATGGAGATAATGCAACTGGAAAAACATCTATTGTAGATGCATTTCTATGGCTTTTATTCGATAAAGACAGCCAAAACAAGAAAGATTTTTCTATAAAGACATTGGTTGACGGAAAAGAAGAACACGGCTTAGACCATTCGGTTGAATGTGAGTTGGATTTTGATGGACAAGCACTTAAATTACGAAAAGTTTTTGCTGAAAAATGGACAAAGAAACGCGGATCAGCACAAGCGGAATTCACAGGACACACAACGTCACATTTCATAAATGATGTCCCAAGTAAAAAGAAAGAATTTGATGAAACGATTAAATCAATCGTGAATGAGGATATTTTTAAACTTCTTACAAATCCAAGCTTCTTCAACGAACAAATGCATTGGAAAGATAGACGTGAGATGTTGATTAAGATTTGTGGAGATATTGCGGATTATGAGGTAATCTCGTCAGATGCAAAATTAGGTGCTTTAGAACAGATTTTGAACGGTCATTCGATTGATGATCACAGAAAAATAATTGCTGCAAGACGTTCTGAAATTAACAAAGAAATTGAAAAAATACCTGTTCGAATTGATGAAATTAAGCGGTCGTTGCCAGATGTGTCGCAACTGAATAAAAGTTTACTAGAAAAACAAATTGAATCAATGGATATTTTGATTGATGAAAAAATGACAGTTATCAACAATATGAAAAATGGAACGGAAGTATCTAATAAAAAACGTATGCTACAAGACGTTGAAATTGATATTCGTAACCTTGTTCATGAAATTGAAGGTGATACAAAAGAAAAGATTTATCAAGCAAAAGCGAGGTTACAAGAGGAACAATCAAATATCCATTTGATTAACAACAAGGTGAAAGATAACGAACGCTTTATTGAAAATATTTCAAAAGACAATGCACGTTTAGAATCTGAAATCGTTGAATTACGAGTGAATTGGTCAAATATAAATGCACAAGAATTTGAGTTTGATCAAGATTGTAATTGTCCTGCGTGTGGTCAATCTTTACCAGAAGAAAAATTGGAGAAAGTCAGGAACAATGCGCTCAACGAGTTTAATTTAAACAAATCTAAAAGGTTAGAGAAAATAAATTATGTAGGTAAACAACACAAGGAAAAACAAGAACATAACAATCAAGAAATTGCACGTTTCCAAAAAGAAAATGACGGTTTAAAAGGGCAAATACAAAGTAAACAAAATCTTGTAAAAACTATTCAAGAAAATCTTATTACATTAGAAAATTCGATTTCTGATGTAACAAAAGATGAACGTTATATTGAAAAGTTAAACGAAAAAACTTTACTTGAACAAGAAATTAACACGCTTATGAAAAATTCAGATGAAGCGGCATGGACAATCAAAAACGAAATAAATCACTTCAGACACAAACGTGAACAAGTTCAAGCAGAAATAGCGAAATTCTCAATTGCAGACAACTCTAAAAAGCGTGTGGATGAGTTGATGCAACAAGAACGGGCTTTAGCTTCTGAATTCGAAAAACTAGAGCATGAGCTTTATTTAACGGAAGAATTTATTAGAACAAAAGTTGATATGTTGACTGATCGTATAAATAGCAAATTTAAATATGCACGCTTTAAATTGTTTGAACCACAAATAAATGGTGGATTGCAGGAGTGTTGTGAAACGACATTTGAGGGAGTACCGTATTCAACTGGTTTAAATAATGCTGCGCGAATTAATGTTGGATTAGACATAATTAATACACTTTCTAAACACTATGGATTACATGCGCCAATCTTCATAGATAATGCTGAATCCGTAACCAAGTTTATAGATACAGACAGCCAGATTGTTAGTTTGATTGTTTCGGAACAAGATAAAAAATTAAGAGTTGAAATCTAAGGAGGAAAAATAATGAGTAATGAATTGATGTTAAAAGAAGTGCAATTTGAAGTAAATGGTGAACTTGTAAAATTAACTGGTAACACGGTTAAAAATTACTTAACACGAGGAAATGAAGCTGTATCAGACCAAGAGGTTGTGATGTTTATCAATCTTTGTAAATATAAAAAGTTAAATCCGTTTTTAAATGAGGCTTACCTAGTCAAATTTAAAGGTGCGCCTGCACAGATTATTGTTGGTAAAGAAGCTTTTATGAAAAAAGCAGAGACAAATCCGAATTTTGATGGAATGGAAGCTGGGTTGATTGTTCAAAGTGGTGATGAAATCTTAGAAATCGAAGGCAGTTTTATGTCACCAAAGGATAAATTGCTTGGTGGATGGGCTAAGGTGTATCGAAAAGACAGACACTTTCCATATGTGTCTAAAGTAAGCTTGCAAGAATATAGCAAAGGACAGTCTACATGGAAGAATATACCTAGCACTATGATTCGAAAAACAGCTATTGTACAAGCTATGCGTGAAGCTTTTCCAGTTGAATTAGGTAGTATGTACACAGAAGAAGAACAAACTAACAAACCGCTAACTATGACTGAAGCTGTGGAAGTTGAGATTGAACAGAACGCAAATACAGAGATGTTGGATATTCCTAAAGAATCGAAACCAATTATCGAGGCAGAAATTATTCAAGAAAAGGAAATTGAACCGGCAGTTATGGCAGGTCCTGACTTTTGATTCGGATTAAAGTAATAGGTTCAAGCAGCAAAGGAAATTGTTATCACATTACAGATGGCTTCTCTCCTTTGTTGCTGGAAGCTGGCATCAGATTTAGGGATGTTCAAAGAGCGTTGGATTTTAAAACTTCTAACTTGAGAGGCTGTCTAATCACGCACGAACACGGTGACCATTCCAAGTATGTAAAAGATATATTAAAAAATGGAATTGACTGCTACATGAGTAAAGGTACAGCAGAAGCACTAAATCTGCAACACCATAGAGTAAGGTATGTATCAAGTAAGAAATTATTTCAAATTGGCACATGGACAATCATGCCATTTGACGTTCAACACGATGTATCAGAGCCTGTAGGTTTCCTTCTGATGAACCAAGTAGGAGACAAGCTTTTATTTGCGACAGACACATATTACATCAAGTACAAGTTTCCGAATCTCACACACATCATGGTTGAATGCAACTATTCTAAAAAAATATTAGATGATAATGTGGCATCTGGTTATGTACCAAGATTTTTAGAAGAAAGGATTATAAAATCTCATTTCAGCTTAGAAAATGTGAAGGAATTTTTCCTAGCGAATGATTTGTCACAAGTAAAAGAAATATGGCTTTTACATTTATCTGATACAAATTCCGATGCGGATTTGTTCAAGAAAGAAGTCGCACAAATCACTGGAAAAATGGTTTTTATTGCTTAAATAAATCGTAAGGCGCCTGCGATTTTATTTTATAAATATATTAAAAAATAATTGGAGGTTTTCATATGTTTGAGATTACAAGTTTATCAGAAATGGCTAATGGAGCTGTAAATGAGCGATTTAATTATGAGTTGCAAAAGGTAGTAGAAAACATTTGTGACCCAAACACAGACCCAAAAAAGAAACGAAAAATCACGCTCACGATGGTGATTGAACCTGATGCAAAACGTGAGCAGGCTCATATTTCAATTGAAACAAAGACAACGCTTGCTCCAGCTCAACCAGATTTGACAACGCTTATAATCGGGGTCGATAAGAATGGTCAACAAACAGCCAGAGAACTTAAATCAGGTATTAAAGGTCAAACATTTATCGACGAAGAGAATGACATTTCGGATGATGTTGGAAACAAAATTGTAAAATTCAATGAAGCATAAAATTATATTATAAAAATTATGGAGGAATGAAAAATGATTAAAGCAGCATTGGAATATATTACAGGATTGAAAGAACCAAGAATTTTAGAATTGGAGCAAGGTAATTTTTCGGACAAGCAATTACACCGTGTTAAATGTCCGCGTCCAGTCGCTTTGCAAGTCAGTAGCTTGGACAGTTTTGTCGATTACATTAAATCAAATTTTGACACTGTAGAACGCCTTATGGTTCATGTAAAATCACCGACCAAAATCTCTCTTTTCACAGATGTAGACGAAGAAATGGAACGTGACGTATTCATGGAAGCGACTGCGCTTTTACCGAATATCGAATTCGATAGATTTGTGGATACAGAGAATTTTAACATCATGCTCCAATCTTGTTTTGTGGACACAGAAGACAAAGCAGCTATTCTTGCGGTGGTTGGTAATATTTCAGAAAGCACAGTACAAACAATCGGTGATGATGGTGTATCTCAATCTGTTGTGGCACGGAAGGGTATTGCTACAAAGGAAAATGTGATTGTACCAAATCCGGTTGTGTTGCAGCCATATCGTACATTCGTTGAGGTTGCACAGCCACCAAGTAATTTCATATTCAGAATGAAAGATGGTCCTAGAGCAGCGATTTTTGAAGCAGATGGCGGAGCGTGGAAGTTGGCAGCAGTCCGAAACATTAAAAAATATCTTGAGGAAAAATTGAAAGAACAAGTCGAAAGCGGGCGAATTATTATCATTGCATAGTAAATAATTTTAAGTACAAGAGGTGGAGGCATGGAAAACAACAAAGGCTTTATATTGCTGTCAAGAAGTCTAATAGAGAGCGAGATTTTTTCAAAGCCTCCTCTCTATCTTAAAGTATGGATTTATCTTCTTACAAGAGCACAACACACTGACTATAAAGGGTTAAAAAGAGGACAGTTATATATAAGCATTCCAGAAATTCAAGAAGCGTGTTCACATTTTGAAGGGTTTAGAAAAGAAACGCCATCTTATAGAAATATACGTACAATTATCGATTGGTTACGGAATCCTTGCGGCGGGAAACATGGAGGGCAACACGGAAGGCAAAGCGATGGCACAATGATAGGCACTACCAGAGTCACTCATGGAATGCTTGTAACCATCTGCAATTACGACATTTATCAAGACTTTAATTATTACGGAAGGCAACACGAAAGGCAATACGGAAATCATACGGAAGGCAATACGGAAGTTTTACGGAAGACAAAGCAACGGCAAAATATAAACAAACATGATAAATACATTACAAACATAGAAAACAATAATAGTTGTAGTAGTAATGGCAACCAAGAAAAATTTGATGAACTCATCAATTTCTACGTTGAGAATTTTGGGATGATAAATGCATTTATCGCACAAGACATAACGGAGTGGGAAAAACATTTCACACAAGACATCATTCTTGAAGCTATGAAAGTGGCTTTGAAAAATAATAAGAGAACATGGAGTTATGTAACTGGGATTCTTAAAAACTGGCAAAAAAATAATGTTAAGACTTTGCAAGATGTACAAGCATTGGAAACAGAATTCACAAACAAACAAGCAAAGCGAACTTCGTTTTCTAAGAATAAAAAAGAGGTTGTTCCAAAATGGATGAACCAAGAGAAACAAGAACAACAAGAAATTACACCAGGCATTGAAGAAAGAAGAAAAAACATAGAGGAATGGATAAAAAATGGAACTTAATTTTACAGTCATGGGTGAACCAGTCGCTCAGGGCAGACCAAGATTTTCTAGCAAAGCAAGATTTACAAGACCATACGATCCTGCCAAATCTCGTAAATACAAAGACTACGTTCGTAGAGTTGCGCAGGAATATGCACCACAAGAACCACTCACAGGACAACTGCAAGTAGAAATTTATGTTTATAAGCCTAGTCTTAAATCTTTTAGCAAAAAGAAAGCAGAACAGGCAGAACAAAAGATTTTAAGACCTATAACAAAGCCAGATGTTGATAATTATGCAAAAGGCATTAAAGATGCACTGAATAAAATCATCTGGAAAGACGACAGCCAGGTTGTAGATTTGCGTGTACAGAAATTTTATTCGAAAAACCCACGAGTGGAAATACGAGTGAAGGAGATAGAAAGATGATTAACCGAGTTGTACTGATTGGTCGTTTAACAAAAGACCCTGAATTGCGGTATACACCGAACGGAGTCGCAGTTGCAACGTTTACTTTAGCTGTAAATCGAATCTTTGCAAACCAAAATGGCGAAAGAGAGGCAGACTTTATAAATTGTCAAGTTTGGAGAAAAACAGCAGAAAACGTGGCGAATTATCTTAGAAAAGGCAGTTTAATAGGCATTGAAGGTCGAATCCAAACGAGAAACTATGAAAATCAGGAAGGCAAACGGGTATATGTAACCGAGGTTATTGCAGACAGCGTGCAATTTTTAGAGCCAAAAAATGCGAATACAGGAGTTTCAACTCATGGTAATGGTTTTGGTCAAGAACAAAATAAAAACCAAAATACGGGCTATTACGGAGCGAATAATGGTTATTCTAGTCCGTATAATCAATTCAATAATGCAGTACCTGATATCAGTGATGAAGATTTGCCGTTTTAGATTGGAGGAAGAAATGATAATTAAAGATGAACGATTAACAACGGTTTTAAACCACTACGGAATATCCACACAAATTGACAAAACGTTTGAGGAAATAAACGAATTTGAACGAGAATTATATGGGCTTAAGTATTGCGGATATGAAAATATCCACAGGTTCACAGATGAAGCTGCTGATGTGCTTATAATGCTTTCACAGCTCATTGAGGGCACTTGCACGCAAAAGCAGGTTAAGGAGCGTATTGATTACAAACTTAATAGGCAAATTTCTAGAATAGAGGAGGAGAAAAACGGTGCCAGATAACGTAAACAGCCCAAGCCATTACACAGTGGGTGGAATTGAGACGCTGGACTTTATAAAAGCCAAGTTAACACCGGAAATGTTTGAAGGATATTGTATAGGGAATGTGATTAAATACGTATCTCGATATCGGTATAAGGGCGGTGTCGAAGATCTTAAAAAAGCAAGGTGGTACCTGACAGAACTGATTGCGGAGGAAACCGATGAGTAAAGCATCTACAAAAGAATTATGCCCGTCACGAAAATTCAGAACCTCAAAGCAAAAGCAAAGGCAGCGCGAAATAATTCTGGAAATTGGCAAGTTAATAGACATGCATTGTCGAGCGTGTCCAAAAGGCGGCACATCTTGTAGAGGGCGTCAGCATTGGAAAGAAAAATGTGCTGGATGTAAGCCACTCAAAAAAATACAAAGGTTAGGTAGAAGGTTATAAAAGCTAGTACCCTTCTAATTTAGCTTAAACGGTATCTAAAAACGATTTTAAATTTATTTTAGTAGTTATATAGCGGGTATGTATTAAAACCGTTTAGAACGAAAATGTAAGTGCAAAATATTGCAAGGTTGACTTAAATATAAATCATAAGAAGGATTGGTATTTAAAACTTGATAAGTAAGCAATCCAAGAACATTCACAGAATCAATTCAAACAAACAGATATAAAAGGTTGTGAAGCCGTGCAAGTTTTCAAAGAAACAGGATTCAATCTCGCAAATGAAATTCAGGCATTAAGTGAACGGATAGAATCACTAGAGGATGAAAAATGCATATTAATGAGAAATATTGAATTGAACAAGCCGAGAAATAACCTAGGTTCAATTGATTATTCAAAGGAACGTGTTGTTGGAGGATTATATCCGGAAAAATTGGAACACGCATTAAGAAAACTGATAGAGATAGACTCAAGCATAGATGAGGCAGCGGGTATCTTAAAGAAAAAACAAGAAGCATATGAAAGAATTAAGGCATTGTTAAAAAATCTGCAGGGAACAAAATATCAAGTAGCTTATAAAAGATTTTTTGAAGGGAAGTCACATAAAGAAATTGCAGAGGAAATGGACTGCAGCATACAAACGGTGAAGAACATAGCAACAATGATTAACAAGGAAATGAAATAAAATCGGTACATATAAAGTACCTGACTATTGATTTTGTGTATGTTATTATATATGCAACGAAATATACCTATCTTAGCCACATGGTGTAAAAGCTGTGTGGTTTTTTGTAGATAAATGAAATAAAAATAACGGGTCCTTCTGACGGGCAACCCCCTGTGCGGGGCTCGCGACTCCCGCGGTTTGCCCGGATAAAAATAAAAAATATTACTTCGGAACTTCGGAATTGAGGTGAAAAAAATGGATGGGTATAAAAGGGAAAACGACAAGGTAATTGTATCAACGAAAGAGTTAACGAAGCTGCTAGAAATAAGCGATAGAACGTTGACAGACTGGAAACGACAAGGGTTAGTCCAACATAGCCGCGGATGGTGGGATTTGCAAAAAGTTTTGAAATGGCGCGGTGAAATTTACAACGGGGATTCCGAAGTGAGCAAGTCGATAAGCCTACAACAAAAAAAGTTAGAAGCGGAAGTTGCGTTTAAAGAGGCTCAATCGGAATTAACGAGAATAAAAACAGATATAGCAAATGGAAAAATAATCGAGAAAGATATAGTTGAGGCTGAACTTTCTCGTTTTTTTCTTGTATTAAAAAAATCGGCCATGAATTTATCAAGGAAGTTAGCTGGAGAAGTTGGAAATTATTTGGACCCATTGGAAGCACGGAGAATAGAAAAAGAATTGGGTGACACGATAAACGAAGCTTTAGAACAAATGAGTGTGGATGGTGTATATAATGCGAAAAAGAAAAAGAAATAATCTACCGGATTTTATAAAAAATTCATTAAAGAACCTAAAACCACCAGAACAATTAACCGTGAGTGAATGGGCTGAAAAATATCGGGTTTTAGATTCGAAATCGTCTGCGATGCCAGGGAAATGGAATAACCAAATAACACCATATCTTGTTGAAATAATGAACGAATTTACAAATGTAGAAACGGAAGAAATTATTTTTGTGAAACCAACGCAGGTGGGCGGAACAGAGGCGTTACAAAATGCTGTAGGTTATATTGTAACGCAGGACCCAAGTCCAACTATGATTGTGTACCCAACAGACACACTAGCGGAAAGTGTGTCAGAAAACAGATTGCAACCAATGATGCGCATATCACCAGAGTTAGCGAAACGATTTAAACAATTTGAATCTAGTCGATTAGAATTACAGTGCGAGGGTATGTACATTTTTTTGAACGGTGCAAACTCACCTTCTTCTCTTTCGAGCAAGCCGTGTAGATTCCTGTTTCTTGATGAAGTAGACAAATATCCTGGAGCGAGTAAAAAAGAAGCTGATCCGATTCGATTAGCAAGAGAGCGCACCAAAACGTTTAAAAATAAAAAAATATTTATGACGTCAACTCCAACTTTAAAAACAAACCATATTTGGAAAGCTATGGAGGGTGCGGATGTAATTAAAAAATTTAAAGTTCCATGTCCACACTGTGATGAGTATATTGAGTTGGAATTTAAGCAAATAAAATGGCCGAGTGATAAGAACATGAGCTATGCAGATAGGGCTGAATTTGCGAATTATATCTGTCAAGAATGCGGTGGAATCATAAACGATCAGGCAAAAGCGAGAGCGTTGAGATATGGAAAATGGGAAGTTGTTAAGAAAAAAACGGAATATCAAAGAAAAGTAGCTTACTGGATGAACACATTGTATTCACCTTTCGTAAGATTTTCTGAGATTGCAAAAGAATTTTTAACAACAAAGGATGATCCGGAGGCATTCCAGAATTTTGTAAATTCGTGGCTGGCAGAACCATGGGAAGATACAAAATTAAAAACCACAGTAGAATTAGTGTTGGAAAGACAAACAAATTTAGAAAGATTAGTAGTACCAGAGTGGGCAGAAATGTTAACGGCTGGTGTAGACGTACAAGAAAATTGCCTGTATTGGACAATTAGAGCATGGGGAACATTCCTGACAAGTCAAAATATCGCGCATGGTCAAGCTTTAGGATTTTCCGATATAGAAAAGATAATGAATTCGGAATATGTGAAGGAAAATGGAGAAGTCATGATGGTGAATCTATGCGCAGTCGATTCAGGTGACCAAACAGATGCCGTGTATGATTTTTGTGCAGTGAATAATGAATGGGCAATTCCGGTAAAAGGGGTAGCGAGTGGATATGCACATTTTAAAATAAGCACAATCAATCGGGTAAGTTCTAAGGCACACGGAACAAGGTTGGTACTGGTTGATGGTGGAAAGTACAAGGATATGATAGCATCACGCATGAAAAAGAAAAACGGTAAGGGTTCGTGGATGGTTTACAAGGGATGTGATAGGGAATATGCAGAGCAAGTTACATCTGAACATAAGGTAAACACAAAGACTTCGGGTGGAAGAGTTACACAAATGTGGGTGCCAAAAACTAGTCATGTCGATAACCATTACCTTGATACAGAGGTATATGCATTTGCGGCAGCGGATGTTCTTGGAGTAAGGAATCTTTATTTATTAGAGGAGAAACAAGAAGAGAAGACAGATGTAAATGAACAGGCAGAAACATTCAACAGTGGTTGGTTAGGAACGAATAAAAATTGGATTTAGGAGGGGTAAATTTGACAACACAAGAGCAACTACAACAGATAAATAATGCTATTACTGCTATAGAAATAGGTGGCCAAGAATATCAAATTGGTAACAGGCGTTTGAAAAGGGCGGATTTATCATTACTTTACCAACGACAAAAGGAACTTATGCAGCAGATAGCCACGGAAAAGTCAGATGGAACGCTCTTGGGTAATGTGTTTGTAGCAACATTTGATAGGAGGTAACCCTATGAATATTTTAGATAGAACAATTGCGTGGATATCACCGGAAAAGGCTTATCGTCGTATGTGCTACAGGAACGCAATTGATGCAGAGATGCGTTCATATGATGTGGCATCAGATGATCACTTGAATGCTGGTTGGAGAGCGGTAAATGCACGGGCGGAAACCACAGATGGAATGTATAGGGATACAATTCGTGCCCGTGCTAGAGATTTAGAAAGAAATAGTGATATTTTAGAAAGTGTGATTCTTGCGTTTGAAAGAAATGTTGTTGGTGCGGGTTTTGAATTGCAGGCAAAAACGGAAAACAATGAACTAAACACAAAAATAGAAGCGTTATTTAAGAAATGGAGCAATCAGAAACACTGTGATGTAACAAAGCAGCAAAGTTTTTCAGAAATTTGCCAAATGATAGCACGGCGTCAAAAGGTAGATGGTGGAATTATTATCGTTTTACGGTATTCTAAGGACACGTTTATTCCACTAACATTGCAAATATATGAGGTGGATGATTTAGACACAAATATAGCTGCTTCATCAACGAAAAAAATTATAAATGGCATTGAATATGATGCTTATAATCGACCAATTGCTTACTACTTAAAAAAATATGATGTATATGGAAATTATATAGGTACATCTGAGCGTATAGAAGCTCAGCATGTGCTTTTTTTGTTTAAGAAAAAAAGACCAAGTCAGCTAAGGGAAATGAGTGAGCTATCATCTACATTGCCGCGCATAAGGGATATGAATCAGTTTATGGAAGCTGTTTCAGTTAAGGAGCGTGTTGCTGCATTATTGGCAGTGCTTATTAAACGAATTTCACCAGGTGGTACAGGTATAGGTCGCTCTACATCAGAACAACGTATCGGATATAGCGGAAAAACATTAAGTCCGGGGATGATTATGGAGCTAAATCCCGGTGATGATGTTTCAGTTGTGCAGCCGCCGGCACAAGCAGCAAATTCTGCTGAGTTTATTCGGTTACAGCAACGGTTATCAGGTGCTTCGCAAGGGATTTCATATGAGGTGGCAGCCAGGGATATGTCGCAGGTGAATTACTCGAGTGCAAGACAAGGGCTTTTGGAGGATCAAAAAACGTATTTCATGTACCAGAAGTTTTTAATAGACCATTTTTTGACGCCTATATATGAATCTTTCATAGAAGCGGCAGTGCTTGCGGGAAAATTGGATATAAAAGATTTTTACAAAGACAAAGAAAAATATCTTTACCATGAATGGATAGCCCCTGGTATGAAATGGATTGATCCGCTTAAAGAAGCGAATGCAAATCGAATTGCGCTCGAAACAAATCAAACAACTTTGGCTGAAATCGCAGGCAGCAGGGGAAGTGATTGGAAAGAATTGATTGACCAACGGGCGAAGGAAATTGAATATATGCGCTTAAAGGGGGTGATAACAAATGAATCTGGTATTGATGAGACAGAAATCAAAAAACTCATTGCAGAAGATGAGTAGAGATTTAACTCTTGATGTTCGTGAAATTGACGACCTTAATCGCACGTTTGAGTTATCTTTTTCATCAGAAGAGCCTTATCAACGGTGGTTTGGTGCAGAAATTTTATCTCATAAACCGAATGCTGTTGATTTAAGCCGTTTAAATGAAATTGGCGTATTGCTCTTTAATCATGACAGAAATAAAGTAATTGGGCGCGTAAACAAAGCATGGGTAAAGGATAATCGAGCTTATGCAGAGGTTACGTTCGATACAGATGAGAAATCGGAAGTGATTTATCAAAAGGTAAAATCCAAAACTCTAAAAGCGGTGTCGGTTGGGTACATTGTTGATTCATGGGAGGAAGTGGCAGCAGGAAAAACGTCTTCTGATGGCAATCATATAGGTCCTTGCAATATTGCCTTAAAATGGCAGCCTTACGAAATTTCTATTGTATCCGTTCCAGCTGATGCAACTGTAGGAGTAGGCAGAGAAATGGAGGAACAAATAAATGAAAAAAGACTAGAAAAAGTCGATTATTCGTATTATGAAAGTCAAATTTTATTCAATCAAAACATTGGAGGTATTGATAAATGAGCTTAAAAGAGCTGATTCAACGTCAAAAGGAAATTTTAGAGAATGCAAAAAATGATGGGAACCGAGCATTAACAGATGCAGAAAAAGCAGAATTTGACAGTTTACAAGCAGAAATTGAAAGTATTCGAGCGCAAAATCAACGAGATGATGGAGACGATATCAATGGAAATCAACGTGTGTTGGAAGAAGAACGTAGGAGAGCATCTGAAATAACTATGCTATGCAGGGCGTTTGACATGGATGCCGGGGAATATATCGCTAATGGAAGTACAGTAGATGATGTACGCAAGTTAATTTTAGAAAAACAAATGAATGAACGAGCCCCACAGCCGGTTGGCATTCAATTTGGAAAAGATGAACGTGAAAAATTTAGGGATGCAGCGGCTGACGGTTTAGCATTGCGTGTAGGAATGAGTATTGAAAATTCAGCAGAAGGTGCAAATCAACTGCGCAATTTATCATTGCGTGAATTAGCAAAAGAAACATTGCGACTAGAAGGTGTAAGTAATGCCTCTCGTCTGAGCGATGACGAATTGTTACGTCAATACATGACGCCAACATCATTGTTCACCGGAATTATGGACCAAACTGCACGAACTGTATTTGAAAAAGCCTATACAGGTGCACAAACAACATATCAGCTATGGACAAAACGTGGAACGTTGCGTGATTTCAGACCAACAAAAACATATCAAGTTGGTACAGCTGGTGAATTATTACAAGTTGGAGAAAACGGAGAATTGAAACATGACATGGTAAATGCAGAGGAAGGACCGCAACGCCAATTACTAACGTTTGGCCGCCAATTCACAATGTCGCGCCAAGCATTTATTAATGATGATGTTGATTTCATTTCAACGATTCCAGCATTATATGCGCAATCAGCAAGAATGGGAATTAACAAATTGGTATACCAAACGCTTGCGAAAAATCCGGTAATTTGGGACGGAAATCAACTTTTTGGAACAGAACACAACAATATTATTTCAACAGGAAGCGCACCGACTGTAGAGGCGTTGTCACAAATGCGAAGATTGATGCGCAAACAAAAAGCAGCAGGTGGAGAAGTGAATTTAAATATTTCTCCGAAGTTTATGCTAGTACCAACATCGTTAGAAACAAAAGCAGGTCAATTAGTAGGAGCATCCGTAGACCCGGCGCAAACAAATCCTAATATTCCAAATCCGTTCTTCCGTTCGTTTGACATAATTAGCGATGCGGAATTAGATGACGCAACAACAAACGGGGAAGTTGAATGGTATTTAACAGCTGACCAACTACGTTCGCCGATCCAAGTCGATTATTTAAATGGAGTGGATATGCCAACAATCATAATGAAACAACCGCCAGCCGGACAACTAGGATATATGTGGGATATTTACATCGATTACGGAGTGACTATTGTAGACTATAAAACTGTTATTAAAAATGCAGGAAAGTAATAAATTAGGAGGGTATGAATTATGCTAAACAATCCACAAGCAATTTATGTGCAAAGAGGAGAAGTGATTGATTACAAGAATGAGGGTACAACAGCTATCAAGGCGAATGATGTTGTATCGTTAGCAACAAGAATTGGCATTGCAGCAACTGATATTCCTGTAGGAGTAACAGGAACAATAAATATAATTGGTGTTTTTGATATCCCGGCAGACAATACAGCGGCATTTACAGTTGGACAAGCGGTATATTTTAAAGATGGGAAATTGACAGGAACAGATACCGGAGCAATATACGCTGGATGGGTTGTAGAACCAAAAGCAACCGCAGCAACAAAAGCGCGTATAAAAATTGGGTAGGAGGTATTATGTATGCTTGTTTTAGAAGCTGTACAACCGATTTTTTATAACGGAAGAATTGTAGAAGCAGGAGAGAAACTCACTTGCCCTTTGGATTTTGGAAAAAAACTTATAAAAAACAAAGTTGCTAAAATGCCAATGAACGAAAAACAAGAAGTGATCAAAGAAGAAAAGCCCCAAACACAAAAACGAGGTAGGGCGAAAAAATGAACTTTAAAGAACAATTACAAAAAGATATATCGATTTTTATAAATCAAAATGAATTTGCAGAGAAACATTTTATTGAAGATGTTGAAATGGATGTCATTATTGATGTGCAAGCAAATAGTAATTTTGAAAAGGCTGCGGAATTACAGGCTTTCCAAGAAGGGATATATCAAAGCAAATTTAAAATTATGTATGCATCAACGAGAGAAGAATTACCAAGACAAGGTTATAAAATGAAATTTGATGGAATTGATTATGATGTAGTTTCTGCTGAATTCGAAGATGGAATGAGTGTCGTTACTTTGCTAAGAAACGAGGGTTAGTTTCATGTTAAAAATTGATTTTGACGAAAAAAACATGAAATTTATGGAAGAGATGTTAAAAGAAAGTCCTAAAAAAGTACCACAAGCTATGGTTAGTGTATTGAACAGAGTTGCACAATATGGAAAAACAACGACAGCAACACAGATAACAAAAATATATACACCAATGCGTCAAGATGTATCTAAATCTTTGGGGGTTATAAAAGCAAATGAAGGAAATTTAGAGGCGGGAATAGATGCGCGTGGAAGACGAATTCCGCTAATATATTTCAAGACAACACCACAAATTCCTCAGCCAAGAACACCAGTAACAACGGAAGTTAAAGCAGGCGCAAAACATACATTAACAAAATTATGCTTTACAGCCAAAATGAAATCTGGCCATCGAGGTGTATTTAGAAGAAGAACAAAAGCTAGTAATTATGATGGACGATTGCCTATTGAACAATTATATGGTCCTTCCGTTCCACAGATGTTTGAAAACGAAAAAGTATTGGAGGTTGTTGAAGAAAGAGTGGGTAAAAATTTCGAAAGTAAAATGATAGAAGAAGTCATAAAGGTGGTAGAAAAATAGTGAAAGCAAATTTAACTGGAAACGGACTTGTTGATGCACTTGCAGTACAAATAGAAAAATCTATAGAATATTTGTATTCTCCAGGAGGGATTGAAGAAAATAGGAGAAAACCGGATGTTTATAAAAATATCCTTCCTGTTAAATCAAAGACCAGAAGAGATGAAAATGAATTTTTTCCACACGTTCTAATACAATACATCGGAGAAGAAATAAAAGAAGTTATTTCGCTTGAAAAAAATATTGCGTCTGTGTATATCGTTTCCGCGGTGGCAGCGGATGAATATCGAGAATACGGGATAGAGGAAGTGATTAACTGTCTAACACGTATAAAAAATGATTTGTTAGAAAAAGGTTATGTATCGAAAGAAGAATACAAACCAGGTATACACGGACCGTTTAAAGTTGTTCGAAATGGAATGACTTTAACAATTCCACAAGAACAAAATGATCCAAAGTTTTACGGGTATTTAAAAGTAGATTTCGAGATACCACTTGTACAACAAAAAAGGGAGATTTTTTAATTTATGGACACACAAAAACAATCAAAACAAAAACAACAGAACAGAAAAAAAGAAGAACAACAGAGCTTAATTTATATTGGTCCAACTGTAAAGCGTGGACTATTAACAAAACACACAGTGTATAAAAATGGATTGCCCAAAAATATTGATGAACATTTACAGAAATGCCCACAACTTAACCGAATGTTTGTTGATGTAACAAAAATGACGGAATTCGAAAATGAAGTAAACGACAAAACTTCTTCGATGCACGTCTTTTTTAATGCGGTAAAAACATATTTTGAAAACGAGGTGAAGTGATATGGGATTCTTTCACGGAACACATTATAGAGAAGTGCCAACAAGCATTTCCACACCAAATGAATCGACGGCAGGATTGACGGTAGCGATTGGGACAGCACCGATAAATCTTGCTAAAAATCCAGCAAGTACAAACAGACCAGTTATTTGCTACACGTATCAAGAGGCGGTTGAGCATCTTGGGTATAGTGATAATTGTAAAGATTACACGCTATGTCAGGTTATCGATACGCATTTTGTGCTTGGAAAAGTTGCTCCGGTCATATTTATTAACATTGTAGACAAAGAAAAGCATGTAACGATAGTAAACGATTCGCAAATAGTAATCGAAAATAAAAAAGGGAAAATGGCGGATGTAGGAATACTGAAAGATACAGTTGTATTGAAGAACGGAGAAAATAGACTGGCAGAAAACGTGGATTACACATTATCGTTTGATGATGACGAAAAACTAGTTGTATCTATCGTTGAAGATAGTACGATAAGTAGTGTGGTAGCTTCATATAAAAAATTAGATATGTCACTAGTAACAGCACAAGATATTATTGGCGGAATCGATGTAGATACTGGAGAAGCTTCCGGACTAGAATTAATCAGTAGTGTATTCCCGATTTTCAGACTTATCCCAGGCATTGTAATTGCACCGAAATTCTCGGAAGATGTAACCATCGCAGCGGTTATGCGTGCTAAGGTTAAAAATATAAATTCTGTATTTAATGCAGTTGCTTATGTGGACATTAAACAAGATGAAGCAAAAAAATACAGCGACGCACCAGAATACAAGAACACGAAATCTCTAATTGATACGTATATGTATTTGATGTACGGATACGGAAAGTTAGGAGATAAAGAATACTCACTGTCGGCTCTGGCCGCAGCGTTAAGTGCGAATGTTGATGCAAACAATGGAGATATTCCATATGAATCTCCATCAAACAAAGTTTTAAGCATAGAAGCAATGACTGTAAATAGTGAAGAGGTATATCTTGGGCTAGACCAAGCGAACTATTTAAACGGTCAAGGAATCGCGACGCTTCTAAATTTTATGGGTGGTTGGAAATTGTGGGGGAATCGTACAAGTTGTTATCCAGATAATAGAGATACGAAAGATAATATTCTATCAGAAAGAAGAATGTTTAACTATATTGGAAACACAATTATTCTAACATTCTGGAATGATGTAGATAAACCGACGAATTATGCGCTTATTAACAGATTCGTTGACAGCGTGAATATTTGGCTGAATGGGTTGCAAAATGCTGGCGCAATTCTTGGTGGAAGAGTGGAATTCCGAAAAGATGAAAATCCTATTACATCTTTGTTAGATGGAAAAGTAACTTTCCACATATTCATTGCACCGCCTGTACCAGCAGAAAATATAGAGTGGTTATTAGAATTCGATGTAAGTTATTTAAATACATTGTTCGCGTAATAAGGAGGTTATGAAATGAATTCTTTTTTAATTCCAGAAGTATTGAATGACTGTTTTATTTATGAAAACGGGAATATGCAACCGGCAACAGGAGACGTACAGTTGCCGAAAGTTGAAAATATAACACAGACGTTAAAAGGTGGAGGGATTGCAGGAGAGATTGAAAGTCCGACAACTGGACAATATAAATCTATGCAGCTAACTGTAAATTACCGAATTCCAACTATAGAATTTTTAAAAAGACATGCCCCTGGTGTTCAAAAGTTAGAAATTAGGGGTGCAAATCAATACTTAAATAAAAATACTGGGCTTCATGAGCATAAAGAATTTAAAATTGTTGCACGCGGAAGAACAACAACCGGAGATGGCGGGAAAATGGCAGCACATTCCACATATGATTCTTCTATAACTTACGAATTAAATTATTATAAAATTATGATTGACGGAAAAGTATTAGTTGAAATTGATAAATTCAATTACATTTGTGTGATTGATGGTATTGATTATATGAAGGAAATTCGTGCAGCTCTAGGATATGAATAATTAACAAAAAGCTTCGGAGAAATCCGAGGCTTTATTTTTAAATTTAGGAGGAATAAAAATGAAAAAAGTAACATTATCAAAGCCGTTTATGTTAGATGGAAAAGAGATAACAGAAATAGTATTCGATTTTGATAAATTGACAGGTAAGGATATCTTAACTGCCGAATCAAACCTACACTTAAAGCACAAAGAACACTTTCAAATTTATAGTCAATCAACACATGTGGAAGTAGCGGCGATTGCGTGTGGTATACATTCGGAAGATTTAAGTAGGCTACCAGTAACAGACTTTTTGGAAGTGACAGCCTGTGCACAGTTTTTTTTGCTGAATATGGACTTACAGGAGGAAAAAGAATCAGAAGACTTGTAATCTCTTTAAGTTCATACACCTACACAGACACTACATTCTTTTTGAATCTAAGCATAAACGATTTGATTAAGTGGGCGACAGATATTAACGAAATGGTAGAAGAGAGTGGAGGTGATTAAATGGCTGGGAAAGTTTATAAAATGGCTTTTAGGATAGCTGGAGAATTAAGTGGAGACTTCGTGAGTTCGTTTAAAAAATCTTCTAAAGCTATAACGGGGTTAAAAAATGATATAAAACAAAGCAGAGACGAATTGAACAGAATGCGCAAATCTTTAAAAGATGGAACAATGAGTACGAATGAATTTGAAGAGGCGCAAAAACGGATACAAAGGCAAATATCAGAAAGCACAAATAAAATAGCGATTCACACAAGACGAATTAACGCAATGCGTACAGCTTACAAAGGTGCATCGGAAGTTACAAGAACAGGATTTGGAATTGCGAAGGATGCAACTGTAATTGGAGGATATGCTGCAATAGGAGCGGCAGCATACACAGTAGGAGCTTCCGCAAGTAAGGCGATGAATTATGAAGCACAACTATCTTCTATAAAAGCAATTGGCGGACTTGATCAAAGTCAAATGGGAGATGTGGACAAACTAGCGTTAGAAGTAGGAGCAGAAACAAAATACAGTGCGTTGGAAGCGGCTCAAGGGATGGAGGAACTCATAAAGGCAGGTGTTCAAGTTCCGCAAATTATGGATGGCGCTTTATTGGATGCATTGAATTTAGCGACTGCTGGAGGATTGGACTTAGCAGAAGCGGCAGAAATTATGTCTACGTCACTAAATGCTTTTAAATCTGACGGAATAACATCTGGAGAAGCGGCGAATTATTTAGCAGGCACAGCTGTATCTGCTGCCACAACTGTATCCGAATTACAAATGGGCTTATCACAAGTATCATCGGTAGCATCATCTGTAGGTATGTCGTTAAAAGATACAACTGTAGCAATGGGATTATTTGCGAATAATGGGCTAAAAGGGTCGGACGCAGGTACATCATTAAAAACAATGTTGTCAAATTTATCTCCAAAAACAAAGGCGGCAACAGAACAATTTAAAGAACTAGGACTACTTACAAAAAAAGGAACGTCAGCTTTTTATGACTCGAATGGAGAGTTAAGGAGTTTATCAGAAATTTCCGGAATGCTGCAAAAATCAATGAAGCATTTAAATGCAGAACAAAGAAGCCAAGCTATGTACACTATGTTCGGTTCAGATGCGATTCGTGCAGCTAATATTCTTTTTAAAGAAGGTGCAAAAGGAGCGGATGAATTCGCAGATAAAATAAGTAAGGTAAAGGTTGCGGATGTTGCAGCGGAAAAGATGAACAATGCTAAAGGAGCAATAGAACGATTATCGGGCGCATGGGAAACAGCCCAAATAACTGTGGGAAAATCATTTTTGCCGGTTGTAGAAAAAGGAGCGAATGCACTTGGTTCTGTTATAGAAAACAACCAAGGAAAAATAGAAACAGCATCGCAAAAAATCGAACAATCACTTTTAAGAATTGCTGCACCATTAGTGACGATAGAGGCTCCTAAATTTGATTCAAAACGAGCAAAAACAGATGAGGTATATAGAAGAGAATATCAAATTGAATTGCAGCAATATAACAAATTTAAAGGTATGGATTTTTCAGATCGATTTATATATGCATTCGACACAGCGTTAACTGAATTGGATGGATATATTGGTGGAGATGGAGCGGAGAAGATAAGTAAGATTTTTGTACACTTGGCAGAAATCGGAGTTAACTCATTTGTAAGCACGTTGGGAACTTTATTAAAAACAGGGATGCAACAAGTGATGGAGGGGAATATAGCTGCAGCAGCAGGACTTCTAGTAGGGGCAAACATGATGACTCGTGGACTTTTAATGAAAGGTACAGGAGGTTTTCTAAAGTTCAGCGGGAAAAAATCAGCGGATGTAGCAAAGAAAGTGTGGGTGTGGGATAAACGGAAAGGAAAGAAAGGAGCGGAAAAAAACAATGATGAAGATTCTAGTGAAAATACACCAAATGAATTAGACAAGAAAGACAAAGAAAATAAAAAACAATCTTTAAAAGAGCGAGCCGCAGACGCTGTAGACGCAGCTAAAAAAGGAAAAGTTGAAGAAAGCGAAAAAGAAACGCCTGTAAAAGAACAAGTTGCAAACGCTATAAACAAAAAAGAAAAACAACAGGATAACGCAGAAAAAACAACACAAAATACAAAATTACCAGAAAAAGAACGAGCGGCAAAAGCTGTAAATGCAGTAAAAAAAGGAAAAATTTCAGGAATAGCAAAAGCAATTGGAACAGGTGTAGGAAAAATATTCGCTCCACTGGCAGCGTTTGGAAGTGTAGCAACTATAGCTACAGCAGAAAACAAAAAGGAGGCAATCGCAAAAGAAGGTGGATCACTTGTTGGAATGGCGGCAGGTGGAAAACTTGGTGCAGTAGTTGGAACGGTTGTTGCACCTGGAATAGGTACTGCGATTGGCGGAGTGGCTGGCTCAGCTCTTGGAGCGATGGGCGGAACAAAAATCGGCGAAACAGTTGTAAAAGGATTGGGGAGCGCAAAAGAAGCAGTTGGAAAATTTTTCAGTTGGTTTGGAAAAGGGTTTAAGTCAAAGAAAGAAGAAGTGGCCAAAAAACAAATAGAGACACAAAAAGCACAACCGGCGCCACTACCACAACCAAAACAAAACACAGATATAACAAAGGGTGCGCAAGAAAAATTGGACTCAGCAACAAAAGAAACAACACTTAAATTTAATGGATTACAAACGAATCTAGGAATGTTATCGGACAAAATATCATCGTCATCGCAAGGGATTAATTCGCTTGCAGGAATTGGGACGGCATCGCAAAACGTTATAAGTGCATTGAACAACTACGCAACAAGATTAAATAATGTTCAAATACAACAACCATCACAAGGAGCAACGAAAAGCAGTTCATTAATTCCAAAAGAAAGGACTGACTTTTAGTGCGAAAGTACAGAACAAAACTCGGAGAAACATGGGACATAATAGCTTATAAAATGTACGGAAATGAGTATCACATGAAAGAGCTGATTGAAGAAAATTTTGAGTATAGAGACACAGTGATTTTTAAATCAGGAATAGTATTAAACATACCGGATATTAATCAGGATGAGAGTATTCGTCCTGCATGGCTAGGAGATGATGAAGATATATGAATACAAGAAGAACGTCTTTGCATGTAATTTATGACGGAAACGATGTAACAGAAGATTTAAGACCGTACTTGAAATCGTGGGAATTTACAGACAACCTATCGGGACAAGTTGATGATTTAAAAATAACATTAGAGGATCGAGCGACAAGGTGGCTTAATTCTTGGTTTCCAAATAAAGGGAGCGTTCTAAAAGCGTATATTGTAAAGAAAAATTGGGAGGGGTACACAGGAACTTCCAGAATAAATATTGGTAGATTTGAAATAGATACCATAACCGCGTCTGGAGAACCAACGGAAGTAACTGTGGCCGCGCTAGCTGTTCCGGAATCAGCATCGATTAGAAAAGAAACGAAGTCAAGAGCATGGGAGAATGCAACATTAAAAAAAGTAGCACAGGACATTGCTTCAAAAAACAAAATGAAACTATATTTCGAAACAAAAGAAGGAATGGAAAAAGAGCGTTATGAACAGGATAATGAGACAGATTTACAATTTATTCAAAGGCTATGTTCTGATGAGGGTTTGTGCTTAAAAATATCAAATAAAAAAATAATTATATTAGATGAAGCTGACTATGAAAAAAAGAAATCAGTAGCATCAATAACCAGGGACAACTCGGATAAAAAAGGAAAAATAATAGTCAAATCATGGGAAGCTATATCAACGGTAAATGATGTGTACAAAAATTGTAGAGTGGAGCATCATGACGTAAAGAAAAAACAAGCGATAAAAGCGACGTTTACACCACTAAAATCTCCCAAAACAGGAAAGACTTTAGTAGTAAAAGAGGAAGTAAAAAGCCATGCAGAAGGAATGCGACTAGCCTCGAAACGATTAAGAGAAAAGAATAAAGAAGCAACAAAAATAAATATTGAAGTAGTATCAAAAATTCATATAGAGGCAGGTATGAATTTTGATTTAAAACGATTTGGGAAGTTCAATGGAAAATATATCGTACAAACAGTCGTACATCAAAACGGGAGCATTAAATTAAATTTAAGAAAATGCTTGGAGGGTTATTGATGATAAAAATTGGAAACGTGACGGCTGTAGACGAGAAGAAATGCAAGGTTAGAGTTAAGTTTGATGAATCAGATTTAATATCCGCATGGATACCTGTTATTGTAAAAGGTTCTTTAAAAAACAAAGATTACTGGATTCCAAGTGTAAATGAACACGTTGTAGTAGTCTACACGGAACAAAAAGTAGGAGCTGTAATCGGTGCAATTTATTCAGAGGCAGATACAACGCCGATAATGGACAAAAACAAGCGACATATGCTTTTTGAAGATGGAACATTCTTGGAATATGATTTTAAAGAAAAGAAAGTGACGATTGATTGTAAAGGAGAAATAAAAATAACAACAGCAAATAAAATTACAATCGATTGTGCATCGGCGATAAATATAAATGCAGCAGAAAACGTAAATGTAACAGGTGATGTAATCGCGGATGGTATAAGTTTAAAAAATCATACACATCCAGAAACACAAGGAACTACATTAAAACCTATTTAAAAAGGTGATGAAATTGAAAGTAGGAAGCTATGCAGACGTTGTATTTGAAGTTAGCGAAAAAAAAGCACTATTTTTTAGTAACTTTAAACGAACAAAAAAAGCTCGTTGGGAAGTTCACGATGTTATAGACAGAAAGCCTATCCCAGAATTTATGGGAGTAGGACAAGATGAATTGACTATAGATGTGACGCTCCGGGCGGAATTAGGGATAAATCCAAAAAAAGAATTAAAAAAACTTGAAAAGATAATTGAAAAAGGCACAGCCTATTATTTTATTTTAGGAGGAAAACCAATTTCAAAAAACAAGTGGTATTTGGAGTCGTACGAAGAATCACATGACGTAATCGATAACAGGGGAAATTCGCTACATGTGACAGTTATCTTGCAATTAAAAGAGTACGCTAATCCTAAATAAAATGGTGGTGGGAAGATGAAACAATATGAAATTTTACCAATGGATAAAGTTGATTTTTCTGCAACAGGAACGAAAGCGACAATGCAATCTATAGCATTTCTTTTAAGCACAATGAAAATGACGTGTCCGTTAGATCGAGAATTTGGATGGGAGCCTGGTGTAGATTTACCAATTGATGTAGCAAAAGCCGTAAATGAATCCAGGATAGTAGAGGCTATATCTGACCAAATAAATAATGCAGAGGTAGAAAGAATAGTATGGGAGGAAAATAAGGAAGAAAATAAACAAGAAGGAATATTAACACCTAGAGTTATGGTGGTGATTTACGATGAATAATAGATTTGAATTACCAGAAGTAAATTTTTTCGAAAAACCAGTAGAAGAAATTGAAAAGGAAATGCTCGTGTATGTAGAGGAAAAAACAGGGATAACATTAGAGAACGCTGACCCACGAAGGAAATTTATTCAAGGGATAGCAATGTATATAGCGCAAGAGAGAATTAAGGCAGACTATTCTTTCAAACAAAACTTGCTTTCTTATGCGAGAGGTGACTACTTGGACCATAAAGGGATAGACACGCATACAAAAAGAATAGAAAGCACAGCAGCAAAAACAACAATGAAATTAAGCCTTGAAGATGAACGTGTTGACGCATTAATTATCCCGAAAGGAACGAGATTCTTGGTTGGAAACATATATTTCGCTACATTACAAGATTTTATAGCAGCAATAGGAGTAAATAGTGTTGAGGTAGATGTAGAGTGTACAGAGAAAGGGGAAAAAGGAAATGGATTTCTTCCTGGAGAGATAACAAAATTAGTAGATTTGCTTCCGTGGGTAAATAGCGTTGAAAATACAATGACGACAACAGGAGGAGCGGACACAGAGGGAGATGACGAATATGCAAACAGAATAAGGATATCTCCAGAGAAATTTACAACAGCAGGATCGAACGGAGCATATGAATATTGGGCATACACAGCGCATCAAAACATATCCGATGTAGTTGTAGATTCTCCAGAACCTGGATGTGTAGATATATATGTGCTTTGCAAAGAAGGAAAATTACCAACAGAGGATATTATACAAGCTGTAGAAAATGTTTGTTCAGATGACAAAATAAGGCCACTAACAGACGTATTAGAAGTTAAAAGTCCAGAAGTTGTACATTACAATCTACACGCGACATACTATATTAGCGATAAAAATGAAACTGTAGCAAAGTATTTAAAAGAACAAATAGAGGCTGCATATAAAGATTATCTAATATGGCAAAAGTCAAAAATTGGAAGAAGTAAAGATTTTACAGAGCTGATAAAAGTAATTAAGAATGCAGGAGCAAGTCGCGTTTCTGTTACAGAAGAATTATTTACAGAAATACAAAAAAATCAAGTAGCTGTAGAAAGTGAATATCAAATTATATTCGGTGGTTTTGAATATGAATAAATTAAATGATTTTGTTTTGACAAATATACTACCAAAAAATTTGTTAAAAGATGAATTTGTAAAATCGCTATCTGAATCTATAGATATACAGATAAAGCAACTATATAAAGAAGTTGATAATTTTTCTAACTTAAATGATGTAGATAAGTTACCAGAATTTTTATTAGACTATTTAGCGTATGAAAGACACGTAGATTTTTATGAATATGACGGAGACATAGGTAAAAAAAGAGATTTAATAAAATTATCTATGAAATGGCATATGCATAAGGGGACGAAATACGCAGTGGAAGAAATTGCTGCAACTGTATTCGATACAGCGAAGGTTGTTGAATGGTTCGATTATGGTGGTGATCCATATAGATTTAGGGTGGAAATAGGAAGTGAGAGCAGCGGAAGAAATAAAAACAATAAGAAACGATTACTAGCATTAATTAATACGACAAAAAATACAAGGTCATGGCTAGATGGAATCTTGATTGTATTAGGAGAAGAAACAATACTATTAATCGAAAAAACCTATCATTACCCGGTTTTCTTTGAATACTGCAACCATGTGCATGGAACCTCTCACATGGAATACAAGGCGGATGAAATAAATATAGAGAATAAAACGTACGATTATCCGGTACGTTTTTTTGCGTGTGAAATTAAAAGTATGTTGTTTTCGGACAAAGAACATATCCAAGAACAAAGTTATCAATATCCTGTTATTTTTGGAACCTGTGGAGAAATGAACCCAATAAACGCATCTTTTCAAGAGCAGAAATACGATGGAGATATACGAGATGAAACGTATATGTTTCTACAAAAATTAAATACATGCGGAGAGTTTGTGTGTGAGTAAAGGAGGAAGTAAAAATGATTGAACCACTTTTTGAAGATTTAATAAGACAAGAAGCGGCAAGGCATATCAAAAAAGCAATTGTAACAATAAATGGCCAAGAGTATGAATATCCAGTTACAAAAACGGTAATACGAGATGGATTTTTTAAACATTATATCGAGGTTTCAGATGAACCTGTAGGAGTTATTGAGAAAGCGGTGGCGATAGATGAGTACGGTCGAGCATTAATAACACAAGAGCCACACTTTGATAAAGGCGATGATGGATGGCAAATCGCCTTCAAAGTCGCTGTAACAATAAAAGAGGAGGAAACAAAAGATGAAAATATCTGAACTGATAAACGGAATTTTTAAATACATCCCAACAACTTGGTACAACAAAGTTGATGATCCAGAAGGGGATAATTCCCACCCGGGGACAAAATTCACAGCAGAACGAGCAAACAAGATTGAAAAAGGTATCGAAAAATCGCACAAGCGGATTAATAATGTAGTTGAATATTTAAAAGAAAATGATACAGTAATGAAAAATATGCGATTTGATTTTCTGCTATTGAAAGCATCGGTCACAAGCGGTCTGACATCAAATATCCTTGTGGATAATTTAGATAACTTAGATTCTATAACATTGCACAAAGGTGCCTTTGATTCAGAAGAAAATAAAGTCTATTTACCTTAAAGTGCAAAAGTATATTTAAAAACTACAAATATATCAAAGTAGAAGGAGATGAAAAATTTGGCAACAGGTGATTTGATTAAATTGGGTTCTTTGTATATAGGGGGATCACTAAAACCAAGACCAACAAGGCCGTGGCGAACCGGTTCGACAGCGACGGGGCTTTCGGGGAATGGAGATATTCAGGGGTTTTCAGCAGGTCAATCGATCGAAATAAGAGATACAGTAGCGACAGACACGTACAAGCTGCGGTGGATGGAAGTGAACACGATGACAGGGAAGAAGTTACTTATTTCCGACAGAGTGATTTTGACAAATGTGAGCTGGGACGATCTAAATGCGCAAAGCTTGATATTCGGGAAAGAAGTGACGATAGATGGAAAAAGATGCAGATTGAGAGTCATGACGGGATCCGCGAGTCCGATCGCAAGCAATATGGGAGGCGCAACACAGAACGAGTGGGACATGTATATTGGAAACACCAGTGGATTGCCAGGGCTATTGACGCCAACTACGGCAGACAACGATGGCATAATGATGGCGAGTGATGCAGCGAGTGTACACAACAAAAATTGGAATTGGTACTATGTATATTCGTGGTGTCAAGAAACACACGCTTCGCTCGTTTCTGCCCGCATTCTCCGCGGGTTCCTTGGCGCGCGGGAATGGACGAGCTCGGCGCTGTCGCGTCGCAGTACGGACATCGGCTGGCGGCCGGTTCTTGAAATTCTGGATTCTGCCCCTGTGATCTCTGGCCCAGAACAAAATCTCGGAAATAAAACAACACCTTTTAGTGTGCTGTATTCAGCTACAGAGCCAGAATCCGAAACATTCAGCATTATTGAAAAGCTAAATGGAACAATAATCGGTCAATTGAGCAATACCACCGATTTTGCAAATCGAGAAATCGTATTAGATATTTCTAAATTTGCATCATTAGCATTGAATGTAACACACACAATTACAGTAGAAGCTACAGATGTGAACGGAAACAAAACGACAAAAGAGTGGACTTTTGTCAAAACAAATTCTGCGCCCAAAATAGAAATTGTTGAACCGACTGGTGATTTAGAAAATATAGCCATTGTAGATACTACTACACCGGTATTGGTTCACCGTTTTTTGGATATAGATGGTGATATTCAAACAGCTTATCAATATGTAGTAGAAGATGTAAGTGCAGAAACAGAAGTCCATAATACCGGAAAAGTATCATCAACTCAGTCATTTTTAATTGTTCCAGATGGTATTTTAAATTGGGGAAGCAGATATAAATTTAAAGTCAAGGTTTGGGACAAGTTTGACGTTCCTTCTGAATATTCAGACTACGAATTCTTTATGCCGAACAGACCACCGACGGCAACCAATTTAGCTCCAGGTTCAAATAGTAAAGAAACACCTGAAGGAACAGGAAGTGAACCTACATTTACATGGGCATTCACGGATTTGGATTTAGAAGCACAAGGATCGTATCAATTAAAAATTTATAAAACACAAGACGATATGCTTGTGTATAATTCAAATAGAATTTACAAAAATATTCAAACACATACAATTCCGCAAGGTGTATTAGAAAATGGATATGATTATTATGCTGTACTAAAGGTGTGGGATGTAAACAACCTAAGCGCAGTTACGCCTGAGGCATACTTTAGAACAAACGCAACACCAACAACACCCACACAAACACTGCCTATAGATAACTGCAGAACGACATTAAGACCAACGTTCCAGGCAATTATTGGAACAGACGAGGAAAACGATGGAATGCACTTTGCAATCCAGGTATCAAAGGATGAAAATTTTTCAAACGAGGTACTTGAATATAATTCCAAAATGCAACGCAATGGATGGAAGGTAAACGGAAGTGATATTGATACAATAGGTGCAACAAATTCGAGTGAAGGACAAATTGTAAGCTACGAAATGCAAGTTGACTTGGATAGAAATAGCACATATTTCTGGAGAATTTGTGGAGTAGATGCAAATACAGGAGCAAAAGGAGCCTGGTCGTCGGCAAGACGCGTGAGAATCGGAAACGTTTTGGAATTTGAATTAAAAAGTCCAATAGATACACAAAGTGTAGCTGCGCGAAGAATATTAATTGCAATGGAATACGCACTGCCACAAGATGGAAATACAAAAGCAGAAATGAAATTGGAAGTTTGTAATAATGCGTTTGATAGTATACCAACCTGGGAAAATGCAACTGAAAAATTTCTAAAAATGGATTACTATGAATTTGTTAATTATTCAAAAACAGCAGAAAACTACGGCATATCTATAAGAGTAACCATAAACTCAAACGATTCCATGAAAGAAATTGCAGTTTACTCACTAGGTGTAACATTCGATTAAAAAGGAGGAATTCATAATGCGTGTTATTGCACAAAAGCCACTTGAAGAAATTCGAGCGAAAGAACAACAAGAAAGAGATCAAAAAGAGTCCGTAAAACATCTTGAAGAAGAAATAAAGGTTTTAAAGCTAAATCCAAATGAGCTTTACAAACAAATAAATATTGGAGATGTATCTTTAGAAGAGTTGAAAGCTGCTAAAGATGCGCAATTAAACCATCTATGTAATCAAGCAATTTTAGATGGTTTTTTATATACGATTGATTCGGATTCTAAAGAATACAGGTTCAGTTACGATGTTGAAGCGCAATTGAATTTCCAAGGCGCAATTGTTTTGGCAACAGCAGGACAACTAACCGAAATGGAATGGACAGCGCGAAACGCAGAAGGAAATATTGTTCGAGTGGTTCTGAAAGCGAGCGACTTTGCGAAGTTGGCTGGGGTTATGGTCCAACACAAAAATAAAAATATATCTAAATACCGCGATGAGTTAATGCCGCAATTACTGGCAGCAGAAACAAAAGAACAAGTAGATGCGGTGGTGTGGGAATAATGCAGGCAGGGGATATTATTTTTGTGAAAGGTCGTACACCTATGTCCGCACTCATTCGGCTATTTGATCCAGGAGAATTTAGCCATGTAGCAATAGCTGTTAGCAAGACACATATTTTAGAAGCACAGTATGGTACAAGAACCCGCATTGTTCCGTTTAGGTTTAAAATGGAAGATTGCAAGATTATTGATTTAGGGTTACCACCTAAAGATCGACGCACGATTGAAACAAATAGTATCTATTATGTAGGAAAAAAATATGACTATTTGCAAGCTATTTCCTATGCTTTAAAGGGCTGTACATATGACAGCCCTAATAATCACATATGTACAGAAATTATACATGAATTATTAAATCTTATAGGTTATATGTGTTGTATACAGGATATGAAACCGAATCAATTATATCGATATTTAACATGTGATTCGCTTGGGGGTGATTAGATTGACAGAACAAAATGAAGTTCAAAAAATTTTAATTTCTTTAGGGAGGTTGGAAGAAAATTTTAAACACATGTCCAAAAAAATAGATGAATTGTCTAAGGTATCGGATGTAGCATTACAAGCAGTACAAAGTGCTAAAAGTGCGCATGGTCGCATTGATGATGCTAAAGCAGATTTTAACGAAAAACTTACTGAATTTCGAAAAGATTATGAGGAAAAAATTCACTATCAAAAAGAAAAGCATGATCGTTTAGATTCGAATATTACATGGCTTTGGAGAGCTGTTGGTGGAGGATTGATAAGTTTTATCTTCTCAATCCTATTTTATTTTATAAATAAATAATTATTAAGGAGTGTTTAATTTATGAAAACAGAAACATTAGTTAGAACAGTTGTATTGGTATTTGCATTATTAAACCAGGGGCTTACGCTGGCAGGAGTGAATCCGTTACCATTTGAATCTGAACAGGTGGAGAATTTCACAGCAAGTATTTTTACGGTAGGAGCTTCTATGTGGGCTTGGTGGAAGAATAATTCATTCACGAAGGACGCAATTGCAGCGGATGAATACAAAGAAGGATTGAAAGGAGAATCATAGACAAGATAATTAAAATTCACTAGAATATAAAAAAGTAACTAGTATTTCAAAGATACCTCAATCCCATTCTGCTAATAGGAGCATAAGTGATATGAAAAAAATAGGAAAAATAAAAGATGATGTAATTAATGTATTAGGTCTTTCTATTGACGCAGGAACGCCTATATTTATTGGAGATTCTAATATAAACCATATGATAAAAAAACATCCTAAAGATTATAATGAATATGGTAAATATATAACTGATATTATAGACAAACCTGATTATGTAGGGTATAACTTTAAAAATGATTCGATTGAATATGTAAAAGAATTTTCAGTTAATAATGAATTTGTGAAGGTTGCTGTTAGAGTAACGATACAAGGAAATTTTTTTGCTCGTTCTCTTTATGTGTTAAATAATAACAGGGTCAATAATTTTATTGCTAAAGGGTCACTAAAAAAAGTTTAAAAGTAAGTTTGCGTCAATTTTTTTTGACATATTTTATTGTATATAATATAATCTTTAGTAATAAAATATGCATATAAGAGTTAGAGGACGGAACGGGCAGCCGTCGCCCATCATAATCATATATGATGTTAGGAGATGTGGAAATGTCACTCCACCTAATTCTTATTAGTCGAATGGGATAAGAAGGTTATTTATTGACCTTCTTATTTTTATTGATAAAAAGCATCCGTTATGGGTGCTTTTTCTATTTTAAGGAGGAATTTATTATGCAAATCAAAAAACAACTTGTACCCAAAAATAAATGGAACATCAAATGTCCAAACACTATGAAACCACAATACATTACAGTACACAATACCGCAAATGACGCAAGTGCAGCAAATGAAATTGCATATATGTTAAGAAATAACCATGCTACAAGTTACCATTATGCGGTTGATGATAAGGAAATTATCCAAGCTGTGCCGGATAATCGGAACGCATGGCATTGTGGGGATGGAAACGGAAAAGGGAACATGACGAGTATTGGCGTGGAGATTTGCTACTCTAAGAGTGGTGGAGAACGGTACAAGAAAGCAGAAGAAAACGCTGTTCAATTGGTCGCATATCTGCTTAAAAAACACAAGCTACCAATAAGCCGTGTAAAACAGCATAACTTTTGGAGCGGAAAAAATTGCCCACACCGTATCCGAAAAGAAGGGCGTTGGGGTGAGTTTATTCAGCGTGTGGAAAAGGAAATGCAGGGTAAGCCAAAACCAAGAAATAAAGAACGCTGTACCTTATCTGTTAAATTTGCCAATTCTAGCAGTAAGCTCAAAGCATATCAATCTTTTTTATCCAGTTTAAATTTAAAGCCAGACATGGATGTGGGGAAAACACAAACACATGTGAGCGTGTTATTTGCAGCAAATAGCAACCGGTATGGTGAAGTTGTGGAGTGGTTGAAGGAGAAGGGAATTCGTTATGATGTAGAGTAAAAGAAAGAAGGCTACCCACCACAGGTAGCCTTGATTTTTTATTGATAAATTTACTTTATTTTTTCTAATGCTTTGTTCATCTGTTCTTCATTCGCTTTTACCGCATCACTGTCAACTGCATCGACACCGCGGTATGTATATTTCATGTTTTGGTAAAAATCAAATGCGAAATCTTTTATATTCGCGTCATCTGTGAATTTCTCTACTACGAATGATTTAAAGATCATTGTAAGCATGTAATCATCATTTGTTAAATCGGATAGATATTCACCGTTTTCATATGCGTTGATAATATCATTTGCAAACGCTGCTATATCAATTCCATCTTCTAACTCATACCCAACCAATGACTGATCAAGCGCATAAAACCTATCCATAGCCGTGTCATTCTCCGAAATAATATTCTCTATATCCGTTTCCCAAGTAGCTGATGACACACTAGTATTTTCGTTAGATTTCACCTCCGATACGTTATTTTCTTTTTGATTTGCGTTTTGCCCTTCTTCGCTACCAAGTGTGTTTCCAATACCTGCTAAAGCCAACAAAACAACAACACCAATCCCGATCTTTGCGGATAACTTCATGCGATACTGCTCCTCTCTTTTTTTTATCCATGACACCTTTCGACAAATAGCAAAAAAGTCCTGCTTTAATTTACAAAAAAAACCCAAGCCATATGACTTGGGGTTTTTCTTACATATGTTGCACATGCACAATAAAACAGCACTACTTCGGTGCTGTTTTATTTAATATAGTAGCTTTTATTAATGGATGCGGCTATAAGCTATAATCTCATCCTCCCATCCGTTTTGTGTTTTTATACATTTTTTTAAGCAGAATTCTCTAAGAATAGCGTGATCTGCGCTTATTATTTTTATAAGGCTTCCTTGGCTTAAATATTCTTTTGCTGTATTGTAGTCTAAAAAAGCTCCTCCAAATTCGTACTCTTCCGGAGGGCAGCTTTTTAGAGCTACTCCGTTTACTTTGCTTTTATTTTCTAAGATGTCTAACTCTATTTTTTTATCGACATAGTACATTTCGTATACTATGTCGTCTTTTTCTTCTTGTTGTTTTTTATAATATTTGTTTTCATGGCATATAGAAAATGCTTCGTAGTCTGTTAAAGAGTCTGCTCTAGAAGGGCAGATATCTAGCCCTTTATAATTTATATAGAAATAATTGTTATTTTGTTTAATACAAATCATGTCGTATTTTGCAACATTTTCGTTCATTTTAAAATTAGACGATTCTTTTAATCTTAAATAGATGTTGCTTTCATCTCTTTGATACTTCGGTCTCCAATATAGGGAACCATCATGCAGGTTTTCTCCCCAAAAAGTGTATGGAAACCAGTATTCATAGTTTTTCCATAATTTTAATCTTATATAAGATTCTTTTTTTAATATATTTTTTATTTTTTTTAAATATTTTTTAGATATTCTTTTCTTTTTATGTAAATTTATATTTATTTTCTTTTTGTTTATAAGGTGAGTTAAATACCCATCGCACTTAAGTGCTTGTAGCAATAAGTATTTTCTCATATTTTCTTCGGTATCTATGAAAACGGATTTTCCGTAAATAGGAACACCGTTTTCATCTATCCCTCCCAAGTGCGGGTTTAGGGAGTAATTGTCTGGGTTTTGTTTTAATTTTGTGTATTCTAACTTATTGTCTATTCCCCAGTATTGAATTGCAGTAACAAAATAGATATTTTTACCTATTTTGTTCATGTTTTTTGGTTCTGGGTACTTGTTTGGGATGTAATAGTTTCTATCATCAAGTTTTCTGTATCTGCCCCAATCCTCTTGGGCATAAAGCTCGTTAAGGCTTTCTCTATGCCAATCCTCATCCCATTCCCAACCATCCTCATCAATTGATGCCCAACGCTCCCAATCAGTTTTGAGAGCGTCTTCTTTAATTGTTAAAATTTCTTTTACTTTTTTCATTTTATTTTCTTCAATTTTTAATATGCCTGTTATTTTTTCTTCTATTTTTTTCATTTTATTTATCTCTCCTTTGTTTTTTTTATAATATATATATTTAAGCATATAGCTTCCTGCACATTTTTTCGTAATTTTCCCAAGACCAAATTTCTAAAATTTCTGCTACATCTACAACATCCTCTTCATCATGTCCTTGTTCTACATAGTCTCCGGTTAAGACTAAAACCACAAATCCTTCTCCAAAGCTAAAATCATGATTAGTCAATTCTTTAAACGTAGAGCAACAGCTCTTTCCGTTCAAGATTGCGTCATCTGGGTCTAGCCCATCTTCTTCGTAGGCTTCCCGCGCTTCTTCTTCCGTGGCATAAATCATGCCCCAACTTTTTGTTCCCATTTCCCAATCTTGAAATTGGAACCTGTAATACACACCGTATTCTTGGTCGTATTTATTTATTTTTTCGATTGTTGGTTTGTTATCTGGTTTATATATTGCCATTTTAATTCTTCTCCTTTGTGTTTTTTTTATTATTTATTATACATATAATATACCATATATATTCTAGCTTGTAAATAGTATATTAAAGATTTATTAAAAGTTTTTTTGTTTTATACCGTTTACAAGCTAGTGCGGAAGCCGTATAATTTATTTAAATTAAAAATGGAGGTATGTTTTATGTATAAACCAATTAACAACCTAAAAAAAATAAGAGAGGAAAAAGGACTTACACAGGAGCAGCTTGTAAAGTTAACCGGTATCCCCCAAAGAACGATCTCGGGGCTGGAAACAAGAACAAATCTAAGACCGGACACGATATGCAAGTATGCAGAAATACTAGAAGTACATCCGTCCGAAATAATCACGTATGTTTATATTAAGGAGAAATGAATACATGGATAAGAAAATTAAAGTAAAAAAATATACAGGAGTATATTTAAACCGAAATAGATGGGTTACCTATATATATTATAAAAAAGTATATTATTTAGGTAGTTTTAAAAATAAAGAAGATGCAATAAAAATAAGAGAAGAAGCTAAAAAAATGAGAGGAGAAAATTTTGAAGATTGGTATCAAGAATATAGAGTAACAAAAAATAAAACAGCACCGAAATAGTGCTGTTTTAAGATGTTATTTGTAAATTAAAAGTGCAAATAACGTCTCAATCCAATTGGTATTATAATACCATTTAATCCAAAAGTAAATACTTAAATAAAAAAATCCGTAATAAATACGGATTTTTTTTTATTTTTGTGAAAGCCTAGTAAGTAATTGGAATTTGTATCCTATTTGTTCTATTTCTTGGACTGTTAAAATTTTTCCCTCTGGAGGACGTCCATTTAATTTAAAGACAATAGCTTCTTGCCCTACTTGTTGGGCAAACATTTGTCTGTTAACCTCCACTGTTGTTTTTAAAAGCTGGGACATAATTTGCGCCGTAGATTCGTGACCTATTGCAGAATCTAAGTTGTTTTTATTTTTTTGTATAATTTCTATAGCTTGTTCTAAGCTTATGTCCTTTAGAGAATAATTCCCTGGGGCTGTTATTATAGATGTGTTTAGTAGTGCAATTTTCATTTTTATCTTCTCCTTTTTTATTTATTTATATTTTAAGTTTGGTATAATAATAGAGTGTTTGTTTTAACTAAATATTGTTTTTCCGCCCTTAAAGGGCGGTTTTTAACATCCTTCGTATTCTATAGATTTAAGAACAAGGATATTATTTTCTTGGTCTTTTTTTGCATTAAACTCTACCCGAAAAAGCATTCTTTCCTCTTCTTCGGGGTTCCATCCTGTCCAGTAGATTACTCCAGAATCTACTAATTCTTCTATGTCAACACCATTATCAAAAATGGATCCGACTCCGTAATCGGAAAAATTTTCGATAATGAAGTTATCTAGCTGATACAGATCTTCAAATTCCTTCTCCATATTTTTTGTTAATAAATTTTTAAATGTTTGTAGTTTCATTTTAATTCTTCTCCTTTGTGTTTTTTTTATTATTTATTATACATATAATATACTATATATCTTCTAGCTTGTAAATAGTATATTAAAGATTTATTAAAAGTTTTTTGTTTTATACCATTTATAAGCATATTAAGTGACCAAAAAGTGACCAAAATGCATAAAAGTTGGTCACTTTCTATAAATGTCGG